>Ga0255344_1002127_pt1 | contig 24701 bp, 29 predicted proteins | sample wastewater_treat_5_FD_192414 | JGI IMG/M metagenome (GOLD analysis project Ga0255344, IMG submission 192414) | Wastewater microbial communities from Lulu Island WWTP, Vancouver, Canada - plant18 | ecosystem: Engineered > WWTP > Wastewater > Unclassified | place: Canada: Vancouver, British... | reverse complement strand
TTTATAAGTGGCTATATCTGAAGGAAAAATACATAAAAAAGGGGCTGCGGGCAATGAAAATCTCGCAACCCCTTGATTTTACTGGCGCGCCCTCTAGGGCTCGAACCTAGGACCTTTGGATTCGTAGGTCGATCAGAGAGAAAAAATCATTAAACGTAAGCCCTCAATATTTGGTCTGATTTCCCGTTATATCAACTATTTAGGGCAAACAAGCCAATTCCATTTGTTCCTGCCTGTTCTGTGATATAAATGGCCATTTTCTATGTGTTCCTATCACAAATCTATCACATTCGAGACCTTTGGATTTGATATTCAACGGACAGGGCTAATTCCGCATATAGCCTGTAAATCAAATTTGGAGTAGTAAACGTAAGCACATTTCGATGACTTGAAAATGAACGAAAATTTGATCTCCCTGCATCGGCACGAACTCCATCAACTGGTATGGTCAGAACCCATAGCCAGATTGGCTAAAAAATACGGATTCTCGGACGTTTGGCTGGCCAAGATATGCCGGAAGTACAACATCCCCCGTCCAGGCCGAGGATATTGGGCCAGAAAGAAGGCTGGAGAAAGGGTGCCCATCACACGACTTCCCAAACCCGCCGAAAACCCGCTCATAAATATCATCACCCATCCCGAAAGACCGAAAACGAGCAGAGAACACAGGGGCAATCCATTCGTCGACAGGATACCCAGGAAGATCGTCGTTCCCGTCGAATTGACACACCCCCACACTTTGATAAAAGAGACGGCCCGGATCCTCTCATCGTCCAGAGAGAATGACAGCGGCATTTTGACTCCTTCCAAGAGAGGGGGGCTGGATGTCCGCGTATCGAAGGAATGCGTCGACCGTGCACTTGGAATCATGGATACCCTAATCAAGGCCCTCACAGAGGTCGGGTTTACAATATCCGTTTCGGGAGGGGCGACCTGGGTTCGTATTGGCGACGTGTACCTCAAAATCAGTCTGCAGGAGGAACTGAAACGAAGGCGTCTTAACGCCGCAGAGCATGATTTGAATGGATACTACCGGTTCGGCTACAACCTGTACTCTGACCGCGCAGCTCCTTCGGGCAGCCTTTTCCTGATGATAGACGACCAAGATGTCCGCTATCACATTGCGTCCAGGAGGACATGGAGGGATTCCGAAACGAGGAGGCTGGAGGACTGCCTGCGCAGCTTCATTTACGGTCTGATTAAGGCGGCTAGCATAAAGAGCAAACTAAAGGAGAAAGAAACAGTCTCCAACCAGGCATCTCAACATCCAAGCGAAGATGATGCGAGTGAACACGTATGAAGAAATAGAGCCCCTGGTCAGGCTGTGCAAAGCGGGGCGTCTTTTTGAAGTCCAAGACTGGATATCCGCAGGGAAGCCCGTCAATCTCCCTCCAGCGCACACTATCAAAAGGGCCAAGCAGAGCCCCCTTCAGATTGCTATCGATCTGGGGTTTTACAGTCTCGTGCAGGTGCTCCTCGAAGGAGGCGCATCCCTGGAAGATCTGCGGTATCCGCCTTTGTTGCAGGCACTGCACAAGCGGAGGCTGGATCTCGTGCAGTTGATCGTGAAGCACGGAGCCGACATTCATTCGGTTCCCATGGACAGTGTCTTCGCATCCTGGAGCAACGAAACCGTCGATTTCTTCATTGAGCAAGGAGCGGACCTCGAGAAAGGCTATCCGCTAGCCCATGCCCTCTGTTGGAAAATCCGTCCTGCTCTGGGACTCTTCATGAGATACAAAGACCGCTATCCCAGTTTCCAAAAGCAGCTCAACATCGCACTGCGCCATCATTGCAAGGAGGGGAGCGCAAAATGGGTGGCACTGACATTATGGGCAGGTGCCGACCCTTACGAGAAAGGACCCGATTCCCCTGACGAAGACGACCCGGATGAATACCTCAGCGGACTGGAGCTCGCGGCGTTCTACCAGCACTACGATATCTTCAAGATGAAAAGCGTAAAACTCGATCCCCGGCAGCCATATGCTTCAGACCTCTTTCAGAATGCTTGTTTCGGCGACAAGTCCGACCTGTTGAAACTGCTGCTAGACAAGGGGTTTGGCCCGTTGTGCTTGGAGGACAAGGGCTCTTCGATGATACAGTCGCTTCTCCACGGAATGAGTTGGTCGTTCGATCTTTTTTCCCACGACAGGCGGGAAAGGGATATCGACACGTCACGCTCAAGGGAAAAAATCAAAATGATCCACATGCTGGTCCGAAACGGAGCGAGGTGGGAGCCTCAAGATAGAAGAGCCATAAACGATGCCAGGCGCTCGCTTATAAAAATGCAGCCCGTTTACATCATGGAATTTGTCTGGATCATGTCCGAGTATCAGGCTTGCAGGCGAGATGATGTGGAAGCGCTTATCAAGAACCCTAACATGAGAGCCCTTCTATCGAAGCATCGCAACAGACTTGATGAATTGATTAGTCACATGGAGATTAGTTAAAATTATTCTATTTATTTGGTTTTCTGGGTTTGTTTCCCCTGCCACTCATCAATTGCCCTCCAGCACTTCAAATAAGGATCTTGCCCGATCAGACCATTGTTGGGGATAGTCGCCTTGAAGTTTCCATGGTCGATCTCCTCTATCAGACCGGCCATAAAGGGCGCCAAGATCAACCTGGGAATTACCATTCGGTATGCATAGCCTGAGTCCGTATTTCCTTAATTTAGCCTGTCAGTTCCGTCCATGAATAATATATGCCAATAATTACAATATGTTGAGATAAATATGTCCCATTGCCCATCATTGATGCAAAATATTTTTAATACTATTATAAAATCGCTTGACACACTATAAGTAGTATGTTATTTGATAATCACAGCATGGATAATGGTTGTCGAATACAGGAGGGGTCATGAAAAAGAGGACCGGCGAACAGATCGAGGGTATATCGAGTGATGCGAAGAAAAACATCATGAAAGCCGTCAAGGGCGACATCGCTGACAAGGTTTCGCGAACTACTTTCAGGATTACGCAGGAAGCAAACGAAGCGCTGGATTGGTTGACAGAACACTACAATACCACCCTGAAGTCCCTAATCGATATTTTATGTCTCAATATTCCAGGCGATAGCAGTACGGAATTAGACGAAAGCACGTTTCTATCTTCCATCGTAAAACATGTAAAGGATACTGATTTAAAGAAACTGAACCGCTCGGTCAGGAGGACAATAGTGGTCAGCCATAAATCCTTGAAGACCCTGAACGACTTAGCCAAGAGAACCCAGATTCCTCGTGACATCTTGGTGGACCAGGGTGTCCGGTTGTTGAAAGGGGTCGTCGAGTTCGGCAAGGAAGAAGAAAAAAAGAAGCACGAAAAAGCATTCGAGATGCTCGACGAATTCTATAAATGCGCAGACGACCTTAGTCGCCGTCTTTTAGAAATGCTAGGGGATGAAGACCCTATTATTCAAAGATTTGGATACGTGACTGTGCTCATAGACAATCTTCATAGTGCAATAAGGGCAGAACTTGACAAGGGTGAGCCTATTGACCCGGATACCTTCTAGCAGAATGGCGTGTGGGGAGGAGTTATGAAACTGACTGGGCATGCGGAGGCGAGAAAAAAGCAAAGGGGATTCTCCGATGCAATCTTGCAGATCATCGAGGAAAACGGCGTATACGAGCGGGCGCCAGGGGGGGCTGTTAAAATCTTTTTCGGCAAGAAGGAGCATCGAATGGTCATAGAGCGCTTGAAAAGATATATCCAACTCGCTGACAAGGCTAAGGGCGGCACCATCATTCTCGAAGACGATAAAATCCTTACGGTGTACAAGAATTCATAGACTTATCATCACGATCCGCTACATAAGGAGGATTAAGACATGGAGATACGAAAGAATAGAAAAACAGGGGAATATTTTATCCAGATCGAGGAAAAGGATAACAAGAGAAGATTTCTTGGAGTAACCCCATTGGGCGAAGTGAAGTTACTAAATGCAACCCTTTTCGAGGATGCCATTGACATCGATGAGGGGGATGTTGATTGTAATGCTCTGTTGCATCAGATTCAAATTCAGAAATACCATGAGTACCTCGAAAACAGAAAGGAAGATTCGATAGAATACATCCTGAGCATCTATGAACAGATGACACAGCATGAAAAGAAGCGGTTCATAGAATTGATAGAGGCTTCCGGAGTGCAAGGGGTAAGGGATCTTCTAGAATCGGTTGCTTAGACAAAGAAGCATAAATGGCCACAGGAAACCACAGCTTTCACTTTCCAGTTAATTCCGAGGTGCTGGGCAATTTTTTTGTTTTTAACAAACTTTGAATTATTTTTTTCTCAAGGGAACTCCTCCTAAATTCGTAACCTTGCATTGATATTACGCCAGTTGTGGGCCTCTTGCCGAGCACTGCATGAACAAGGGTTGAAATTTGCTCTTCATATTGTTCCGCTATCTTTTCATGCTCCTCTTCGATCCTCGCCAATAAAGCCGAAAGCGAGAATGTATCTGCGACGCCGCCCAGCAGTTCCCATATTTTCAGGGGGTTCTCGGGATATAACTCAAATATATCTCGCAGGGCGATCAACGTGTCCTCATCGTAAAAGGTTCCGATGTGACATGATATTATCTCGAGGTCTTCCTCGTCGAGCTGAACGAGTGTCTTAACCACGTCCTCAAAACCGAGCTCTTCCTGGTTAACGCTTGAGAGTACCAGTAGCTCCGACTTCCAGCCGCTTATTCCTTGTGTATGGACGTCTTTTAAACCACCACACTCACATCCGATCCATCCTGTTTCGAACGAAAGCATCTCCTGGCATGCCGTTCTCCAGCTAAGGGGTCGACTGCTCTTAATATGCCTTGTAAAACGTTCCTCGTCAGAGATCCATACGGAGAATCCACGCGCAAGCTCTCGGAACCCCAGTTCGGAATTCCATCCTCCGCCCAATCCTCCCCCCGTCGCATTGAGCATGTATTTGAATTTCATATGCCCTCATCTCCATTAGAAGACTTCGCAGCAAGGAGTTAGGCTTGATCAATCGGCTACTCCTTGTCCTTGGAATGCTTCCCGTGCCAGCCCTCCATCATTAAATCGTTATTGATTCTCTCTTCTAGCGGACCTGCAACATTGACCCGAATCCCCTGCCTTCTGAGCGCTTTCACCAGTTCTGCCGGGCAATGAGGAGGTTCTTGCTTCTCTGTGCCATTAGTGGTGGAAGCCTGATCTTCGCTTACTAAAGCCTTTTTCCCAATCTTCGATATTTCTGTTGATCCCATCTCCTTTCGGGTTCGCTTTCCAACCATTTTCATTTCCTCCAGGCCTACTTCAGCATGCCAAGTCGCAATAACCAAGTATTACACCTGGCCCTGAAGAGCAGATCGTCTTTTTTCGGGGTGGTTTGTGTACGCTCGAGAAGAAGCCTTTTGTCTGAAGCCTCCGTTGGCACAAAATCAGCATGAAATCAACAACAAATCAAGTTAATCTTCCTTGACAAGCCCTTTTTCAAAAAGGGGTCTTCCGGGTTTGTTGTGCATAAATGAGGTTGATTTCGGTTCTCTGATAACCAGGAACTCGTGTTTCACAGCATTTTATTTCGGGCACGCCGCCCGATGGGCTTGAACTCGAGACAGGTCCGTGCGGCTTCAGTATCGCGGGCCCGCAGCCGGTGTCGCCGCTGGTCCGAAAAGCCTGAAGCGGTTGTCCCGCAAGCGTCGCAGACAGGTATCTTATTGCCGTTCAAGCCCAACGACACAAGCATCAGAGTCCAGCAGGTGTGCTGCGAGCGCGACGTGTGCTTCAAATCCGGAGAACTTGTAGACGTCTCAGAGTGCTTTTTATCTGCGGCACGAGCGCACTCCAGCGATAACACGTAATCGTGACAACTTTCAAAGAGCATTTAACCCATAATTACAGATGCTTATCTCAGTTTCGCTGTACTAAAAACCCGGAAGAGCCTCAAAAAGAGGTGGGAGCATGAAGGCCTTGCAGCAATTAAGGGATTTCATAAAGGACTTGCCTACAGGTCCCATAAAGGATGAACGGGCACTCTACAATCTACTGCGTGATTGCTGGGATCTTCTGGAAGGCTCCACAGACACCAACATGAATATTGCAAAACTGCATAGAGTCGAGAATCCATTCTTTGAAGCTCCCTCAAAGATCATATTCGAGATCGAGCGGCATGGTCAAACAGTCGCTGGCAGTGTTTACGCGGATCTCCATCGCTGGTCTGTTGATGTCGAGAAAGGCACAGCAGAATGTAACGAGTTCCACAAGAAGAGAGTCGTCGGGGTCAAAGATGCCCCATTGAAGGTTCAACCCCTTGCCGAAAAAGTCTTCGCACAGATCACGGCAGGGGATAAAAATTCAAAATATCTTAAATGGGTGTCGGACAATCGAGTGAGGGTTCTGATTGGGAACGTGATCCCCGAAACCAATCAATGGACGACAAATTCCCGCAGAAATCGGTTCAGAGCGGTTCTTGAGCCGATGCTTGAGCAACATGGATGGAAGAGCGCACAGGCACCCAATACTTATGAAAGAAGCACGTGATACGAAACTCCCTTCATTTCATTCGCGTTATGGAATAAGGTCAATGTAAAATTAGCTTCTTTATTTTGTCAGGCTTGTAATTCACCTGATTTAACCAGATTTCATAATCCTTTTTGGTTTTGAAAACATAACAGAGTGCCTGACTGACCCCCGCCGCGACTATCTTTTTCCATTGGTTTCCCCTTTGATCGAGTGCAGCGATTTCTTCAGCAAACCTTGATTGAAATCGATTCTCGTGCGTATTACTGACCAGATACAAGCCGTCAGGAAGTTGCATGAGAAATTTCTTTGTCAAATTTTCTCTGTACAGAATTTTGCCTTTTTCCATTTTTATCCCCTTTCGCATTCTTTCTGGAATAAGTATCGGATTGTATTAATAAAACTTTAAAATATCAGCATATCAAACCTCGGTTCGGAGATATCTCCAAGAAGGCGATAATTGTAAGTAAGTATTTACTTGACAAATTACCCCTCATGTAGTAAGTAATTACTTACAAAAGCAAGGGGGAGCCGACCATGAATGACAAGAAACACAAAAATGGCGCGATGAAGGATGCCTACAAAATTGCCCAGGAACTGCTTAAGGACCGTCTGAAGGAGGTCAATCCGGAAGCCCTGGAGGAGATCACCAGCACGGATGGCGCAGACGTCCTGGTCGTGCAGGGGACATATGACTTCATAGAACAGGTGCTTTCACTGGCAGGCGTCCCGTTTAAACTCGTGAGCCCTCAATCTTTGAGCAGGACACAACTCAGACCCGATCAGATTGTCTTTATCAACTGTCCAGGTGAAGTGGAGCCTGCAGGACTCAGGAGACTCGAGCGTTTCGTCTTTTCCGGAGGGTTTCTGTTTACCACCGACTGGGCCTTGAAGCATGTCCTTGAGAAGGCTTTCCCGGGATACGTCAAATACAACCAGAAGCCTACTACGGATGAAGTGGTGAGGGTCGAGGTCCTGGACGTCGAGGATCCCTTCCTGAAATCCATACTGGGCCCGAACGACGACCCTCAGTGGTGGCTCGAGGGGAGCAGCTACCCCATCCAGATCGTGGACGGGGCAAAGGTCCATGTATTGGTCTCTTCCAAGGAGATCAAGGACAAGTACGGTGAGTCACCGGTCTTCGTCACCTTCGACTACGGCGAGGGGAAGATCTATCACATGATAAGCCACTTTTATCTGCAGCGCTCCGAGACGAGGACGAAGCGCCACCAGGCCTCCGCAGAAGCATACCTGGACGAGAAGAACATCTCGCCGCAGCTCCGCGAGAAATACAAGCAGATGAAGATAGACCAATCGTCTCTTGGCGAGGTCGAGAGCGCCTACATTTCTGCCGCCATGATGAACAAGATCATGTACGACAAGAGGCAATACATGAAGAGGAAGAAAGACAAGGATGGAAAATAAGGACTCAAAATCGAAAAGACCCGAGATAACCAACAAGGGGGCGCGAACGTACATCAGTCACGCCACCAAGGCTGCCGCACACCCCGTCCGCTCGACGATCCTCAAGTCGCTGCAGGAATCGGAGAAGGCGACGGCAGAGCTTGAGACTCTTACCAACGAGAGCCGGTACAACCTCTACTACCATCTCAACGAGCTAGAGAAGGCAGATCTTATCGAGTGGAAAATGCGGGACAACAAGACGAAGATCTATCGGTTGAAGTCGGTGGAGCGTCCCGAGGTGGCCGTGATCTTGCTGGACAAGGAGGACATCAAAGGGAAACCGAAAGAATTTGATGCCCTGATCGATGCGCTGTCGGCCATGGAAGGGCAGGAGATTCCGTCCAGGAAGGATATAGTAAAGGCTGAGATTTGTCTTTATTACGGAAAGACAAATGCGGATTAAAAATTCAATTACTTTCGGCCTGTCACGTTCATCAACGAAGGATCACATCTGTCCAAGATAGGTTTTAGCAATTGAAAAGGGTGCACCCAATCAGGTAAAGGTTTCTTTGCGACAAGAAAATCAAACCTGAAAGGCGGCACCCTCATGAACCGATTTAGCAGCATTTTCGGTCAAATTCTACACCTATTTCCGAGACGCGAGTTCTTTGAAGCCGTGGAGGCCACCCGGGCCGATCGAGGCGCCAAAGGGTTCAGTTGCTGGGAGCAGTTCGTGGCCATGATGTTTTGTCAGCTCGGACAAGCCCAGTCGCTCCGGGAGATCTGCGGCGGCCTGGCCAGTTGTTTCGGCAAGGCTCGGCATCTGGGCATTCAGAAGGCCCCGGTAAGCGGCCTTGCGGAGCGCGTCCTTCTTGGCGTTGAGGATGGTGAGGGTTCGCTTCTTGGCCACCCGCGTGTGGTCCGAGAAAACATAGACGGGTTGCGGCCGCAGGTCCTTGCCGCAGGCAAGCCAGCGGGTGATGACCCGGATGCCGTCCAAAAGCAGCGTCGAGTCCGTCGGATGATGGATATCGGTCTCGACGGCGGTGGAATCCACCCGGATCTTGCGGCCCATCTCGATCCCTTCGCGCCGGGCGTAGCCGATAATCTCCTCGTGGATCGCCTCCCAGGTCTCTTCCCGCAGAGACTTGATGTTGTCCTGGAGAATCGACTTGCAGGGATACTGCCCCATCTCCAGACGGGAGAAACCGCGGAAGGCCGATGAATCATCCAGGTGAAAGGCCAGCTCCTCGTAGCTGAGCTGACGATATTGTTTCAGCACCGCACAGCGCAGAACCTGTTCGGCATTGAGTCCCCGCCGGCCCGTGTCGTCGCGCTTTGTGCCGACGAGGTCCCGGTAGACCAGATCGAGAAGCCGCGGGGTCTCGTCGAGAATCCGGGAGATCTGTTCGAGTTCGCGGGCAATGGGCCTGTTGGAGGTGGAGGTGAAGAGGCTCGATTGGGCATTGAATTTTCGTCGCACGGGCTGTCCTCGCTTTGTTATTTGCTTAACAATATCAATGTATTGTGAGTTAACCATAGCAGAAAGCGCCGAAAATTAAAAGCCCTTTGTGCGCAAATTAATAAGATTTTCTAAACAGTTACAGTTTCCGGACGGACACTAGATAGGATATAACGCATCATAATTACTTGACAATAATAGAGATTTACAGCTATTTTTTAATTTAATGGAATAGAGTCCTTATCGGTAAAATGCAAATTTCAGGATGGAAACTTTGCTGACTGATGACTTTGGTAAATTTGCCCCAACAATGAAAGTATAAGCTGTGAGTTAGGCTAGCGTTGTTTACATTTTCGGGGTAATCAGACGAGGTGACAGACCTCAGGAGGAGACCCCGATGGTGATACACAAGAACACGCGCCTGACCCCGATTCAGAGGAGGGCGATCTACAGGTCCTATCACGAGGACAAGAAGAAGGTCAGTGACCTGGCCGAGGAGTACCACGTTTCCCGTCCCACGATTTACAAGATCCTCCGGCACGGTCGGCATAAGGACTTCACGATCCACAAGAGCATCAACAAGCGGTTCCGCTGCCTGCAGTACGGCATCAAGCGGCTTGCCAAGGTCGAAGCGGAACTCGAGGCCAAGCTAAAGAGCCAGGCCAAGCGTTACAACAAGGACTACCCGGGGCAGATGCTCCATGGCGACACGAAGCGCCTGCCGCTGCTAGAGGGCCAGAAGGCGACGGCGCGCCGGGAATACCTCTTCGTGGCCATTGACGACTTCTCCCGGGAGCTCTACGCGGCCATCCTGCCGGACAAGACCCAGGTCTCGGCCAAGGCCTTTCTGGAGCAGGTCCTGGCGGAATGCCCCTATACCATCGAACAGTACTACACCGACAACGGCAAGGAGTACAAAGGGGACCCGAGGCATCACGCGTTTATGAAGCTCTGTGCCGAGAACCGGATCGAGCAGCGCTTCACCCGGGTGCGTACTCCCAAAACCAACGGCAAGGCCGAGCGGGTCATCAAGACGCTGATGGATCTCTGGCACGACAAGACCCGGTTTGACTCCTCGGCGCATCGAAAGACGGAACTCAAGCGGTTCCTGAACTACTACAACGGTGTTCGTCCCCACAAGGGGATCGGTGGCCTAACCCCGGAAGAGAAGTTGATCGAATACTTTTATCCCGAAAAACTGTAAACAACACTCGACTTTCTCACATGTAAGAAGAAGAGAGGCGATAGAGGTTTCAGGCATCATTGAGATGGGAAATGACGCTGCTGGAGGCAATTTCTGGATAAATGGCGGCAAGAAGAAACAATACACGCTCAGGTATGTTTGGGATCTTGATGACTCAACTCAAAAACAGTTAATCAAACTTGCCGAATCTCGTACCAAGGTAACAGTTAAAGGTACACTTAGAATCTGGAAAGACGGTAGTTCCGACTTTGACCCGGCTAAACCGATTAACATCTTCAAGTAAGATATTATTGTCATAATGGTGGCTTAATAAATGAATCCTGAAGAATGAAATTGGGGGTAAAACAATATGGGATTAATGAGTGGATTGCTTGGCCATGCATCAAAAGTCGACATCGATAAAGTTCGAAATGAGTTTGCCCCGATAATGGTTGACGGTGAAGATTTGGTCATGGCGTACAAACTAATTCGTGACATGTTCGTGTTTACAAACAAAAGGCTCATTCTGGTAGACAAACAAGGTCTCACTGCATCAAAAATCGAATATCAGACAATACCCTATTCAAAAATCGTAAGATTTTCTAAAGAAAGTGCAGGATTACTGGATCTCGATGCTGAATTGAAAATATGGGTTCAAGGACATACAGAGCCAATCAAGAAGGAATTTAAGAAAGATGATAGTGTAAATGAGATTTATCAATTATTAAGCAAGGCTGTTTTGTCATAAAAATACAATTGCTTTTCGCGACAACAGTGTATTAATTGGATTAAATATCCTGTAAACTATTTAAAGTTGATTCAGATTTAGGGGGTGACACCAATCGAGATGTCGCCCCTTAGAATTTCATAGTCGTTTTAGGTTTCGTATAACGGCTGCCCAACGAGCACCTTTCAGTTTCGGGGTATCCACCCATATTCTTGACCCAGTCCACAGTAGCCAGGTCTGCTTTGAAGGGAATCTCCGGTGCAATCGATAAGAGCACATCATGGATTCCCCGAAATGGGGTCTCCCTCAGCTTGAGATTGAACGCCATGACCATCAAGGTCTCCCGGTTGACGATGCTGCTGCTACGCTTTACCAATTCCCCACGACCTTCTTGATGCTATCCTTCCATCTGATCTTTGGATCGTCCTTATACATGCCATAGAGATCCCAGATATACTGATCTGAAAGCGACCGCATCAGCCTGTCAGCCCTTGCCATGGTCGCTTCGTCTGAATGGCCATTCATGGACAAGCGGCTCTTAAGCATATTGGGTTTCCCGATCCACACAGTCTCCGTCACGTAGGGTAATACCTTTTCAACGACATTCTGTATGTTATCGTCCAGCATCGGTTCACAGGACACGCTTGTCTGGTATCCTTTCCAGTGGGCATACTTCAGAGACGCAAGTCTCTCCTCAAAATCCGGTGCTCCAGGTTCCCAGAAGCTGAGTGTATTGTTATCGCTCGAACCGATAGTGAAGCGGAAGATGAACTGGCTCTTGAACATCGGCAAGACTTCACATAGTGCCTGGATGCACTCGAAGTGGGGCTTGGTCACGATGACCCCCTCATTGCCTGGTGCGAGCAGCTTGCTCAGTTGCTGGATGCATATTGATAGATTGGTCGGGGTGATATCGTGACTGGTCGGAAACATGAACCGCTTCCCGTTCTTTCGTTTCATGAATTTCTTTGATAGTTGGTTAGTCCTGATTACCTCATCCTTCCAATTGTCCGGAGTTTTTCTTTCATACTGAATGGCCATCGATTTTGCATAGCAATAGCGACAATCGTGACTGCATCCGGAGACACAATTGATGTTGTAGTCTGACCATTCCTTGGTGCCGAACTTGGGTTTATCTTTCGCTGATATTGGAATAGTGGTTTTAGTTATACATGAATTTGTAATCATGGTGATTCTCCTTTTCTGGGGATTTGGTGAAAGACCACCCCGGCAGATGGGGACTACATGGTGGTCTTTCCTGTTGCAGCATGGGAGACTGCCTCTTATTTTTGGGCAGCATCACATTTGTCATCTATCTCATGATTGACTATCAATTCACTGTTATGCGGATATGCATCCATATAACTAGAAAACATCCTATACGCAGCCGCCCAGTTGAGGCATTTATTGTTGCAGAATCTGATGAAGCATTTCATCCAGTCATCAACTTCACCATCAATGTCGTCGGGGAGATCACCACCATCATCATGGTCTTGATAGTAACTAAAATGGAGCTCTCCATTCCGATCTTGATAAAGATATATCCTCTCCTTGAAATGCTTTTGAAGCTCAATAATGAAGTCTCTCAAGTGGTTAATGTCTGATAGATATTGAACTGTCTCTTTCTTAGTTTTGATCTGTTTACTCATCTTTTTATTCTCCTTTCATTTAAATGTTTCGTTTGATAGCGATGAACAACTTGCCTTCATGAGCTTCTCCTGAATCGCTTCCCTGATGACCTCGGAAATGCTCACTTCTTCCTTCTCAGCGATCTCGTGGATCTGCTTGAACATGCACTCGGATAGGGTTACTGATACAGGCCTGCAGTAGATTTTCTTTTTCATGGTTGCCACCTCCCTTTTGTCACGTATATTACTCTCTGTGGTTCCGGATCTTCTTCCGTTACCTTTAAGTATTGAAAATATTCCCAATCACAACCAATATCTCCGTATTTCAGTCTCAACATTGAATGAGCGACATACGGATGCATTCCTTGTAACATGCAGAATTTATCAAAATGCTTGTAGCTATCACAGCGGGTGCAAGAGCCATCAAAACTACACTCCTTGGGATATTCATCCACTTGGTTTTCCGGCAGTTTATCTTTTAGGTACTTATGGAGTTCAATGAGAAACGACCTTCTGAAATCGCCATCTTCCGCTAACTGGATTGCTTCATTAATGCTGACTATTGTATTCATGTGATTCATCCTCCTAGAATAATGTTTAGCTATCGATGAGGCAGATTAGTTAAAAATAGCTATTCGCAATGTCACCTCCTTCCTGATTGAGATATGACCCTCATCTTTATTATTTGTTACCGTGTTGAGAAAAAACTTCTCGTTTGAAAAAGCAGGTAACTAATCGGTGGGCGTATCTGGGATGGGTTGAAATAACTGTTTCTGACGTTACAGTATCGAGCTTATTTCTCAGACCAGTTGTTCGCTATCCGGACATCAACTATAACAGGGATGCTCTTCAGATATTTTGCCGCTGCCAGCACCATGGTGTTTGTAAGGACTATTGCTGCCCCTTCTGCTCTGCTGTCAGGCACCTCCATGATGATCTCGTCGTGAACACATCCCATGATATTGTAGTCTGTGTTCTCGATCTTTTTCAAGAGCATGACCAGCGCTTCCTTGATGATATCCGCAGCTGTTCCCTGAATAGGGGAGTTGAGGAGCTCCGTGACCTTAGGTTCATCTGACCACATTCTTCGTCTGCCCAAGAGAGTCCTTGTATCTATGATGCCGTTCTGCTTAATGCTCTGTTGCCACTCATTGACCCCTTTGTAGAAGTCAAAGTAGCGTTGTATGAATCTGTATGAATGTTCCAATGACAAGGAGACTTGGTATTTGCTATACGCATAATTCCTCAAACCGGTTGCCCCCATTCCATAGATCAAACCGAAATTGACTGCTTTGGCTGCTTGGCGCTCCTTGCTCGTGACCTGCTCGAGGGGAATGCCTGTTATTACAGATGCGGTCAATTTATGGAGATCCTCTCCCTTCCTAAAGGCATCTATCATCCTCTCGTCCTGCGTAATCTCGGCAAGGACTCGTAGTTCGATCTGAGAGTAGTCCGCAATGACCAGCTTGTGACCAGGTGGAGCAATGAAGCATGCCCTGAAACTTCCCTTGGGCGTTGACTGGACATTCGGTTGGGAACAGGAGAATCGTCCGGTGGGTGCTCCGATTTGTTCGTATTGGGGATGGACTCTTCCTGTCTCGCTGTTCATGCGGGCAAGGAGGTTATCAATGGTGGAAATCGTACGGGTTATCTTTCCGTATTCGTAGAGGGATTTAATACAGGGATGGTCGTCAAGGTGTTCGATTAGGGCATCGTCTTTGTTGCTAGTGAGTGTAATCCCCTTTGTGCCGAGAGCATCAATGACCTGTTGGCGACTGTTGAGATTGATCTCTCCCAGTTCGACATGAAGAGCATGTTCGAGTGCTTCCTTTCTGTTCGCGAATTTCATCCTGCCAGCTTCCAGTCTTTTCCCGTCCAGGAGGAAACCATTCTTCTCCATCTGCGCGGTTGCCCTGATGCAGTCGAATTCTAGTCTGGCGGTTGCTGTCAGTTGGGTTTCATCAAGTTCTTTAGAAAGAGCTGCTTTCAGGCTATGGAGGAGTTCAACTTCATGTATGAGATTGTTACTGGAGGCGTCTTTGCCGATATTGAATCTCTCGAACAAACCCTGGAGGGATTCGTCTATACCCTCTATGCCGGCAGTAAGGACCTGACTGGCCAGTTTGACATCGAAAAGGGGTCCCTGAAGTGTTATTCCCTGCTTCGCGAGAACCAGGATTATTGATTTGGCATCGTAGAGAACCTTTTCCGAGGGGGTCTCCAGAATCTGCTTAAGCCTTTCTAGCTGCTGTGTGTCTTGCAGGGCAGATGCATCAAGATGGACTGCTGGATGACTCGGGATGGAAAAGAATATGACCTCTATTCCATCATGTTCGTTCCAAGTTACACAAACCCCTACCTGATTGGCATTGGTGAGTTCTTGGATATGACCCTCTGTGAGAACCGGACACGTTATCCTTCTTGCTCCAATCTCGACTTGAGAACGTTGCACTGTCCTATCCCTGATACCTGCACGGACCCACTTCCTGAGATTGAGTCCGTTGAGATATGCTTCTGTAGGGTCTTTTCCTTTGATGACGAGCCACCTGACTGCCTGGGGGAAGTGTTCCTTCCAGAACTGCCATGATGCCTTTGCGCCGGCTTCATCCGAATCCAGGGACACCAAGATCTTGTCTGCTTTTTTCAACTTCTCGCAGAGAACCTTGTCCGGTTTCGTTTCGGCTGAACCAAGGGCAATCGCTGTTACCAGATCCCCTGCTTCCTGATGGAGTAAAATGACGTCCAGTTCACTTTCGACCAGGATAAATACGTTGTCGTTGCCAAGAATCATGGGGGTCATGGAAGAACCGGGTACGATGTAGTATTTCCCTTCATCGTCGGAAGGGTTGTTCCTTCTAATCCTGATTCGCTGGAGTTGACCGTCATTGATGCAAGGGATCACAAGACCGACTGGCAGCCAGAGCTTTGCGTTCCTGCCTTGCTCATTGAATGATTCAGGCAGACCCCATGATTCCCGGTCTGCATAGTGATCCTGGGGAATCCATCCCAACCCTGCCTGCTTGACTGTCTCCTCGGTCAATCCCCGTTCGTTGAGCAGCCATTCCCTGATCTTGACGTAGTGCACATCCCAGAGAATATCCTGCGACCAACGGAGAATCCCTTTTGCTTGTTTCTGCCACAGCTCTGATGGAGGGTCTTGCGGTGGTTGAGGCTCCCATCGGTGCCTAGTGTAATTACTTGCTCGGTGGGAGGGGGTGATATCAAGGGATTTACAGGCGTTGGGGTAGGACATGTTCCGGATATGGACCAGATAATCAACTGCTGTGCCTGCCATGCCGCACTGCCTGCACCACCAGCTCTCTCCTTCAGGGTGATTGGGCCAGTATATGAATCGGTCCTTCCCACCGCACTTGGGGCAAGGGGATTTGTATTCTCCTCCATTGGTAAACGCTGTGCGTTTTGGATGGATGTTGTCTTCCCTGAGCAGATCCAACAGACTCATGCGCTGTATTTCCTCGCTGTGTATGGTCGTGTAGGGTTGTGTAGGGTGCTGTGTAGGTTCGACTTGGAACGATGCGACCATAACCGGTTAATTTTATTTATATTGCTGATATTATTATATATTTGTGTATGGTATGTATGGTTATATTAATAATAAAAGTCATGACATATTGGTATATTCCCTATAGGGAAATATATGGGGAACGGGTTTAACCCTACACACCCTACACAAAATTCTATTCGACATAGCCGGAGACCCCAGTATTGTCCTCGGCGGCGGCAGTGAGGCAGATTCCCACGTAGTAGTTGCCTGAGGAATCCGCCTTTTTCTCGAAGAGCTCCTTCATCCTCTCCCCGAACTTCTTGCCACCGAGCGATTTATACCCGAACATGTCGCACCATCTTCTGTAAGCGGCATAGAGAGCTGCTGCCCGAACCTCTGCCTCGGAATCGGTTGCGATGCATTCCGATACAAAAAGACCCAGAATATCCTCATCCTGCTGATACTCCGCAGTTGCCTGTTTGATGCCTGGAGGGGGATTCAATCCCTGCTTCTGCCACTCAAGGCATCCCCTGACCAACCAGGCAAGGATACCCGATGCTTCCTGCTTCAACTTCTCGGGCAAGGAAGGGTCACGCTTTCTCTCAAATGACTTCTGTGGTTCGTCCACGAAAGAGAATTCAAAGGGAATGAGATGAATCCTCTCCCACATGGCATAATCCGTTGCTGGTATTGCCGGTTTATGGTTAGTCAGGAGAAAGAGCTTGTGTGTCGGGGAAAACTCGATCATCCGCTTTCCATGGGGGGGTCTTCCAACGAGGGTATCGGCGCCGGTCAGCTGCTTGACCCTGTCCACTGCCAGCTTTCTTCCCTCCCCAGTCTCGCTTGCCCAAGCAATGCGCCTTCCCCTGAGAGACATGATATCCGGGGAAGGTCCTGCGCTGGATCGAGCCCGCTTGTCGCTTAACAGCATCTCGGAAGGGATTGGCCCTGCAAAGGGACCGAGAACGGATTTGAGGGTCTCCAGCATGGTCCCTTTTCCATTCCTGCCATGATGACCCCACAGGAAAGGGATGGTGTGGTCGATGGTGAGACCTGTGATCCCGTAACCGAATAGCCGCTGGAGATAATCAACATAGTCGGGCTTGCCATCGAGGATTTCCCTCAAAAACCTTTCCCACAGTGGAGCCGATTCATTGAGACCTTTCCATGATGTCGGTGCCACAGTCTTTACAAAGTCCGATGGGATCCCTTCACGAAAATCACCCGTCCTGATATCAATGACACCGTTTTCGCATGCAAGCAGCCACGGGTCTTTGTCCCACTCGTCACCGGAGATGGCAAGGGAGTCGGTTCCTTGTGACACCAGGGTGAGGATTTGTCTCTTTCGGTAGAGGGTCTGCAGATCGTGTATGCGGCTAATAAGTTTCTTTTCTAATTCCTTCGGTAGGTCTTCTTCGTTCTTTTTCCCATTTCTCACAGCCTTCAGCTTCTTTGCGGCTTGCCTGGATGCCTCTTTCATGTATTCGTCGATGACTGCGTCTATCCCGGTTACGACTTCACCAATGATGTCCTCCTTCCAATAATGGCCATACCACTTGAACCACTTCCCTATGCTGTGGTCGTAACAGAAACGATCCCTGTGGAGCCGGATGAACATGTTCGCATCGCCATCCTCGTTGCTGTTCAGGCAGTTCAATATCTCGGCGGGGGATAAAATGCTTTTGTGCCGTACTAGGCTGGCCGCAATGATATTCTTCTTTTCCTGCTCGACTGCTTCCTGCACCTGCCTCTCGATCTCGTCATGCTCGGGATCGTCGAATTCATCTTCTATACGTTTGATGGTTTGCTCCATGACACACCCCCTCTCATGCATCCGGTCTTTCCGTATCGTTCAGGTAGGGGTATCGTTCCCCGCTCTGACTCAGGTACTCATTGACAACGTTCCGGAAGAACTCGGAGATGCTCATCCTCTCCTCGTCGGTGATCTTCTTGACAGCCTGGTACATCTCGGGGGTCGTGAAGATGGTAATGCCTTGGGTAAATCGTCTTGCTTTCATATGATCCCTCCTATCGTTATTGATTTTTTAGGTCTTTATTATTTGTTCCCTCTTTCAGAAGAAACTTCCCACTCAGAAAATCTTGATCCAAAATGATGGAGGGAATAGCTCCCTGAAGTCTATTCCCTCCGTTGGCATCGATCTGCCCAGAACCCGTTCAACCTCATCCTGCAATCAGTCCAATATCTCAACCGTTCTCTTCGAGGTTCCTTCTCGGGCATCACGTAGACCGCATACAAAGCTCGAGATGCATCGGCTCATTTTCACTAGCCCGCTGAGGACCTGTCGGAAATGCTGAACGTTCAGTGAACCATGCTCGACGGTCAGTTCAGCCATGTATCCAATGAGTCCTATTTCTAACGATGCGCATGGTTTGATGGTGTCATGCGGCTTATGGATATTGGGAATTACGCACACGATGGCATGCCTTTCATAATCGGTAAGATCGTAGTGCATTGCGAGCAATGCGATTACACCATCTTTGGGATAGTATAGAAGAGAAAATGCGGCACGGACATCCTCTATATCCAGCTTTGCATGCATGCCCATTTCCCCCTCGCTAGCCGCTTCGCTGTGAATCTTCAGACCAAGTTCCAGGAGGCAGGTCTTCATTTGCTGGAAGATGGCACTAGCTTTTCCGTTATCAATCTTTTTCTTGGACATTTTCGATTTCATATACAGACTCCTTTTGATTGATTAGTTGTGATTATGGTCATCCCTACAACTTCCCGCCACCCAACACCTGCCGCAGGGTTTCGATGGGCTCGTTCTTCCTGTAATGGACGACGGAAAGTGCCTCGATGAGCTTCCTGACTTTCCGTGCCTGTCGTTGATTCCTCTCCCTGAGGTGCTGGATGTAGGAGTCGAAGTTTGCGGACCGGGCATAGAACTCGCACCCCAATTCCTGTATGACATGGAAGTTATGCTGCCTCAGAAATCCCGTCTTATCTTTGACGGATAGGAGTTGGATCTGAGCGAAGTCCTTGGTGGAACACCAGGGACATCGACAGGGGAGTTGTCGCGGTTGAATGACGGCGTTGTTTCTCAGGATCGTCTTGGAAAGATCCCGCGGGTGGAGATATTCTTGGTACTGCGCCGTCAATCGCCACGTTGTGGCATCAACGGAGCACCAGTCGAACACGTGGCGAGCAAAATACGCGGCAAGGGCTAACCCCGTGAAGTTCGAGACGCTGAGAAGGTGGACCTTTCGGATCCCCATCTTGTAGAACTTCAACAGGAATAGGGCTATTCCTCCTGGATCGAGATTCCGCGTGGGGAGACTCAATCCGTTGTACTCCAGGTCAACGAGATGCCTTTCGATGTAGCCGAACTGCTCAAGTGTGTAGCACTGGACCGGAATGAAGAGCTCTATTTCCGGGCAATATCTCCTTCGAAGTCTTGCAGTCTCGGTCATGCAGACGAGATTGATGCCCAGCTTCTTCTTGAACTCCATGTCCTGCTTGATTGGGTTGGATATCTTGGGGACAGGCATGTCCAGTGCTGTGACGATGCTTGGGCGCAGCTTTCTCGCAGCGTCAATGACGTGTTGAGGGGTCAAGTTGATCCGGTCCTTTAGGTACACTAAGGGTGTCGTGGGATCGAGATCAACCTGCCCCCCGTTTAGTTCCATGCGCAGAAGTTGGTAGCCGCCAGAATCGAGCATGCAGTGTCGAGTGTTTGCTTTCTCCAGCATCCTTGAGGTAGCCCTGACAGCTGCCATGTGTGCTGCCTGCTGGGGCACATTTACCAATATGGCTTCCACACGGCTCGCTGGCAGGATTCCCTCTTGGACACCGGCACAATAATTTACGAAAATTCCCACCGTTAACACCGATACCCCTGATCAGTCCTCCAGCTGCTCCAACTGCCGGACGAGAACGTTGAGGGCATCAATCTCCTCGCGGATCGTGCCGATCAGTTCGACCCGTGACAGATCCATGTCGGGCAGATCGCCAAGCCTTTCGGCCACTGCGAGGATCGCCTCATGGACATCTTCCCTTGTGATCGACTGAGGGTATTCCGAGGGTTCCTGGTAATCACCGTCCTCGTCGAAGATGACACCTGCGTCTTCCCCTTCAGGACTGTTAGGGGCCAGGTTCTCACTTGCCTCTTCGTCCTCTTCCGGTTCCGAGAGATCACCCTCCTCTTCCTCCTCGGAGTCGTTGGCGAGTTGAGCGGGAGCTTCAGTGCCACCGTCTTCTGACTCGGAAGCGGCATCTTCATGTTCTTCCTCGTCCTGGTGTGTAGCCTGAAGCGGAGAATTGCCCTGGCTGCCGGGAGCTGATGAAGGAACCTCGGGAGTTCCGCTCTGAGGGGCGGGCGTAACCGGCTGCTCCTGCCCCGTGCCTTGATTCCCTACCTGTTGACTCGACAGATATTTGGATAGAGACTCCAGCATGAGGGCCGAGACCTGCTCTTGCCGCTCCGAGTTGGACAGACCCTTCTTCTTCAGGTCCTTGATGAGCTTCTGCTTCTCGGTTTGGTACCGTACGTAAAATTCCTTCGGAATGTCCTGCTCGACGAGCGTTTCGAGCAGGTCATCCGACAGGTCCTCACCATGGTTGATGTAATTTAAAATGGTTTTAGGCCTCCTCGTGAAACGGAAGGCCAGGACGTGCTTTACATCTGCCTCAGTGTCGTTGACGAAGTCTTGCCCGGACCTCCTGCCTCCGTGGCCGAAGACCCGAAGGTCTCTGCCAGATGCCTCGAGCTGCTTCTTGGCGACGCTCACGTTCCGAACGATCTCGGAGTAGGAAGCAAGACCACCACGGGTTGCGATCCGGCTGGCTGCCTTCCTGAGGCTCAACTCGACTTCCGAGTGCTCTGCCATGACTTCGATTTCGCACAGGATTTCTTTCATCTCGTCCAGTAATGCGGCGCGGACGAGATTCAGCCCCTCGATGCAGAGCTTGCCTCGGGGGGTTACGACGATGATGGGATGTTCCGCTGTGGTGGGCTCCCGGTAATCCGGGATGCCATCATAGGGGATGATCTCCTCGATGGAGACCAGTTCAAGAGAGCGGGCGATGGTCCCGAACGTGAACGACACTCGGGGCATCGCCTGGTTGGACGGAGACGGGATCTCGGGGACTGTCTCCGCTTCGTTGCTCTTCAAGTCACCCGGAGGGACTTGAAAGTGGGGGGTTGGAACAACATGTTCCATCTCGTGAAATACTTCGTTCCGCATAATCTGACTCCTTTTTTCTGAATATTTGGCCTACTGGCCATGACTCCCCAATACCCCCAGGGCGGGTAAAATGATATTATTTATTATTACTTATAATGAGTGTTTATATTACATTATACGTAACAAATATTTTGTTAGAGAAAGTCCACGAAAAGGTTGATTTTATGCTGAAAGGATTATGCGGCGGGCAACTTCTTATGGGGTGTTTAAGAGATGGGTATTACTATTTCTAACGGAAATTTATAGGAGTTTCTTTTCTATTTCGGGACAACTACCTCCTTTAAGCTTGGTATTTTCGGCAGGGCAAATATCGCTTTCCTCGCATTCCAGTTGATACATTCTGATCTCATGTCCCTGGTTAAGAAGCCATGCGTTCTGTCTTATGCGGCAGAGACGCTTTGATGGAGACTGGAGAGAGTCGTTATATCTCTTCTTACAGGTCGGGTTACAGAAATCTCTTTTCCCGGACCTCTTTTCAATGAAGAGTCTCCTGCATTCCCGGTATTTGCAGAGCTTCACACGCTCAAACGAACCGAACACCGACTGGAATCCGATCAGCATGCCCTGAATAAAGTCTGGAAACGCGAGTGCATCTGAGTGGCCTGGAGAATAGTATATCCCCCTTTTTTTCAAAAAAGTGTTTCCATGGATCTTAATCGGACCAGGCACTTTGTTGCTTGTTGCCGTTGTGACTGAGGCGCCGAATGCTGAAAGTGGGCTGACTGCGTATGTTTCCTGTCTAAATGGAGCTGTGCCCTTTCTGAAAAGTCTATCGGCAATGCCTTTAAGCTCCTTTTCATTGAAATATTGCCCCGTCTTGGCCTCAATTCTATCCGTCTTTGCTTTCTTTATCAGCTTGAAGCGTTCGGGCACGGACCCACTATTCTCGTGTTCTGCATCAAAAAAAAGGTATGAAGGGGATCCATCTTTAGAACTGCCTTGAAGGATGGCACCCGATCCAGATTCCATATGATAGGTGCATGTTTCCTGCGAAGATTCGTAGATTCTCCAGTGGATGAAGCGATTCTCCAAAATCTCCTGATATAGGCCATCAAAATACCGGACTAGCCACATCTTGGGATTGAACACCATGAGATAATCTTGGCCTCGAAATATGAAGGTGATGGTCCTCTTCCTGTTGATGCAGAGGAAGGGAGAGAACCGGGGAATCATCGTACAGAATAATCGTATGTATTTCTCGACAATATCGTTGGAGAAGCAAAAATCTTTATTTTCGTGGTATTTATTTGCGCTCTTCCCGGAAGAGCCAGAGTTCTCATCTCTATGGGTATAGTAAAGATCTATCAGGATTTTCATGCCTTCGAAGTAACTTCTCTGCTCCCCGGTGAATCGCGACATAGGCTCACTCCAGCACATTAAAAATTATATTACTTTATCATTTGTAACGATAAATGTATACATGAATCATATTATAGTAACAAATATATGCTGGTTCTCTGTAGGATTCGATTGCACCATGTCTACATGGACAGAAGGTATCTTACAGTTAACGATCTCTCAACCTACCTAGGCATCAAGCCCAAGACCCTCTACGCCAGGGTCAAGGAGATCCCCCACTACAAGGTCGGGCGCCTTATCCGGTTCAAGCGGGAAGATGTAGATACCTGGATGGAGCAGCACAAGGTGGCCAAGTCGGAGGTCCAAGACCAGAAACAAGGGCAGGAGAATGCTACCGCTGCCACAGAACCCGCCCTAGAGCCCCCACGGGCCCGTAGGTCGAGAAAAATAAGGGGGGACATCACAGACATTAGGATGATGGCCAGAAATACGATTGACCAAGTTACAGCCGAATACTATAGTTCTGGTCACGGGAAATCAGACCAAGTCAAGGGCTCCGGAAAGGAGGTCTGACATGGGACTCTATTTAAGGGGCTCGGTCTGGTGGATGAGTTTTATTGATCCCAACACTGGCGAACAAGTTAGGCTTTCAACTGAAACCGATGACTTGGATTTGGCCAAAAGGATCTTTGACAGCCAAAAAGGCAAGATTGCCGAAGGAAAGTGGTTTGAGCGGCTTCCTGGCGAGGATTATACCTTCAAGCAGATGATCGAGAAATACTTGGAGGACTATGCCCGCAGGAACAAGGCGGCTAATTCCTACAAGCGTGATTGCAGCACAGTGAAGAAGCTCATCCCGTTTTTCGGCTCTTATCGGGTAACGGATGTAATTCCGAGGATGATCTCTGCCTACAAAACGCATCGTCGGAAAAAGGGTGCATCTCCCCGAACGGTGAATATAGAACTGACCATGATGAGTCATGCTTATGAAATCGCCATTCGCGAGTGGGAGTGGATCAAGGACAATCCGGTAAAGCGGGTGACCAAGGAAAGGGTCCGCAATTTCATTGAACGGTGGCTGACCCAAGAGGATGAGGAAAAGCTCCTGAAGGTATCGCCTGCCTGGCTCCAAGACATCATCGTCTTTGCCGTCAACACAGGTCTGCGGCAGAGCGAGATTCTGGATCTGAAGTGGTCCCAGATCGACTTGGCGAGGAGGACGCTGACGATCTTGGAGCAGAAGAACCAGGGCGTCGACACACTGCCACTCAACAGAACGACTCTGCAGCTTCTCAGAAAACTAGCCATGGATTCTAGGATGCGCGGGTATGTATTTCCGAGCGAGAACGGCAATAGGATCGACAACCGGAACCTTCTGCGAGCGTTCTATAAGGCGCTCAAGAGATCAGGGATCGAGAATTTCCGTTTCCATGACCTGAGACATACCTTTGCCACAAGGCTCGTGCAGGCAGGGGTGGATCTCTATTCAGTCCAGAAGCTCGGGAGATGGCGCAACACCTCGATGATCATGCGATACGCCCATCATTATCCAGAGAGCCTCCGTCCCGGCATAGAGGCTATCGACAGGGAGGGGAAACAGGAAGTTATCACAAATCTATCACAATCACCTAAAAAAAGGGGTCACAAACCCTATCTCAGGCTTGTAACCCCTTGAAATTAAATGGCGCGCCCTCTAGGGCTCGAACCTAGGACCTTTGGATTCGTAGTCCAACGCTCTATCCAACTGAGCTAAGGGCGCGCGTGATTCGGTTGTAAAAAATGGCGGAGAGAGGGGGATTCGAAC
>Ga0255344_1002119_pt1 | contig 24730 bp, 23 predicted proteins | sample wastewater_treat_5_FD_192414 | JGI IMG/M metagenome (GOLD analysis project Ga0255344, IMG submission 192414) | Wastewater microbial communities from Lulu Island WWTP, Vancouver, Canada - plant18 | ecosystem: Engineered > WWTP > Wastewater > Unclassified | place: Canada: Vancouver, British... | reverse complement strand
GGATTTTAGGAAACAACTGAGAAGACACAATCAGCGTAGTAACCGTATACCGATGCGACCATTGAAGTTCTTATCTCCTGTTCAATTTTTATCGCAGACTGTCCAATATGTTTGACAATCCTACAGGGCTGGCGATATGCCCTTTGACGGCGCGCTTGACTTGATTGTAAATTTCTATGGATATATTCCTATTAATCGCGGGCAACTTGATCGTAAAGCGATGAACAAGGCTTTGAGCGTTCTCGAACAAGATGGCTTTTTAGGGATTTACCCAGAGGGGGGCACCTGGAATCCGGGCAATATGCATGCCCATATTGGAGTTTCCTGGCTGAGTCATAAGGGACAGGCCAAGGTTGTGCCGATTGGTTTTAGCGGATTCCGTGATAGCTTTGGCAAAGTCTTTAAATTTAAGCGCCCGGTATTCATTATGAAAGTTGGAGAAGCTATTCCTGCTCTTTCTACAGAAAATGATGGGCGTCCAATCAAGGAAATCTACCAGGAATACGCTGATCATGTGATGGAAAGAGTTCGTGAATTAATGGATCCTGCTGAATTTCTGGAAATTCCGAGCGAGACTGAGTTTGCTCTCGATATCCTGAAAGAAAATGACAAGGTTTCTACCTTGCCTGGGCATGATACCATTGCGCAGTTCTTCCATAATCAAGTAATGCTCGAATCTTTATTGAATAATCTAAAGAAACCGATTAAGTTGCTGTTTCCAGAAGAACAGGAGCGCACGATCCCAGGATTTGTGCAGGCATTGAGAGCATCTTTGGAAATATTGCAAGAAAATGCTGGATTTTTTACTTACCGTTTTGGCATGGAACGTGGCCGCGAACTCGAAGCAGCGATTCGCCGTTTAATCGAATTTCTCGAGAACGAATCTGGTGATCACGAAATTCGTTTACTGGCGAAAGCCCGTTACCGCTACCCGGATGGACGCGTCGAAGAACTTAGCCATACTTATGAGCTGAGCGCCGCATAAAATCAGCCGACTTCTGAGGCTTTGATATCGCGAACATTGAGCTGCAGGGACTGTCTGCCCTGATAGCTGTTGATCTCAAAAGTATAAGCAATATCCAAATGGCTGGGCAGGTCTGTTAGCCAGTATCCCTGATTAAACGCGATCGCGTCAAATTGGTGTGAGCCAGCCCCAAGCGTGAGCTTGAGGTGACGCCCATCGCCAACCGCCCAAGCTCGCAGAACCTTGCAATTGCGACTGCAGAAAAGCGCGTCAGGATTGTGCGTTCCAGTCGGTTCGAGTTGGGCGATATCAGAAAGAATTCCGGGGACATGTTCGGGTCTCAGGCGGTCAAGCGAGATCTCGTAATCGATCGCCAGCTCCGGCACCAGTTCCATGCCGGCAAGGGTATCACGGGCGATTTGGATCAGGCGCTCGCTGAATTCTTCCAGCAGAGATTCGTGCACGGTCAAGCCGGCTGCCATGGCGTGACCGCCGTAATGGTCGAGCAGATCAGCACACTGCTCCAGGGCTTCAACTATATTGAACTCGGGAATGGAACGGCTGGAAGCTCTGATCCAGCCATCTTCATACCTGCCGATGATCGCGGGTTTGTAGAAGCTTTCTGCAACTCGTCCGGCTGCAAGGCCGACGACGCCGGCTTCGTAATCAGCGGAGACTGAGATCACGACCGGGATGTCAGGGTCGAGCGCGGAGGCTTCGTTGATGACAGCTTCCTGGATAGCGTGCGTGATATCTTTGCGCTGCTGATTGTAGTTGTCGAGCGTCTGGGCGAGCATTCCCGCCTGAAAAAGATCCTGGGTAGTTAGCAGTTCAAATGCTGCCAGCGCGGAATCCATGCGACCAGCCGCGTTCAGGCGCGGACCGATGGCAAAGCCGAGGTGCCCGGCGTTTAGCTGCTCGATCTTGATGCCTGAAGCCTGAATGAGCGAGAAGAGCCCCTGACGATGGGTATTGCGCATTGCCTTTAACCCAGCTTTGACCAAGGCACGGTTTTCGCCGTCGAGAGGCGCGACATCCACCACAGTGCCAATCGCGACCAGATCAAGCCACTGCGCCGGGTCAATACCCTTTTGCGGGTAAGACTGCAGATAGGCTTTGGCGATCTTGTAAGCCAGACCAACGCCAGCCAGCATTTTGTAGGGGTAGAGATCCGCGGGCTGATGGGGATCGATAACGGCGTCGGCTTGCGGTAAAGTCGGACCTGGTAAGTGGTGATCGCTGACAATGACCTGCATGCCGAGTTCTTTTGCCAGCGCGACCTCTGTGTTGGCGCGAATGCCACAGTCAACGGTGATGATCAGATCGATGCCTTCCTCATGAAGCTGTTGGATCGCGTCGCTGTTGAGTCCGTAACCCTCGTCGAAACGGTTAGGGATATAGACACGTGGCGTGTGACCAAGTTGATTGAAAAACTCATAGTGAACGGCTAAGGAGGTGACCCCATCGGTGTCATAGTCGCCATAAATGGCAATTTTCTTTTCCGATTCCAGTGCCTCGTGGATCAGGGCGACGGCTTTGTCCATGCCCTTGAGCTGGAATGGGTCAGGATTGGTTGGGGATTCCTGGCTCAGGTAGGCCTGGGCGGCTTCGGCGGTGATGATGCCGCGGTTGAAAAGCAGTTGGCGTAAAAAGGGCGAATGGGCGTTTAATTCCTGATTGATATGCCTGGGGATCAGCGGCGCGATCTTCCAGCGTTTTATTGTGTGGGCGTTTGTTTCTGTCATAGTGGCTTCAATTGTACCTTTTGGCGATGGAAATTCAAATAATGATGAGATTATGTTGGGGTTACTGGCTTGTTTTGTGCGCGTGGACAGGATGCCACGCACGAACAAATACTTATCTGTCTGTGAGAGGAGTCCTTTAGGATGACACTTGTGCACTCCAATGCATAGAAATTTGCAGTTTACAATTTCTTCTATGTCTTATCATGCGATAATTATTTAAATGCAGATCGCCACGGTCACTTCGTTCCCTCGCGATGACGGGACACTAGTTTATGACCACCTGAAGATGATGAATATTACGGATTAGGCGTATTGCTCGGCTAAGGCGTGCTGGTGGGTAAGGGCGTGTTGGTGTTGGTTGGCGTGAAACTCGGCGTGAGGGTCGGTGTGGGAGTGATCGTGGGGGTTGCTGTGGGCGGGTTGCCTAAAACGCGGAAGTGACCGCTCATCAACCAATTGGTACCGATAAAAAATTGCAATTCATACTGACCAGGCAGCCATTCTTCGGCTGGCAGTTCGAGCCTGCTGGCGCCATAACCGCCGCTGTGCCCCGACCAGATCCCAACACTGTAATGAATAATTTCGCCATCCCTGCGCCAGACCTCGCTCCATTGAATGCCGTCGGTCATCATGTTGTAGCTATAGGTGCCATAAATGACCTCAAGCGGGTTCTCAAACTCGATCGCAGCGTCAATAGGCTGCAGGTCATCATCAATTTCGGTCGAGAACTTGAGCGTACTAAAGATATAAGCCTCCTGAGGCGTGCCGATGGCTTCAAATTTGTCGATGATCTCATCAGGCAGGGAGGGTGTGTTGGTGATCGAGGGCGTATTGGTGATGGTCGGCGTGAGCGTGATCGTCGGGGTCAGCGTGATGGTCGGTGTCTGGGTAATGGTCGGCGTCAACGAAGGCGTTAGCGTTGGTGGAAAGTACTTATAGGCAATGTCTTCTCCCCATCGCAGGGAAGCGTAGGCAAAAAAGCCCAAAGCCAGGGCTGCCACGATCAGGCGAATGCCCAGTTCGTAAAGCTGACGTTTTTTATAGAAAAAAGGCAGTTTCCGCCCGCTCTGAATGGCATTTTTGGCGCGAAAGATCATGACCACAGCCGCAATAGCTGCCATGATGGCAAGTACGATCACAGTTGAGCGGATATCCAGGTTCATATTGTAACGATAATCAAAAGGCTACCTGAACTTCCTTCACATAAGAAGATATAGCCATCTAGCTTACATATTCTTCGAATTGAATTCAACAAGCTTGACCCAATCAATCTCACCAGAGGCGTAGCAAAAATTCTCAGTGAATTCAAGTGTCATCCTATTGAAAATTGCTGCTCTATTTTCGTTATATTCCTGGTTTTTTTCCTGGGCTCGGAATCCGATTGGTTCGATAATGTCAATATACAGGTTTGGGTCATCACTGATAAGATGCCAAAAACTTTGTCCTACAATCTGAAGGTAGTAAGGAGTTAGTTTTGTTTTTGTTTTGCCATAACAAATCCCCAAAACTGGCTGGTAGGTTTGTTCTATATTTGATTGCTTTAATCGACGTATGCAATCAGCAAAGTCCTGCCTCAATTTTTTGTGTTGAGAACTGTTTCCCCAGTTAACTCCTGATTTAATGGAGACAATATATCTAACAGCGCCTTTTGAGAACTCCAGATCAATGCCCTGGGAAGAAGATTTTATTCCAGAATAAACCCTACCGCATATAAAAACTGCCAGGTCCTCGAGAAAATATCCAAACATTGGCTCCTCAGATGAGGAAAGAAAAGCTTGCATCAGGCTCTCGACCAGGTCGGAAGCTTTTAAAAGGTTTTTAGCTCGAAAAAGATATGGATTCTTCTTTTTCAGAATCTCTGATAATGAAAGGCTTTGGAGTTTTGCTAGTCTGCTATTGTGAAAACTTGTGATGTTTTTATTAACATACTCATTCAACTCATTGATATCAATATTGCCCATTTGTCCTCTGAATCAATCTGTGAACTCAAGTGAATTTTCCTGAAAAATATCCAGGCTTAGCTGAGTGCCATTTATTCTTTCTTTCGAAAGTTCGACGTACTCTGGATTGATTTCAATACCTGTATAATTACGCCCTAATTCAATTGCTGCAAGTGCGGTTGTTCCTGAACCGAGGAATGGATCAAGCACAAGTCCGTTTGATTCGGTGAAAAGTTTGATGAACCATTTAGGTAAATCAATAGGAAATGCAGCGCTGTGGCCCTTATTGCCACACTCGGTTGCCATGTGAATGACGTTTGAAGGATATACATATTCTCGTTCGAGCCAATTAGAAATGTTTTTCCCAAAACCACTTCCAACCTTTGAGTTGTCCCGCTGAAGGTCAGTTTCACTAAGATTGTTTAGTCTGGTTTTTGCCCAATCACCGATGGGAACCATTACAGCTTCCTGATCCATATAAAATCGTTTATTTTTGTTAAACTGCAGTAACCTTTCCCAGCTGTCCCTAAAACGATTAGGCCATTTTCCAGGATACGAATTCTTTTTATGCCAAATAAACTCTTCAGTCCAAAGCCAACCTTGAGACCTTAAAGCTTCTATTAAGTGCAGAACGTAGGTGTGACGTTCTCCATTTGAAACACGTTCTTTAATATTTAATATGAAAGTTCCAGTTGGTTTTAACACTCTTAGTAATTGCTCGGATTTTGGCAAAAACCAATCCACATAGTCATCAGGTTTGACGCCGCCATAGGTGGAAACTCTTTGGTCAGCATAAGGAGGCGACGTGAAAATCAGATCAAAGGTGTTGTCGGGGATATCGAACAACACTTTTTCGCAATCACCTTCTAAAACAGCATTAAAATAATCCACTTTTATAGTCATTTTGATTTTTTAAATAGGCCAAATATTTTCTATGAAAATATTATACCCTCTAAAGAGGGCATTATTTATTCTGTTTTCGAAATATCTCCCCGCCATTTTTTCAATCGTTCGGCGATCTGGGCTTCGTAACCCTGATCGGAGGGATGGTAAAAACGGCGGTCTTTGAGATCATCGGGCAGGTATTGCTGTTTGACCCAATGACCTTCGTGGTTGTGAGGATAGTCATAGCCCTGCCCGTGCCCGAGCCCTTTGCCATCGCGGCTGGCGTCCATCAGGTGGATCGGTACGGGCTTGGCACCATTTTTTTTGATCTCGTCCTGAACCTCAAAATAAGCGCCAACTGAATTGCTCTTTGGGGCGGTTGCCAGATAGAGCGTGGCGTGGGCGATAGGGTAAATGCCCTCAGGCATACCGATATATTCGAAATTCTGGGCGGCAGCGTTGGCGACTAAAATGCCCTGAGGATCTGCCAGCCCGATATCTTCGCTTGCCAGGATGACCAGGCGGCGCAGGATGAAGCGCGGGTCTTCCCCTGCCACGATCATCTTCATCAGCCAGTAAAGCGCGGCGTCAGGGTCGCTGCCCCGCACCGATTTGATGAAAGCGGAGATCGTATCGTAGTGCTGGTCGTCCGTTTTGTCGTAGAGCACCGCGCGGCGTTGGATCGATTCCTGGGCGACTTCAAGGGTGATGTGAATGGCGCCGTTTTCGACGGGAGTGGTCTCAACAGCCAGCTCAAGCGCGTTGAGGGCGTTGCGGGCATCTCCTCCAGAGATCTCTGCCAGGTGCAAGAGCGCGTCCTCGTCAGCTTCGATCTTGCGCAGGCTGTATCCGCCTTTTTCTTCACGCAAAGCGCGCTTCAGCAAAGTGAGGACATCATAAGTGCTGAGTGGTTTGAGTTCGAAAATCCGGGAGCGGCTGACCAGGGCTTTAATGACGTCAAAATAAGGGTTTTGGGTAGTAGCGCCGATCAGGGTGATCAGGCCATTTTCCACCTGTGGCAAAAGGGCGTCCTGCTGGGCTTTGTTCCAGCGATGGATCTCGTCGATGAAGAGGATCGTTCGTTGGCGGTGGTATTTGCGGCGTTCGGTCGCGTCTTCGATGGCTTTGCGCAGGTCAGCCACGCCGGCCAGAACAGCGCTGAGGGTAAGGAAATGCGCGTTGGTCGTGTTAGCGATCACCTGGGCGATGGTGGTTTTGCCTGTGCCTGGGGGGCCGTAGAGGATGATGGAGCTGAACAGGCGGTCTGCCTCAATGGCGCGACGCAGGAGGGTGTTTTTGCCGATGATGTGATCCTGCCCGACGATCTCATCGAGCGTCTGCGGGCGCATTCTGGCGGCAAGCGGCGCGTTGGCGGCTAATTCTTCCTGCATGGAGTAGTCAAAAAGATCCATTGGCTGATACCGTCCTAATCCTGATCAATGCGATGGATCCAGGATCTGTGCCCTTTGCGCTGTCGGCGGGTGGATGGCGGGATGTGGTCTTCGTCTGTTGATGCTTTGGCTCTTTTTGAGATGATGATGTAGAAAAACAGGATGCCAAGCAGAATGATCACCTGATATGGCTGAACCTGTTTGCCAGAACCAGCGCCAAGGATCAGCCACACAAGGGCTGCCAATGCCAGAATTATGGTAAGACGTGCCAAACGTTTAAACATTATGCTCCTAAAAAAATGGGTCTTAGCCCTGCCCCTATTTTACATTGGTTTTGGACTCCTGAGTTTCCTACATTTGCCAAAAACTCTGTTTTCATCGAGGAAAATAGAATAATTCAGGGCACTAAAACAGAAAAACTCAGGAGTGATGGTGATCCCAGTCTGCTACCTCCATTTGCGTCTCAAGGCTTCAGTCTTCGTCACAAAGTTTTGATAGGCTAACTAACGGATGGGGACATACCCAGAGGGCACTTAGCCCCATCCTTACTGTTTGCACCTGGCGATATCAAGTTTCTGATTTGACTAAACCGTTTACAGGTAAGCTAACTGTACGGACGGGGTTTAGCCCCGTCCGCTGCCTATGCATATCAATGCATCTGCCTTCAATACAAGGTTCTGAGGCTGCATTTGATATTTCCAGAATTTCACAGATTTCCCACAAACTGAGTTTTTAACGAGGATAATAGAAGAATTCAGGGCACTAAGATGAGAAACTCAGGCTTTACATTGGTTTTGGACTTGCGTTGATTTTATTTGTTGGATGTCGGATTGAGGGTCTACTCTCAATCGCGACCTGCCCATTGTTGTTTGGATGATGAGATGGGTAGGGATAATTTTGTGAATTCCAGATTTTTCGCGTCAAGCAGCAATAATTTTCGTTCAGGAATTTCTTTGTTAAGTAAGGTTTGTAGGCTGATGGCGGTCATGAGCGAGGCGATCAGGCCGACCGTGAAGGCGAGGGTGCCTGTTTCCTGCTCTTCACCGCTGTATTCTTCGCTATCACCATAGATCAGGTTCAACAGATCCTGCCCAGGTAGAACCAGGCAAACCTGCCCCTGCCAGCCAGCAACCGCGCCATGAACCAATGGAATTTGGGCTGTTTTGGCGGCTTGCTGAAGAATGAAGCGGTCGGGGATGTTATCGAGCGCGTCGAGGACCAAGTCGCAGCCCGCGAGCAGATCGGTCGCGTTGGCTGCTGTCATTCCCTCCTGAATAGCGTCAACTTCCACCAGTGGATTCACAGCCAGCATGCGGTGTTTGGCAGCCAAAACCTTGGGCTTGCCCAGGTTCAGGGTCGAGCTAAGCAGTTGACGGTTGAGATTGCTTTCTTCAAAGTTGTCTGGATCGACAACGCGAATGAAGCCCACGCCCAGTCTGCCAAGCTGTTCAAGCAAATAGCCGCCCAGACCTCCACAGCCGATGATTACAACACGTTTTTGGGCAAGCAAGGCTTGTTCCTGTGGGCTGATCGCGTTTTGATTCCTGAGGTAGCGTTCGAATTCCATTTATCCACCTGCCATCAGGTGCAGGACCATCACGTCGTCACCATCCTTGATCGGGTAGCTGTCGTATTGCTCTTCGGGCACGTACTCGCCATTCACGCGCACAATGATGTGACGGAAGGTGAAAACTTTTTCGTCCAGGAGCGCTCTGACGGTCATGCCCGCGTGCCAGGGCGACTCTTCAGTGTTTACAGTGATCACAGCCTTGGCTCGATCACTTCCAGCAGCATGGGCAGGTCCATACCGATCTCTTTCAGGCGTTCGGGTTTGGGAACGCCTTCTTCGGTCCAACCGCGGCGTTTATAGACGGCATCGACCAGCTGTTCATATTGGTCTTCGCGGTAAGCGCGCGTTTTGGCGATCTTTTCTTCCAGGCTCATTGTGTCTGGGTCCAGCCCCTGGATCTCACGCAGCTGCTTGTCGTAGAGTTCCTGACGGGAGAGATATTCCTCCTTGCTGACTGGTCCGAGCGAGCGATAAGGGGGGTAATCGTCCTTGCGCTCACCTTTGCCCATGCGGATATTGAAAATGCGCTGGAATTGATAGACACGCTCGGATTGGATGATCAGCTCTTCCTTGTCGATGTTCTGACCAGTGACAGCGTTGAAGAGCTCAACGTAGTTCTGAACGTGTTCGGGCACTTTGGCGGGTGTGTCGGTCTTGTAGTTATCTGCCGGGACAATGTCGTTCCAGGGCAATTTACACAAACCAACCAGACCGAACCAGGTGCGGAACATGGGGTAATAATAGAGCGCGTAGGCTTTGTCTTCAAAGGTGGGGATCTGCTTGTTAACCATATCCATGAAGATCAGCCAGGCTTCGTCATGCTGGGGGCCCTTGTTGGCGAGGGCGAAACCGCCCTGCTGCGCCAGACTCTCTTTGTGGGCGTACTCGGAATATTCGAGCCCCTTGACTTCCATGCCGATATCCTGCAGAAGCTGCGGATCGGCACCGAAGCGTTCAACAAAGATCTTCTTTAATTTGCGGATGCCGAGCCCAGCCAGCTTGCCGAATTCGTCGCCGCGAGACATCTGGTGTAGCAGCTCTAGCACCGCCTGGCTGTTGCCAAAGTGGAGGTCGAGCCCGCCCATGTCTTTCCGGGTGATCTGACCGCGCTGGTAGCACTCCATGATGAAGGCGGTGCAGGTGGCAAAGGAGATCAGGTCTATGCCGTAGGTATCGCAGTAAAAGTTTTCTTCCAGGATCGCCTGTGGATCGAAGATGCCCAGATTGGAACCCAGCCCGGCAACACATTCATATTCAGGACCGTCAACAGTGACACACTGCCCGGCATAAGGCCCGGTTTTGAGCAAAAAGTGGTCGGCGGCCTTGGCGCAGGACATCGTGCAGCCATACCAGCAGCCGTCGTGAAGACCCTGGGTGAGGTAGTGGTTGATGAAAACTTCAGGGGCAATCTTGACAGTCTCGGGATCACCGCCGGTTTGGAAGTTGCGCGTAGGTAAGAGGTCGTACTGGTTCATGATCATTACGGTGTTGGCGGTTCCGATCTTGCGCATTTCGTTTTGTTTGTAGTCGAGGTCGTGCATCTGTTTGTGATACTTGACCCCTACCTTGTTGATCGTACCCAGATCGGCAACGTTATTGAGGTTGCCCTTAATGCCTTTGTATTTAACGACCAGGGCTTTGATCCGTTTTTCGCGCAGGATCGTGCCGATGCCGCCACGGGCAGCCTGTTTGAAGCGCACTGTCTTTCGGCGTGGATCGTAGAATGAGAAATTGAGCATGCCCATGAGGGTGTGTTTGGCAGCGCTGCCGCTGGAAACAACCGAGACATTGACCTTATCGTCTTCATCGACGGCATATTTTGTGGTTAGCTCTTCCGCGAGAAGATGGGAATCTTCAGGATATTCTTCACCATCCTCAAACTGGATGATGCCCTCGTTGCCATCAATAAAAACGATCAGGTCTTTTTCGGCTTTGCCCTGAAGCTCGAGGGCGTCCCAACCTGAAAACTTGAGCAGGGGACCAAAATAGCCACCTGCGTTGCTGTCGATGGGAATGTCGGTCAAGGGTGAGATCGAACAGACGAGCGTTTTGCCGGTGCCGGCGTATTGGGTGATGCCGCCCAGCGGACCGACGCTGAAAACGATCTCATTTTCGGGTGAGTCCCAGCGGGTCTCAGGCGTGACGGCATGCCAGAGATGCCAGAGATCAAATCCCTTGCCGCCAATGAATTTTTCTTTCATGAAGTCTGTGACTACTTTTTCCTGGATGCTCATGTCCGAGACGTTGATATAAAGGGAACGACCGGAATAGCCGCGTTCGATCTTGCCGAGTTCATAATGGTAGGTTTTAAGGATATTTCCCATTTTTCTCCTATTCTTCAGTGTTGGCGATGGCGAGCGCGTTCTCTGGGCAGGCTTTGACGCAAACGCCGCAGGCAATACATTTGAAAGGCTCGCTTAGGTCATCAGCATAAAACATTGCCAGATGAGAGCAATAGCCGACACAGGCGAGACAGCCGACACACTTTTTCTTGTCGATGCGCACGATGCCGCGCTTGTCGCGGTAGATCGCGTGAGCCGTGCACATGTTGATGCATTCGCCGCATTGGTTGCAGTAGGTGGCAATGAAGGTGTTGTTATTGTTCAGGATGCGGATGGAGGAATAGTTGCGGTCGTCAGTTTTGTAATAGGCCTGGGAACAGGCTTTTTCGCACGCCAGACAACCGGTGCAAATTTCCTGTCGGATGGTGAGAACTTTCATGGGTGAGTGTCCTTTTTATTCCAGTTTGTACTCTGAATTGTATGGGAGGATGAGGTTGGCGTCAATGAAGTTGGGTAAGAATGTGGGTTGGGTGGTGTTTTTTAATTAGAAAAGTAGAAGCTGAAAGCGCTCAGGAGTTGACTGATCTGAGGGTGGAAACGGGATATGCTAAGTTGAAAAAAGTCGGAATTCCAGGCAATTTTTGTGAAATTGCAAAAGTCATATGACTTTTGTGGTTTTTAATCGCATTTGTCATAGGACTTTCGCAGTTACAGCTAAAACTCTAACGGCACTCTAATATACATATCCTGTCCAGGCAAGGGTGGGATGTTATAATCAATGCCAGAAAATAACGAGAAAAGAGATAAAGTATGACCCGAACCAGTGTTCCATGCCCAGTTTGCAGACAGCCGATCGTTGTCGATCTGACCCGTCTGTTTGACCTTAATACCGATCCTTCTGCGAAAGAGAAGTTGCTCTCCGGCGCTGCCAATTACTTTCAATGCCCAAATTGTCAGCAACAAGGCATCTACCCAACGCCGATCGTCTATCACGACCCGGACAAGGAGCTTTTGCTGACCTACTTCCCGCCTGAGCTGCATACTCCGATCAACGAACAGGAAAAAACGATCGGTCCTCTGATCAAAAAGGTGATGGATGATCTGGCTCCTGAAAAGCGCAAGGGCTATCTCTTCAAGCCCCAGACCATGCTGAGCCAGCAAAAGTTGTTCGAAACGATATTAGAAGCGGATGGGATCACTCCTGAGATGTTGAAAGCCCAGCAGGAGAAACTCAACCTACTGCAGCGTCTGGCAGCAGCTCCCGAAGCTGAGTTGGAAAAAATGATCACCGAGAATGATGAGCAGATCGATGAAGAACTCTTTGTTTTGCTGTCCCGATTGGTTCAGGCTTCAGCCGCATCGGGCGATCAGGAAGCGGTGATGGCGCTGGCGGAGCTGCAAAAAGCGCTGCTGGAGCATTCGACGGTTGGCAAGGCTGCCGCTCATGAGGCTGCTGAAACCCGGGTTGCGATGGAAGAATTGCAAGAGCTTAGCAAAAAAGGCATCACCCGCGAAAACCTGCTTGAGCTACTTATCAAGAACGCTGATGGCGAAATCCGCCTGACGACGATCGCGTCGATGGCTCGCGGTGGCTTGGATTATGCCTTCTTCCAGAGCCTGACCGACAAGATCGATAAGACCCAGGGTGATGAAAAAGCCAGGCTTGAGAGTCTTCGTGAACGACTCCTGCATATTCTCGAAGCGGTTGATAAAGCCATCCAGGTTCAGCTAGCGGACGCTCAGAATTTGTTGGATGAATTGCTGGCTGCCGAGAACATCGAGCAGGCTACTCAGCAAGCCCTGCCGCGTGTCAATCAGATGTTCAGCGAGGTCTTGAACAATGCCGCTACCAAGGCGCAGGAAGAAAACGATGTAGCCAAGCTGAAAAAACTGGCAAATATCGTGGCTGTTTTACGGGCAGCCAGCAGTACCGGCGCGGTGATCGAAATCGTGGAAGCTTTGCTACAAACGGAGAATGAAGCTGATAGAACCAAGATCCTCGAAGAGGCTGGAGAGGCGATCAATGATGAGTTCAGCCAAACACTGACAGGTTTGATCAACCAGGTGGAACAGCAGGGTCAGCAGCCCGAATTGCTGGAAAGGCTGAAAGAGATCAATCGCGAAGTTTTACGCTTTACCATGCGCAGGAATTTGAACAACGGCAGCAAATAAAAATTTGTGTAAATTTATAAAAGAAGCGAGCGTTCATTCCAGACAACGCTCGTTTTTTATATTAATTGAGTTTCTTATATTAGTGCCCTCCTGAATTTCCCGGTTTTGGTGTGCAGATTTTATATGTTATCCCCGATGGGAAAACTGTTTTTGATAAACGTGGGAAACTCAGAAAACATCAAATGTAGCATCAGAACCTTGTAATGAAGGTTTAGGCTTTGATATGCATAGGCAGCGGACGGGGCTGAACCCTGTCCGTACAGTTTGCTTACCTATAAGCAGTATGGTCAAATTAGGAACTTGATATCATCAAGTACCAACAGTAGGGAGGGGGCTAAGTGCCCTTTGGGTATGTCCCCATCCGTGAGTAAGCCTATCAGAACCCTGTAACAAAGTCGGAAACTTAGATACGCATATGTAGCGGATGGGGGTAATACCTGACTTTCTCATATTAGTGCCTTGAATTTATCTGTTTAATCCATTCCAAGTTGTTTGCGGTTGTCGGCTTTGCCACGGCGGCGCATGATGTTCAGTATCCTGGGCAGGAGGCGGGTGTAAGCAAAATAGAGCAGGGGGCGGGTGGTGAAGTCCCAGGCGCCCAGATAGCGGGTGGTGGCGCCGTTGAAACCCTGTTTGAAGCGGAAAACGCCCCACATTGAGTCGGATTCATCAAACACATCCGGCGCGCCCCACATGTCGTAAGTGTGGCAACCAAGCTCTTTGGAAAGGCGCATGGCTTCCCACTGCAAAAGGTAATTCGGCATCAATTCCCGATAGCGCTCGGTGGACATGCCGTACATGTAGCGAGCCATGCCGTTGAAATGGAAGAGGATCAGCGCTGCGATCGGCTCGTTTTCAACTTCCGCGATCAGGATCTTTGCCATATCGGCTTCCATGAAGGCGCGCCAGGTGTTGAGATAGTAATCTTCGTGGCGGATGACGAAATCGTCGCGAACAGCGGTTTCGGCATACATTGTATAGAGCATGGGCAGCTCGTCGATGCTCCCCTGGCGGATGGTGACGCCTTTTCTGGCTGCCAGGCGGATGTTGTAGCGCGTCTTTTGCTTCATGGATGCCAGAAGCGTCTCTTCATCCTGCCGCAGATCGATCAGCACCGTGTTGCGGAACTGGATCTGATCCTGAGAAAACTGCCAACCGCGCTTTTCCAGTCCCTTTTGAAAAGCGATACCAAAGGGGTTAGGCTCTTCCTCGTCAGTATCAGGGATGCCGGTGCCAAGCAGGACGTCCGGGTCGATCTTCAGGAAGATCGCCTCGGTCTTACGGGCATAATCTTCCAAATCCCTGATGATCCTGGTTATCATTTTGGGGTTGGCGTAAGCGGAATCATGAGAGAAGACCGGTCCCTTGGGGGAGTAAAGCACAGAAAAGCGCATTCCAGGCAGGCAAATTTGTCGCTCTAAGATCAGAGCGAGGGCTTCGGGATCCTCCGCGTTATTGCCCCAGGCAAAGTAGAGAGGTTTCCAGTCGTTTTGTTCTTTGGCTTCTGCCCACTGCCAGGTTTGCAGGATGTGCGCGTCCGGGAATCGCAGCAGAAGGGCGTTCCATTCCTGGCTGTTGAGTGGGTGAAGTTGCTTCATGCTGCTTCAACTCCCCTGCGGGCACGGTATTTTTCATAAACTTTATAGAGCAGGGGAAGGTAGACCTTCACAAAAGCGGGGCTACTGCGAACCACCTGACCGCCAAAGCCGCGTTTGAAGCGGTAGACACCCCAAAGACCATCGGAGCGGTCGGCAAATTCGGCTTCAAGCTGCTCTTCGTCGGCATCCGGGATGCCCCAGAGATCATATTCCGTCGCGCCGTGGGCCTTTGCCCAGCGCATGGCTTCCCACTGCAGCAAATAGGTAGGCATCAGGTTGCGGTGTTTGTTGTCTGAGGCGCCGTAAAAATACCAGGCGCGTTTGCCATGTAAAAAGAGCATCAAATAAGCCAGCGGCAGACCGTCGAGATGCGCTTCGAGCAGAACCGCTTTGCCCGAGGGCGTGAAGTGATCATAGGCTTTCTGGTAATAGTCAAGGCTGTGGACGGCAAAGTCATCCCGTTCCCCTGTTGTTTGCATCATCTCGTAAAAAGCTTTTACGTCGTCCGTTGATGTGACCGCGACGCCTTTTTTGGCTGCCAGACGGATGTTGTAGCGTGTTTTTTGCTTCATCGCTGCCAGCAGATCCTCTTCACTACCTTCAATCGAAACAAGAATTGTTCGTCTTGGCTGAATTGTTTCTTCGACACGTAGAAATCCGTCACTTAAGTAATTTAAGCAGGAATCTTCGAGAGGCAAATTACAATCCGGCTCAACTTGCAGGAAAATTGCTTTGCGTTGCTTGCATTCACGGTCAATTTCCTGCCATAATTGCGACCAATCTATTCCAACTGGCACTTTGGGGAGATATGCGATCGAAAAGCCAAGAGGCAGACTCCGAAATAGCACCTGAACATAGGCAGAATCGCTTTGGAAAATGGAGCTTTGCCAGCCAAAATGGCTTTTGAACTCCGCCCACTCTGGCAGCTGCAACAAATGAGCTTCCTCCAACAAGCTCCTTTCGTCTGCGAATTGATTCATGTTAGCGTCCTTTGAAGCCAAGTACGTTAGTGACGGTTCGTAAAATGATTGAAAAATCCATCAGTATAGAAGCATGTTGAATGTAAAAGAGATCGTACTCAAGTTTAGTGGAAGTCTCATCAACGGTTTCAGCATAAGCCTGGTGAATTTGCGCCCAACCGGTAATACCGGGCTTGACCAGCATTCGGGCACGATAGAAAGGGACATCCTTCCGGAAAACGCCAACCAATTCGCTACGCTCACTGCGTGGGCCGACAAAGCTCATCTCGCCACGCAAAACGTTAATGATCTGAGGAATTTCATCCAGATGGGTTTTACGCAAAAAGCGCCCAACGCGTGTGACGCGTGGATCATTTGAGGCTGTGACCAGGGCTTCTTTTTCCATATCCAGGCTGTCTTTCATCGTGCGGAATTTCAGGATGGTATAGGGGTGCCCGCTACGTCCGAGCCGAATTTGCTTGAAAATGACGGGACCTTTGGAATCGATGCGAATAATAATGGCAATAATCGGATAGAGGAAAACCAGCCCAACCATGCCTATCAGACTCAAACCAAGATCCATCAAACGCTTTGAAATACGATAGATGCCACTGGTTGGGGTGCGGTCGATGAAAGAGCGAATGACCCAATCTGATGCAAGCAGCGAGATGGGAACACGCCCGGTCAGCGATTCGTAAGTGTCCTGCATAGTGGCCATGTTCATGCCACTTTCCTGCATTGCTAATATCGTTTGGAACATGTCGGGATTCATCTCGTTGGAGATGGCGAGAATCAGATCAGTAATATTTTGATTTACGATATTTTCTGCAAGATTGCTATGATTGCCCAAAACGGGATAACCTTCGATTGTGGTCCCAAGTTTGGCAGGATCGTCATCGATCAGGCCGATCAGGTTGAAAGGAGGTGGATTCTGCTCTTTTACAACAGCTGCCATTGCTGATCCAGCTCTGCCCGCCCCAATGATAAGCACGCGCTTGTGTTTACTGGCAGTGGTGAATAATTTGATATAAACTATTCGCCAGATTAGGGTGAAAGCAGCTGCCAGGACGAGGAAGATAGCCACACCAAAACGGGGCAAAGAGTTAGGTTCAGATGCAAAATAGACAATTAAATAAACTACAGCGGCTACTAAAAACGATATGGTCAGCGATTTGAGTGTAACCTTGAGGTTGCTGGCTTTACTGACATCATAAGTGTCGACCATCAACAAAGTCCACAATAGTGGCAAGAAGTAAAACCAGCCTGGTATGCGTGAACGCAAAAACTCAAGGGAAAGACCGAACCAGGTGTCACCCTGTGCCCAAAATAATAGGGCTGCGCCCAAAGCCAAACAGGCAGCAATGAAATCTCCAATAATCAGAAGAATGCGTTGCTCGCCACGGGCGAGGCGGAATTGTTCCTGAGGTTTGATTTGAAAATCTTTTGCCATTATTTTTTCCTGTCAGAGGTTGAATGTAAACCAACAATCAGGGCAGTGCCCCAGGAGAAATGCATTGTTAGTGTAGCAAGAATGATGCCCGAGGCAAGGCTGAGGTCTTTTTGTTTACGCGCCAGTGAAATGGCAGGGATAAGTTGGATCAGCAAATACAAGCCCAGACCAACTGCCAGCGCAATCCAGGCGGGCTTCCAGAAAAAACCAAGAATTGCCTGAAACAAAACCCCAAGGACAAAAAGCGGGGGGAGTGCCTGCCGCCAGCGCAAAGTTTTTGGATAACGCTTCAACATTTGAGCTTTCCAAAATCCATAGCCCCAATACTGTTTGGATAAGGCTCTCAGCGTCGGGCGGGAGAAATAGGTGCAGCGAATGGCAGGATCAAGCCAGATTCGACCGCCCGCCTGCCTGATACGGGTGTTGACCTCATAGTCCTCGTTTGCCAGAAGTGTTTCGTCGAACAAACCGATCTCATCAAAGAGACTGCTCTTATAGGCGCCATACGGCACGGTGTCGACGTACGCGGCTTTATCCGTGAAGCGATAAAGAGCGTCTCCGACTGCCAGAGGGTTGCCCGCGGCGGCGGCGATCGAGCGCGCGATCCAGCTTTCGTTTGGCGCCTGGATATTCCAGACCCCGCCGACATTTTCGGCAATGCCGGATTGAATGGCATCCACGCTGCGTTGGACGTAATCGGGTTCGGGCAGGGAATGCGCGTCCATGCGGACGATGATTTCGCCTTGGGCGGCTTTGATAGCAGTGTTCAGCCCGGCAGGGATGATCCTTTTGGGATTATCGACCAGGCGAACTTTTAGTCTGGGGTGAGCTTCCTGAAAAGCCTGAATAGCGAAACGGGTATTATCTTCTGATAAACCATCCGCGATTACAACTTCCATGTCTTCGAAAGGGAAGCTTTGCTGATATAAGGCTTCCAGCACATAATGGATGGTTTTTTCTTCATTCCGGCAAGGAATGATTACAGATACGAGCGGACTCATTTAGAAATTAAGTCTTTTCCTTTTATTTATGTTTACAACATTCGTCTTCGTGCTCATGGGGCATAACAGCGATCGCTTCTATCTCGACGATCGCGCCCTTGGGTAAAGCTGCCACCTGCACTGCGGAACGTGACGGAAAGTCGCTGGTGAAGAATTCGGCATAGACCGCGTTCATTTCAGCGAATTGTCCCATATCCATCAAAAAGACGGTGGTTTTGACTACATTTTGCATGCCGGAACCAACACTTTCGAGAATAGCCTGCATGTTTTTGAGCGCTTGGCGGGTTTGTGCCTGAATGCCACCTTCGACCAATGCCCCGGTATCTTTATCCAGAGGGAGTTGACCCGAAATAAAGATCAGAGAGCCGGTGGAAACAGCAACGGAGTAGGGTCCGATAGCAGCAGGAACCGCATCACAGGTTAGACTTTCTTTTTTCGTGCAGCAACAAGTCATTTTTACCTCTTTCATTGTCAGATTTTGGGTATTATATCATCACGCCTGCCAGCTGCCGATGCCTTTCCAGCAGTGGTCGAGGTGTTCAGCCAGAACGTCTTTGAGTTTGTGTTTGATGGTTTGACGAACGGCGAACATGAGTTCTTCGCCACCAATTTCGTGAATCCTGCGACCAATATTTTTGGCATCGCGATGGTGGCATTGAATATCGAAAGGACCTCCCGGAGCGAGAGAAAGAAAATCATCCATCTTGCCGATCTTAATCAGCTGATCAATCATTTTTTTGACCTCAGCTTTATCTCGAGGATTTAGGGCACGAATTTCCGGTTCACCAAAAATTTTATTGAAAATACTCATGATATACCTCCGACGGGGTTTATTATAACAGGGACAATAATTAATAAGAAACAAGCCCGATGATTGCGAGCTTGTTTCTTATTTTTCCATTGGAAAATGTTATCAATATTTAATGATCGTTTCCCTGACCTCACCCCATTTTAGGGCGTCTTTGATGCCTTCTTCGATGCTCTTTTCTGCTTTCCAGCCCAAAAGCTTCCAGGCGCGGTCGGCGTTGGCAAAAGCGCCGGCGACATCGCCCGGGCGTGGGGGTTGAATTGAGACGGGCAGTTTTTTGCCTACCACGTTCTCAAAGGCGGCTAAGAATTCCTTGACGGTAACACCTTGGCCAGTGCCAAGGTTGATCACGGTGTAATCCACACCATCTTCTGAACCTTCCGCAATGGCTTTGTCGAAATTTTCAACGGCCTTCAGATGTGCGGATGCCAGATCCCAGATGTGGATATAGTCGCGAATGCCGGAGCCGTCGCGGGTCGGCCAATCGACGCCAGTAAGATTGAAAACCGACTCGCGTCCCATCGAAACCTCGACCAACTTTCCGATCAGGTGGCTGGGATGCTGAATGTGAAGCCCGGTGCGCATTTGGGGGTCGGAACCGATCGGGTTGAAATAGCGCAGGGCGATCCCTTTCAGGTTGTAGGCATGGCAGAAATCTTTCAGCACCATCTCCATCATGAATTTCGTGCGCGAATACGGACTCAGAGGTAATAAGGGTGATTCTTCCGTCACCATAAAACCTGGGACAACATCATAGACGGCAGCCGAGGAGCTGAAAACTACTTTTGGAAATCCAAGGTCGCTGAGAGTCTTGAAGAATTCCATCGATTTGACCACATTCTCACGATAATAATCGTAAGGACGGGAGACTGATTCCGGCACGACAATCAGCGCGGCACAGTGAATGGTGGCAACGATATCGGGATGATCTGAAAAAACACGGCGTACCATGGCTCGATCGGAGATGTCCGCTTCGTAGAAAATGCGGTCATGGGTAAATTCCCGTCTTCCGGTGATCAGGGAATCCAGAATAATTGGAGTGTGTCCGGCATCCAGGAGAACGGAAGCGATCGTGCTCCCGATATAACCTGCGCCGCCAGTGATCAAAACTTTCATCTTATTCCTCCGATTTTTTCTGATTGTACTCCATTGGGTTGCTGGCGGTAACTTCCCGAACACTAAAAAGGATCAACATCCCGACGATCAAGAAGAGGAGGATGGAGCCAATGCCCCAAAGTTGTCCGTTTTGCTCGGCTAGCAGCTCAGGAAGACCCCGTTCGACGTAGTAGTTATGCATGTTATAAGAGATCGCGCCAAAAACGAAGGGACCGATAAAAGTGGAAGTTCTTCCGGCAACGGAGAGGAAGCCGTAGAATTCGGTCGTTTTGTGTTCTGGCGCCAGCTGACTGACCATCGTGCGGCTGGTAGCCTGAGCGCCGGAAAGGGAGAAGCCTGCGAAGGCGCCGATGATGAAGAAGCCAATTAAGCCGTCGACAAAATAGAGACAGGCCAGCGAAACGATCAGGATGAGCAAAGAAATAATAATTGCGCGCTTGCTGCTGTGTTTGTCGGCGAGTTTGCCAAAGAGCAGTGCCCCGATCGCGCCGGTGATGTGGATGATGATCACAAAGATGATCAGCTGCACCTGGTTGAGCCCGTAAAGGGTGCCGCCGATGATGGCGGCGAAGTCCATCAGCATCATGATGCCGTCGTTATAGATCAGGAAGGCGATCATGTAGCGCAAGAATTCTTTGTACTTCTTGATCTCCTTGAAAGTCACAGCCAGTTGTTTGAAGGAAGTGGAGAGCAAAGTCTCTCCTTCGGGGATCGGTACAACTGGGGTGGTCTCTTTGACGTAGAAATAGGTGGGAAGCGAGAAAAGGGCAAAAATGACCGCGGTCAGGATAAAGGTGTATGGAATAAAGCTGTTGCCGATCAGTTGAATGGGCAGCACAGCGATCAGCAGGGTGACGACACCACCGATCATGCCGATAGCCCAACCCTTGCCGGAGATGTTGCCGATGGTCTCGGGTGTGGAGACATCGACAAGGAGCGCGTCATAAAAGACCTGGGCGCCGCGATAGCCGACCTCTGCCAAAATGAAGAATACCATCCCCATAACGACATCACCCGACCGGACGAAGAAAAGCAAACCGGTGAAGATCACGGAAAGTCCTGTGAAAAGGAAGAGGAAGAGCTTCTTGGAGCGGGAAGAGTCCGCGATCGCACCGAGAATGGGCGAGATGATGGCAACGGCAATGGCGGCGATACCGACCGCCAGCCCCCACATGCGGGTGCCTTCGGCGCCGCCGACAACGACATTCTTGAAGTAAGCAGAAAAAACTGCCAGGAGTATGACTGCGGCATAAGCAGAGTTGCCGAAATCATAGTAATACCAGGCATGGCGAGCTCTTTTAGCGGTTTTCGAATTATCGAGCAGGTGTTCTTTTGGTGTATTCATTATCATTCCAATCTGTTTGAATTATTACAAGCATATTCCAGTCAGGTATTGTATCAAATTAAAGCGATAAAATACGAAGCGTATAGAATGAATTCCAAAACAAAACATATATAGCCTTATAAGGGTAAATATGGGGCAAAATCATTGGACCTAAAATAACATTATCCCAAGGGAGAACCTTAAAGTCTTTTCTTCGAGACACCCTGCATGGAGGAGTAACATTTGGATCACTCCTCCATGCATAAGTATCTAAGTTTTATTTTGAAATGAATGTCTGGGTCCAGTCTGGTTGAGCGGGAGCCTGGCCGGATTCGAGCAAAGCCTGCCAGGTTTGGTCTGTCATCCTTTGATCAGGTGAAACCACAAATTCATAATAAGTGTAAACAACACCAATCGCCAACCTGTAGGGCTCATTAGGGAGGACAACATAGATGTAGGTTGGGTAGCCAACTCCTTCTTCAAGCACCCGATTTATGCCTGTGGCAACGTCAGCCACCAATGCTGATTTCTGGTCCTCGAGATATTGGCGTTGGTATTTATCCCTGTCATTACTATCGGCAGAATTAATGGTCATAAACTCAAGCCAGCCGCCATAATATTTGATACGGAAGTATTCATCCTCGGTGATAGGTGTTCCAGCTAATTGCCTTTGTGAGATGTCAAGCAGGAACTGGAGTTCATCTATAAGATTAGTTAGGTTCTCCAGCGTTTTTTGCCCCAAAAGTCCGCGTACCTCAAGACCCTGGTAGGTCATTTCCGCCAAAGCCAGCAAGCGGGCATAAGCTTCAGGATTGGGCTCCACATATCCATGTGGCGGAGGATCGGGTGGGCCTCCGCCCATCTCCGCCATCACTTGCTTGGAATAAAGTATCGTGTCATGTTTCAGTTCCGTCCAGGAACTAAGAGCGGTTTGAAGGTCCTTACGAGCCCATGCTTCGGTCTGCATGAAAGCTGGATACGACTCCCCTTTGGGTTCAAAGATTGGCTGCAGAGCATACAACCATGACCAGTAGAGGTTCTGTGTCCATGAATCCAGTTCAAGCGTGGCGACTTCCTCTGTGACTTTAGCCATTTGGGCATCATAGTTCAGATATTCTCCTTCACCCATCTCATGCAGGAGATCCAATGCCAGATCCGAACCTTGAGCGGCAAAGAAGTCCAATGCTTTCGGAAGGTCGCGTGGTATTGTTTCGGTGCCGACATTCCGCCACATTACCTGACCAAAAACGTATTGGTCGAGAGTGAAACGCTGTCCCATAAAACGGAACCCCTGTGTGACATCGTCCTGATCCTGCCAAATCCAGACCCACATTGAGTTGACCTGGGGCGGAGGAAGCTGACACGCTGCTTCAATGAAGGTGGCAAGCAGAGCTTCATCTGCAAAAGCAGACAATTCAGGATTTTCACCAAAAACAACATCTGAAATAACTCCATATTCATGCACACCGAGATCATCAGCTTTACCCACGATAAAGACAGTCGGATCATAGATGTCCTGCCAAAGTTTCAGGGCTGATTTGCCATTAATTGTAGTGGTTTCGCGCAATGCTTTGGTAATTAATAGTGAGCGCTGTACTTCCATGGGATCCTTCAGTCGGTAATTCATGCGACCGTACCAAATCATGGCACGGAAGTACATTTCGAGTTCAGGGCTAAGAGTATAGTGACCGCGTGGTATATATTGCGAGTAATCCTCTCTGTACTTCATGTCGTCAGGTTGAGCGTCATAAGTAAAGATGGGAGACAAATCTGCACCTGAGGTTGCCCTTATCAATGCCAATTCAGCGTCAACAAACTTACGGGCTTCATCAGGCACGGGATCTCCAGTTTCGAGCAGGTATCCAGCCACGCTGAAATACGCCAGGTTGCGCAGCGCGGGCTCTTCAAGGGAGGTGCCAACCAATTGATCATATTGTAGTTTACTGGTTGCAATCATACCTGAGGTCAATTCCCGCAGCATGGGGATAAAATGTTCCTGTTCCAAATCGCGCAGCATCTTATCAAATACCAGATGGTAGACATGAAAGACGGAATCGGTGGTGATAAAGGCTGGAATTTCACCATAGCGTGTTCTTTCATATCCCTGATAGAACTCTGTAAGTACTTTGTCAGGGGAATTATCAGGAGCTGCTACAACAAAACCGTTTTGTGAAAGCAACTGCATTTGAGTTGTACTTAAAATGAATTCATCCAAATTTGATATATGACCAGGGGAAATTGGTAGAGAATACCCCCCGGAAAAACTTTGAGGAAGACATACCTCAGACTGCTGATAAGTGGCAAAGCCAGCTGCATAAACCTTATCGCTGGGAATTACTATAACCTCTCCCGGTGTTTCATATCCATCCTCAGGCATGATTGCCTCAGGTGTCTGCACATCATCTACCTGGCTTGGTCTAATAGTGATGGTACATGACAACAAGAAAGTAGCCAACCATACTATGATAAATAAATTTCGAACTCGTTTTTTTTGCATTTAAAACTCTCCTTACCTGGTAAATAAGCAATATTGAACACCATCCCACATGATGGCGAGCCGTTTCCAACGACTCTCAGAACGATCTAAAAGATAAAAACCAAAACCGATCCAGCGCCAAACAGTTAATTGTCCTCCATCCCCCTTTGAGTTGTAGTTATTTTCCAGCACAGCCAATTCAAGCAGTCCATCCCCGTCCAGATCTGCGGCTTGTATATTTGAGATGGGATTTGCCAAAGCTGAACCAGCCCAAATTTCGCGATAGTCGTCATTCCGCCAACCAATCAAAATTAACTGGCAACTTTGACTTTCAGCATTCTGATGGCTTTGAATTCTTCCCCCAAATGGCATAAACTGATCTACCGGCCAGGGTTGAAATGCCCGCCAAACCAATAGCACTGCCTCTTTCTTTCCATCATGGTTTAAGTCGGCAATCAGAGCTTCACTGACCTGCCAGTCATCTGGACTTTGCCATAATATTGTGCCACTGAAATTGGTGATTTGTAGCTTCTGTCCCTCAAAAACCAGGCATTCTGGCAATGTATCGCCATCCAGATCACCTGAAAGCGCAGGAGTTATTAGATCAACACTGTTTGAGATCTCACCCTTTTCCAGAGGGATTAACTTTCCAGAATTAAATAGCCAATAGTGACCGGGCAAACAGCTTTTAAATACAGGCATGCAGATCAAGGTGAGCAACACAACCCAGGATAATTTAGCCTTTGAAAAAGACGACACAGCGTTCCTCCACGAGGAAGAAATAATCATGCTCCACCAAATGAACCAATTAAATTCCCAAAATGGATATCGGGTGGAACAAGAGGAATTAAAAGCTTGCAGATAAATTATATAATTAATCGGAGTAGATAACAAGCAGAACCCCAACAGAGTTTCTGTTTCAATGTAGGATTGTCAAACATATTGGACAGTCTGCGATAAAAATTGAACAGGAGATAAGAACTTCAATGGTCGCATCGGTATACGGTTACTACGCTGATTGTGTCTTCTCAGTTGTTTCCTAAAATCCT
>Ga0255344_1002118_pt1 | contig 24735 bp, 21 predicted proteins | sample wastewater_treat_5_FD_192414 | JGI IMG/M metagenome (GOLD analysis project Ga0255344, IMG submission 192414) | Wastewater microbial communities from Lulu Island WWTP, Vancouver, Canada - plant18 | ecosystem: Engineered > WWTP > Wastewater > Unclassified | place: Canada: Vancouver, British... | reverse complement strand
GCTTACAATCACCCATGGAGAACCTATGGAAAGAAGCTAAATGGGAAACCTGTTTTGACAACGATGATAACCAATTAGGACATTTCTAACTTGCCAGCAATAGGACATTTCTATTTAGCCTTGACACCATTAACACCAAATGGTTGGTAATACTCTCTCCATGGTCCGTCATCAATCTTCCGATAAATCTTTGAAATTCCTACGCTACTATCGGTAGCGGTGATTGTGACATTGACCTGACTTTTATACCAATGGCCAAGTCCTTTTTCGCCTTTTATCGTTGCTGATATAACCGGTTTTTTCGGTGGCAAATCATCCATCGTCATCACTAGACCATCAGAAACGTTTGGGTCTATATTGATGGTAACACCACCCCACGTTTCATTTGAGCCACCTGAATACTGGCGAATGCGTTGTTTATTTGGCCAGTAGGAATCCGGCAAATATCTTAATCCATAGGGTGACGCATTTGGATTATAGCCAGGTGTCGATGACCATTCTGCAATCCAAACTGCTGATGGTATCGGATTTAGATTATAGATTTTGGCATGATTTAGATTACTGGATGTCGCATATAGACCTGAGCCTATACCAAGCGTTTTTAAGCGTGTTGTCCAGCCCTGAATATATGCTCGTGTCGCGGAAACACAAGCCGCATTGCTTGTGTTGAAATATTCTACATCTAGGTAAATAATCCCCCCCCGCTGGTTGTTATCCAATAAGCCATATTCAAACATCCGCTCTTTGGCTTGGTCAGCGTTTTGAACACCATATGCGTAAGCTTGATCGACATTATAAGGAAAGGGATATTTATAGCTACCACAGGGTGGCTGATGACCTACCCAGGTTGGAATGAGTCGCCAGCCTTGGTTACCGATTTCTTTTATGTACTCTTTGTTCAAGCTTGCATTTCTACAATATCGCGAAACACCTCCAATGTACATATTAACACCCCGATATGGACTACTTGAATACCACTTGCTCAGTTGTGTTAATGTTGGGATATTACAAGTGTCGAAGGCATGTCCGCTATAGTATACGACTTGCCCTGTAAAAAGCTGATTATTGATTTCTTGTGGCTCTTCATATATATAAGTTTTAACATCCTGAACCTTATTAGTTGGCAATGTGATGGGTTGCCAGGATTTTCCGCCATCGCCTGTTGTATGCAATTCAAGAATCTTTTCACAAGTAATCACTGACTCGTCTTGGCTACAATTTCCACCTTCAAATAAGCCCCAGCCTTGATCTTGATTTAGAAAACTAATCGATTGTGTATCCAAAGTTAGAAAACTTGACTCATCATCTAAATGCAAATCTCCGATTGTATCAGCAGCAATAAGTGAAAAAGGCTCATCCATAGCTTCATCAAGCGAAGATTGTTTCGCACGAGTGTGAAACACAGCCAGCTGTCGCCTATCATCATTTAAGGTGATATCCACGGGCAGGAAAAAACCTCCCTCTTTCAGCAAAACTGGCAATTCGATCGAAAATGGCGCGCCTTCCAACGCATCAGCAGGCAAAATGTAATTCTGCCAGCTATTTCCACCATCCATCGTATAGTAGAAAGATTCTTTCGTATCATGCTTTTGCATATACCCAAGTTGAGAATTGAAAAACACGAAACGCTCACCTGCCGGAGCTGATAGAGCAACCCAATTCTTGCCACCATTTATTGTGTGAAATAAAACACCATGGCTGAAATTAGCGCTGCTGACACGTTTAACCATCAACCAACCCTCATCATCATTCAGCCATTGGGCATAAATTGCGCTAACCGGATCAACTTCATTTTCAAGCAGAACAGAACGCAAATTGCTTTCCTTCTCCTCCCAGCTTTGACCGTAATCTGTCGTTTTATAAATAACAGTTAAAAGATCTTCATCCATAGGTACGAGTGAGATAATGCAACCATTACCTGATGAATCGATATCCACCGCGTGATGCCCTGCTGGCAAATTATCGGGCGTGATGTTTTCCCAGTGAACACCACCATCTCTCGTAATAAAAAGTTCCCCATTCAAAAAAAGCCATCCCTTTGACCTGTCAAACATGTCAAACTGGACAGGCACATTTTGAGGGTTTTCAGCGTTTGCCTTGGTTTCAGTCAGACCAGTCTGTGGAGAATCTGCTTTCCCATAAACGGGCACAGCTTGCAAACCAGTCAGAACAATTAAGAGCAAACTCAAAATCAAAGTAAAAGATCGCGTATGTTTATTCATCTTATCCTCACAAACGAGTACAACTTAAACAATTACTACTTAAAAATACTCACCAACAAGGATGCAAGTTTCGTGCCCTTACCTAACAAGCTGACAAAATTGACAGGACAATTATTTCATATCTGTCATCATGATGTGTCACAGCTTTATCATAAGGAAAAGCCGGTTTATGTACGTTTACCCTAACGAGATCTCAGCTCTCATTTTTTGTATCCTGAACCCCACCGATTATTTCAATTTATCAAATTGCGTATTTCCAACGCTTTACTTCAATCAGCTTGACAGCGAACATATGTTCTGATACCATTCTATCAATAATAGTTTGAGCCAATTTTCAGATTGTGAGGCGATATGGCAAAAAGAACAAAGGGTCTTGGCCCTCGACATCAAAAAATATTAAACTTTCTCGAAGAAATCCTCCAAGAGCAAGGATTGCCCCCCACGATCCGCGAAATTGGTGATGCCACCCAGATTTCATCAACCTCCGTTGTCAACTACTACCTAGAACAACTCGAAAGCGCCGGCTACATCGAACGGCGCTCAGGTGTCTCCAGGGGTATTTCCCTGCTCAAAAACGCAGCTGGCAAATCCATTGAAGATTTTGGTCGCATAGTCGAAAACGCCGTGCAAACCGTGATGATTCCCTTGGTGGGCAACATCGTTGCCGGTGAACCCATGCCCGTGCCCGCTTCCGATTTTAGCTACTATGACCCCGAATCAGGCATTGATATCGCCCGCAGCCTTTTGCCCGCTCACGAAGCCGAGAGTCAGCTCTACGCGCTGCGCGTGCATGGCGACTCGATGATTGATGCCATGATTAACGATGGTGATATCGTCATCATGAAGAAAACTAATCAAGCCAGTAACGGCGAGATGGTTGCTATTTGGCTCAATGACCGCGACGAAACCACGCTTAAATATTTCTACCGCGAAAATGGCAAAGTGCGCCTGCAACCCGCCAACCCCACCATGCAGCCCATCATCATTGACGATCCAAGCATTGTGGAAGTGCAAGGCAAAGTCGTTTTGGTCATTCGTCAATTGTCGGATAACTGATTTATTAAGGCTGCATCCAGCTGATTGGACTATTCTACCGGTGCAGGGCAAGGATACCCTTATTTATTTGCGCGTGGCGGGCACTTTGGTAGGAAAACGTTCACGTCACATAGGACGCCACACGCCAGTTGGGGTTTTACAGCTTCAGCGCGAACAGGTTTTACATCGCGCGGTGAGGACACCAGCGACATGCACTCCCACATCTTCCCGGTTTCATGACCGAGGAAGACTTTTTTTGTGTTATAAGCGAATTTTTGTAACTTCACAAAGCTTTACGTCGCGCGGTGCGGACACCGGCGACATATAGGAATTTGGACACTGGCGACATATGGAAATGTAAACACCGGCAACGTATGTCCCACACATCCCCTCGGTCTCCAGACCGTAGGGGGCTTTGTTTTGTGTTATAAGCTAAATTTTGTAGTATCACATGGCTTAACGTCGCACGGTGTGGACACCGGCGACATTGGTTTATTACCGGCAACATAGACATTAAATATTTTTTAAAAAATCATACCTCAAGGGGGGCACGCCCCCCTTGACCCCCCAGAAATTAGAAAATAGAAAATAGAATTCCCGCGGCACACTCTTTTCTTTCTTATGTTTAACTATTTTCGTATTTTTGCAACCTATTCCCGCGGGAAAGCACAACGGAACCCCCAGCTGCCGTCCCAGTAGTCCGGATAGTACCAGCTCCGGTAGGCAGAGCGAACGCCCCAGTCGAGGCTGAACCACGAACCGCCACGCAATACGCGATATATACCGGAACTGGGCCCAGTTGGATTATTGAGTTGATTTATATCATATGAACCAGCATACCAATCATTCACCCATTCCCAAACATTACCTGCCATATCCAGCGCGCCATAATAACTTACTCCTTCCGGATACGAACCTACTTTGCGTGTATTTCTTACACACGGGTAATAATTCGCTTTGTAACAGGTCGGGTTCTCATTACCCCAGGGATACTTGTTCCCATCCGGTCCACGTGCCGCTTTCTCCCATTCTGCTTCGGTCGGCAACCTGCCACCCGCCCATTCGCAGTAAGCACTTGCTTGGTTCCAATCTACATTAACTACCGGATGATTGGAATAATAATAATTATTATATTTATTAGGTGGATCGGGTTCCGTACACTTATTCGCCGCCACACACAGGGCATATTGCGCGTTGCTCACCTCATACTTGTCTATCCAGTAAGCATCCAGATAGACTTCACGTTCAGGCTTTTCATCACTATCAGCTTCAGCGTCATTATTCTTACTTCCCATCGTAAATGTACCCTCAGGCACATAGACCATCTCCATGCCATCTTTTTCACGCAGCATCGTTGAGCCAAACCCAGGCGTGGCTGTCGGTATGTTCGTTGGCGTATTAGTGTTCATGGGGCGTGGTGTGATGGTGTTCGTGGGTCGTGGTGTATTAGTCGGTATGGGGGTATTTGTTGGAACTTTCGTATGACTCGGCTGGACTGTATAGCTACGCGTTGGCGTTTCGGTCGCTTTCGCGATAAATTGCCGCGCGTGATTTTTCTGTACGATATTGAACAATACTACTGCCAAAAGTGTGATAACCACACCCAAACTCAATGGCAATAGCCAGGGCAGCCTTATTTGCAAGCGTTTAAATGGCGATAGCTCTAACATCTGCCCGGGTGTAAGGGCATCAGGCGCGGGCTCGCTGTATCTGACAGGTGTCGCCCTTTGAGCTTCTTCAACGGTCTTAAGGGCTTCTTTTTCCGGAGCGCCATAACCATAGTCGCCATATTTGCTATATATGCTTTCATCAGAACCCGCGCCCTGCGCCGGACTATAAGATATCCCGCTTTCAGGCATACTTAGTTCTTCTTCAATTGCTCCCGAATCGTCTTCCGCGGCCTCATCATCCTGGCTGCTTAAAACAATTTCGCTTTGCCGTTCTTCAGCCGCGTCAAACAAGCCCCATTTTAAATCTTCCAACATAGCTTTGACAGATGTGTAACGCTCCTTCGGGTCGCGCGCCAGACATTTTTCGATAAGCTCCTGCCAGGCATCGGGCAAATCCATTTCAAAGACTGGCCCATCCATGACATGTTTGCTCATGATTTCCGCACCGCTTTCGCCCTCAAACAGGGCTTTACCGGCCAGCATTTCATAGGCAATACAACCCATGCTGTAAATATCCGACTGCTCGCTGGCGGGCTTGCCCCGCCATAATTCCGGCGCCATATAAGCGGGCGTTCCCAAAACACCGCCTGTTACACTCAGCGAGAGACTGCTGGCTGTGCTCATGGCTTTGGCGAAACCGAAATCGGCAATCTTGACCACATCGTGTTCATCAATAAGAATATTGCCAGGTTTAAGGTCACGATGAATGACCCCTCGCTCATGCGCGTAAGCCATAGCGGCGGCAACCTGCTCTAAAATGGCTTTAGCCTGTGCAGATGAGCGCGGGCCGTGTTTTTCCAAAATATCTTTTAGCGAACCTTTTAACATCAAGCCCATGGCAATATAGTAACGCCCATCAGCCTGGTTGAATTCATGAACGGGAACGATGTTGGTGTGTTCAAGCCTGGCAGCTAATTTGGCTTCCTGTTCAAAACGGGCAACAAAATGGAGATCATTGACCAAATTTGGGTGCAATACTTTTAGGGCAACCGGACGATCCAGAGATGTGTCATTAGCTTTGTAAACGATGCCGAAACTCCCCCGACCAAGTTCGTTTTTGATGATATATTTGCCTAATTTAATTTCGTCTGCCATGATTTTTCTCCATTTCCCAGCTTTGTTTAAGTATACTTGCAAAAACGTAAACCTGTCTGAATTCTCATGCTAATTCAGGGCAATCGCATCTCATCAGGCAATGTTGTCTGTCTCGTTGATGGTTGAGATTGAATAAACTCACTGGATTTGCGAAACTTTGCATTTAAAAAAGACCCACCCCTTGCCCCCTCCCCGCGCGTCGCAAAATAAACGTTTTAATTTCACACAAATTGTATTTCGCGACGCTGGATGGGGGGAATATTTTTCTAACACCCATAAAAGCCAGTCCGAAAACTCGTTTTAAATGTAATTGCCCTGCCAATTCTCATGCTCATTTAGCACATGGAGTGTCCTCGTCCATACCAAGCACATGAGCCAATGATTAAGGTCTGAGACACAAAAAAAGACCCCGATTGCTCAGGGTCTTTTTTTTATAAGGTTCTGTAAAACGGATTGTTTATGCAAGCACAACTTCGGCGCCGGCGGCTTCGAGCTTGGCTTTGGCGTCGTTAGCAACGTCTTTGCCAACAGCTTCGAGCACTTTGGCATCGGGAGTCTCAGCCATATTTTTGGCTTCAACCAAACCGAGGGAAGTGAGCTGGCGGATGACTTTAATGACTTCGATTTTCTTGGGGCCTGCGCCTTTGATGATGACGTCAAATTCAGTCTTTTCTTCAACTTCTTCTTCCGCGGCGGCAGCAACTGGACCAGCAGCAACTGCGGCAACAGGAGCGGCGGCGGAAACGCCCCACTTTTCTTCCAACATTTTAACTAATTCAGCAGCTTCGAGAACAGAGAGTTTGCTCAGTTCTTCAACAAGTTTTTCCATATCAGCCATTTTTATTTCTCCTAATTTTTTTTAGCTTTTTTATTTTTCTTTTTTCTTTCTCGTAATAACGAGCTTCATTTTCCAGCTTTAGTCTGGTTATCTATCCTTTATGCAGCCACGCCTTGTTTATCGGCGTTGGCTTTAATAACCGCGGCAAGTCCACGGGCAGGTTCAGCAAGCGTGCGAACCAATTGACTGGCAGGAGCCAACAGCGTACCCAAAAGCGTCGCGCGCATGACAGGTAATGTGGGCAGATCAGCCAGAGCTTTGACCTGTTGCACAGTGAGGTTAGCTTTATCGAGATAACCACTGCGGATCTTGAATGTATCGCGTCCCTTTACCAATTCCTGCAAGGCTTTTGCTACTGAGGGAGCATCTTCAAACGCGAAGACGACAACATTATTGCCTTCCCAGAATTTCTTATCGTAGGCGTAACCTTTTTCTTCCAGAACGCGCATAAAAAGTCGGTTTTTGACGACGTGCAAAGTGCCATCGTTTTCGCGAAGTTTAGCGCGGGCATCATTGACATCGGGCATACGCATTTTGCTGTATTCCAACACAAACACGGCTTTGCTTCTGTCAATCCATTCGTTATACTGAGCAACAATTTGCTCTTTTTCTTGTTTTGTAAACGCCAATCTAACGTTCCTCCTTCCATCAAAAATAAAAAATCTCTTTCCGTTTTAGTCCCACGTAAAGAGATTCAAGAATTCTATTCCAGAATAGTTTTATTCGAACCTCCACCTCGGCGGGACATTAAGCCGTTAACGGCACCAGCTTTCTTTAGCAGAGCTAATATTCAATTGTTCAGAAGGGTAGTATACCACAGTTTACTGGGAATACTACCCTCAATTTTAATAATCTTACAGTTGTGAAGCCTTCATTGAAGTCGCGCTGGCGACATCAACCTTCACACCAGGGCCCATGGTTGAAGCAAGAGCGACACGGCGGATAAAAGCACCTTTCGCGCCAGATGGTCGCGCGCGAACGATAGCGTTCATCAATGCTGCCATATTATCATACAGTTTATCAGCATCGAAAGAAACCTTGCCGATGGGCACGTGAATGTTCGCGGATTTGTCCAGGCGGAATTCCACACGCCCAGCCTTCGCTAGGCGAATCGCTTCGGTAATATCGCCGGGTTGCACCACGGTACCAGCTTTGGGGTTAGGCATCAGGTTGCGGGGACCCAAAATACGACCCAAACGACCAACCTTACCCATCATGTCCATGGTACCTACCGCGACATCAAAATCGGTGTAACCACCCTGAATGCGGGCGAGGTCTTCATCGGATTCTGCCACAAATTCCGCGCCAGCCTCGCGGGCGGCAACAGCGGCTTCACCCTGGGCGAAGACCAATACACGCACGGTCTTGCCCAAACCATGGGGCAGGACGACGGTATCGCGGATTTGCTGGTCAGCCTGGCGGGGATCCAAACCGGTGCGAATATGAACTTCAACAGTTTCGTCAAATTTTGCGAAAGCCATTTCTTTGACGAGATCAAGCCCTTCTTTGGGCTCATAGGCTTTTTCAGCCTCAATTTGTTTTAATGCGTTTGCAAATTTTTTGCCTTTTTTAGACATGAATACTCCTCGGTGGTCCAAACGGGCTGTCGCGCCCTCCCACACTGACTAAACTAATCTTACTTGTCAACTACCGTAATACCCATGTTGCGGGCAGTACCTTCAAGTTGCTTCATTGCGGCTTCAATATCATTCGCGTTCATATCTTTATACTTGACATCGGCGATTTCTTTGAGCTGCGCGCGGGTGACCTTACCAACCTTATCACTTTGCGGGGTTGCTGAGCCTTTGGCAATCCCAGCGGCTTTTTTGAGCAACACAGCGGCGGGTGGTGACTTCAGTTCGAAGCGGAAGGACCCATCAACAAAGATGGTGATATCAGCAGGGATGATCTCACCCATGCGATTGGATGTACGGGCGTTATAGTCTTTACAAAACGCCATAATGTTCACGCCATGAGGCGCGAGCGCCGTGCCGATTGGGGGCGCGGGATTGGCCTTGCCGGCCTGGATTTGTAGTCTAACTACTGCTTTTACTTTCTTTGCCACTTAATAAACTCCTTTGTGGTACAAACGGGCTTTCACCCTCCCACGTAATTCCGGAAAAGTCCGGTTTATGCCTTTTCTACCTGCAGAAAATCCAGTTCTACAGGGGTTTCCCGCCCAAAGAAATTCACCATAACGCGAATCTTTGAGCGTTCCATATCAATTTCATCAACGGTGCCTCTAAAGTCATTGAAAGGACCATCGATAATGCGCACACGATCGCCTGTTTTATACGTCACCTTATACGTTGGGGCTTCGCTTTCCATTCGGCGCATAATTTGCGCGACTTCGTCATCGCGCAAAGGTGTGGGCTCATCGCCCATACCCACAAAGCCGGTTACGCCAGGGGTGTTGCGCACAACAAACCATGATTCTTCTTCAAGAATCATTTCAACAAGCACATAGCCAGGAAAAACATGACGCTCGACCGTGCGACGCTTTCCATCGCGCACTTCGATCTCTTCCTGCGTTGGGATAACGACATCAAAGATTTTGTCTTTCATGCCCATGGTTTCAACGCGTTGTTCAAGATTCTTGCGCACTTTATTCTCATAGCCAGAATAGCAATGAATGACGTACCAATGACGTGCATCATCGCGTTTTGGCTTGGACGGGCTATGTTCAAGCTCTCCAGGCTCGAATTGTCCTTGGTCTGACATAAACGTTTCAACCATAGGATCCTCGTTTTCTAAAGCCATTTCTTACTCGCAGTCCGTGTTACGTAATGAGCAAACCAACTAACCTTGAAAAAACAAAGTCCAACAAGCCCAAAATTGCCGCCATAATGACGGTAACGATCAATACGATCCGGGTAAGAGACAATGCTTCTTTCCAGGTTGGCCAAGTGACTTTGCGCAACTCACCGATTGTCTCGCGCCACCAGCGTCTGAGTTTTTGAAAAATATTCGGCTTACCGTCTGATCTTGCCATAGTTTCTCTCCTGTAGAGCTCAGCGCCGTAGTATCTACGGCGCTTAGTCAATATCAACAGGTCAGGAAGGAATCGAACCCTCAACCCCCGCTTTTGGAGAGCGGTGCTCTGCCAATTGAGCCACTGACCTAAACGCTTTCTATAAGAAAGCTATTTCACCTCGCGGTGAAGTTTATGAGCACGACACCGAGGACAGTACTTGTTTAATTCCAAGCGTCCCGGATCATTTCTTCGGTTCTTGACCGTGGTGTAATTTCGCTCGCGGCATTCCGTGCACGCCAAGTGAATTACCGGTCGAATATCTTTACCTTTTTTTGCCATCTTATTCTAACATGGCTGCCCCACAATGGAGGCAGCCATGTATCCTCCGTCTATTGTTTCTTACTAGGCAAGGATCTTGGTGATCTTGCCAGCGCCAACGGTGAGGCCACCTTCGCGGATAGCGAATTCTGAACCTTCTTCGAGGGCGACTTTTTGCATCAACTTGACCTTGAGTCCGTCAACTGTATCGCCGGGCAGAACCATTTCCACGCCTTCGGGCAGGGTAACGTCGCCGGTGACGTCAGTGGTGTTGATGAAGAATTGAGGTCGATAACCGGAGAAGAACGCGCTGTGGCGACCACCTTCCTCTTTGGTGAGGATATAGGTGTGGGCTTCGAACTCAGTGTGGGGGGTAATGGAGCCTGGTTTACAGAGAACCATACCGCGCTCAACCTGATTGCGATCGATACCGCGCAACAAAACACCCGCGTTATCGCCAGCGTTACCGGTGTCGAGCAGTTTGTGGAACATTTCAATACCCGTAGCAACGGTGGCCAGAGGTTTATCCATCAAACCAACGATTTCGACGGGATCGTTCAGTTTCAATTGACCGCGTTCGATACGACCGGTTACAACGGTACCACGACCCTTGATGCTGAAGACGTCTTCAATAGGCATAAGGAAGGGTTTGTCAAGCTCGCGAACGGGCTCGGGGAAGAAGCTATCAACAGCTTCCATGAGCTCAAGAATGGGTTTGTATTCGGGAGCGTTAGGATCAGTTGAAGTGCTTTCGAGCGCGACAAGCGCGGAACCCTTGATGATGGGGGTATCATCGCCGGGGAAACCGTTATCGTTAAGCAGCTCGCGAATTTCCATATCAACCAGCTCGAGCAGTTCGGGGTCATCCATTTGGTCGGTTTTGTTCAGGAAGACCAAAATGGAGGGAACCTCAACCTGGCGTGCCAAAAGCACGTGTTCCGCGGTTTGGGGCATAGGACCATCAGGAGCACTGACGACCAAAATCGCGCCATCAACCTGGGCGGCACCGGTGATCATGTTTTTGATGTAGTCACGGTGACCGGGCATATCCACGTGGGCATAGTGGCGGTTTGCTGTTTCGTATTCAACATGCGAAATGTTGATGGTAATACCACGCTTCTTTTCTTCGGGAGCGTTGTCAATTTGGTCGTAGGCACGGAAGGCGCCGTGACCTTGCATAGCCAAGACCTTGGTAATAGCCGCAGTCAGGGTGGTTTTACCATGGTCGACGTGGCCCATGGTACCAATATTCATATGGGGTTTGGTGCGTTCAAACTTTTGTTTCGCCATCTTTTCTCCTTAGATAATGACTTTATTTCTCAATTATTCGGCAAAAGCCCCCAATCGGAGTCGAACCGATGACCTCATTCTTACCAAGAATGCGCTCTACCTACTGAGCTATGAGGGCAGCCGTACAAATCTGATATTCTCATATCAGACAATGGACGGTGAAGGATTCGAACCTCCGAAGGCCTTTGCCAGCTGATTTACAGTCAGCCCCCGTTGTCCACTTGGGTAACCGTCCTTATTTATACTCGGGGCGCCTGTCCTTGCCCGTTTGAGATTGAGCCCGACTTGTTCAGTCAGACGCAATCGCGAATGGTCAATGAAGCCGACGATGAGAATCGAACTCATAACCTACCGCTTACAAGGCGGTTGCTCTACCATTGAGCTACGCCGGCGCCCTTTTCTTTGTTTGTTAAGCTTCTAACACGGACTTAAAAGTATATCAAAATCCGCACGCTTTCGCAAGGCTGATTCCTAATCAGTCTTCAATCGCAAGTAGTGAGTTTATCAGACCCATCCTCATTAGTCAAGCAAAAAGTTGCTTTTTCCGAGACGAATTACTTTTTCATTTCCTTGCCAACGCATTGCTTTACTGACCATGTGGCAAAGCTTTTATCTCGCCATTCAAAAGGTCTTCTTTGTAACGTTCAAATAGGATAAGCTTACCCGCGCCCAATTTTGTTTCATCAACATGGGTCAGCTCAAGCCCGATTTTGATGACGCCCAAGGGCTCATTAGCTAAAATACGTTCAACAATGGGGGCAATATCCGCCACAGCACCCGAACTTAAAACGCCTAAGATGTTTTGAGTATGCTCCAAGCCATTTTGCCCTTCAATTGCGATGATGGTGACGCCTCTCGCGTTTAAAGCGCTTATAAGCTCCGGAGAGCTCGCTTCCGGTTGCACAAATACCGTTTTAACTTCCTGGCTCAATAAATAATCCACCGCGCCTTGCCAGTTTGCAGGGTCTTCGAGCTCCTGTTGAATGGGGTATAAGATTAAGGGCGTATATCGCGATCGACATAACCCACAGAAATATCGCGCTCCAGTCCGAAAGCCATCCCGCGCAATCTGACCAGCCGGCGTATTACTCATCGTAATTGACCCGACCCTATACTCGGGTGTGCCCAAAACCGCCGCCAAACCCGCTAAGAAGCTTTGTTGTTCAGGTAAAACCTGCGTTTGACTAAGCACATGCACATTGGGCATAAGCTCGCCCTCAGGCTGGCCGATAAAGAGATATTGTGCTTGCGCGTTCTCTTGCGCCATGCTTTGTAATTCTTGCCAACTTACCAGCGCCACCACAAGTTGCGTTTGCGTACCCAACTGGCTCGGGCTTAGATTTTCCCGGCGTTCAAAGCTCAAGCCGTTTTGTGTGCTGTAAGCCTGCAATTGAGCCTCAAAACTCTGCGTCAGGTTTGGATCACCACCTGCCGACGCCCACAAAAGCAACTGTGATTGCACCTGTTCAGGCACGACTGCAGAGGCCTGCTCTGTGAGTTCCTCGGCTGGCTGTTCCGGTTGAAGGGTTCCCTGCTCAACAGTAATATCTGTGGCTGGGGTTTGGTCGGAATCAATGCCAGGTGTTGGAGTGATTGGCTCTTGTTTGCAAGCTGAGAGAAGCAAGAGCGAAACCAATGCAAACCCGATTAATAGCTTTTTTAAATATCTCATGTACTCATTTTACCCTATGCCATCATTTTGAAAAACAAGAACTTTCACAAAGGCGATTATCTTCGTTTTTTTTGTTCATTCATAATCCATTTTGACGTACAATTAAGGTATGAATATCAATAACAATAGCGCGTTAATAGATATCACAGCTCAATCTCTAAAACTCTGCTTGCCAAAAAGGCCCAGTGACAGCCACAAAGGCAGTTTTGGATCAGCGCTTTTCATTGGTGGTTCAAGGCGTTATACCGGCGCGGCACTGCTGGCAGGCAAAGCTTGCCTGCGCTCTGGTATTGGCTATCTTAGCATGGCAATCCCTGCCTCATTACACAGCTCACTTTCCAGCCAGATGCCCGAAGCCATTTGGCACACCTTGCCAGAATGGGATGGCAAGATCGCGGCAAACGGTGCGGATTTGTTAAAAGACGCAGTTCTGGGCAAGACCGCGATTCTGATTGGACCTGGCTTGACCGTAAGTGAGTCAAGCATGGTTTTTGCGGAAACGTTCTTCGTGGAAGCAATAACTGATTCTCTTCCGACAGCCCTTATTTGCGATGCGGATATTCTGACTATCCTTAGCCAATCGCCCAGGCTTTTTAAATACTTACCTAAAAACACCGTGCTCACACCCCATCCAGGCGAAATGGCACGCCTTACCGGCCTAAACATTGATGAAGTTCAGGCAAATCGTGTCGCTATAGCCCAGGAATTCGCAGCAGAAAAACAATTAACTGTGGTATTAAAAGGCGCGAACACGATTATCGCCTCACCCAACGGCGATTTACGCAAACTTAACTTTGCTCATTCTGTTTTAGCCCATGCCGGCAGCGGTGATGTTTTAGCCGGCTTGTTAACCGGATTAATTGGGCAAGGCGTACCCACTTTTGAAGCCGCCTGTTTGGCCGTGTGGTTGCATGCAAAAAGCGCCTTGCTCGCGCTCGAAAAACGCAAACACGCCGCTTCGGTTTTACCTTCTGATCTAATTAACTTTATTGGTCATGCGATGAATGAATTGGAAAACGCCTAACACGTAATCATCCATCCAGCCAGCAATTCCAATAGGCTTACTTCCCTAATATCTTTGCTGCCAGAGGGCCAATATCAGCAATTTTACGCACAACCTGTACACCATTATCACGCAAGGACTCAATCTTGGAGGCAGCTGTTCCTTTGCCTCCCCGAATGACCGCTCCAGCGTGACCCATGCGCTTTCCAGTAGGCGCGGTTTGACCAGCGATAAAAGCAATGGCGGGCTTGGAAGAATTCGCCTTTAGCCATTCGCCAGCTTTTTCTTCATCATCGCCACCGATCTCACCCAACATCACAATCAGTTTCGTTTCAGGGTCTTCTTCAAACGCTGATAAAACATCAATAAAGTTTGTACCATGGATAGGGTCGCCACCAATACCCACTACGGTGCTTTGTCCACAATTGGCATTGGTCAACGATTTTGCCACCTCGTAGGTCAAAGTACCCGAGCGCGAAACAACCCCAACCGGACCGGGAATATGCACTGGACCAGGCATGATACCCACCTTGCACTCGCCAGGCGTTATCAAACCGGGGCAGTTTGGGCCTAACAAACGCACTGGGCGGTCTTTAAGGTAAGCCATAATGCGAAGCATGTCCTGGATAGGAATATGCTCGGTAATGCACACCACCAGGGGCACTTCAGCCAAAGCAGATTCAAAAATGGCAGATTCAGCAAAGCGCGCCGGCACCAAAATAATGCTTACATTGGCACCAGTTTGTGCGATGGCTTCTTCAACACGGTCAAAAACAGGAACACCTAAAACTTCTTCGCCGCCTTTGCCCGGCGTTACACCAGCAACGATATTACTGCCATATTCCAACATCATGCGGGTATGGTACTGACCGTACTTACCGGTCATACCCTGTACTAAAATACGTGAGTTTTTATCAATCCAGATGCTCATGCCTATTTCCTTTCATTGATTCTTTGCACAATCAACATGGCGCCACTATCCAGGTCGTCGACAAAGTCCATGTTCGAAGAGAATGCCTTTAGCGCTTCAATCGCCTCTTCTTTCATATTGCCCTCCAAACGAATAACAATCGGCAAGTCTTTGTTTTGCTTTTGGAGCGCGCGAATAATGCCTTCCGCGACGATATCACAACGCACGATACCACCGAAAACATTAATGAACACGCCTTCCACGCGCGAGTCGTGATAAAGAATATCCAGCCCGTTGGCGACAGAAATCGTGGTCGCGCTGCCCCCCACATCCAGGAAATTGGCTGGTTCACCGCCCGCTTCCTTGATGGCATCCATGGTTGCCATAGCCAAACCCGCGCCATTCACCAAACAACCGATGGTGCCGTCCAGCGAGACATAGCTTAAATCGTAGTGCGCTGCCAAAAGTTCCGATTCCGTCTGTTGGCGATCGTCCGCGAGCATGATCAAATCTTCGTGTCTAAAAAGCGCGTTATCATCAAAATCCATTTTAGCATCCAGTGCGATCCATTTTCCTTCTTTACTGCGAATGAACGGGTTGATTTCTATCAAGAGCGCGTCATTTTCAGTAAAACAGCGATAGAGGTTCTGCAGTGTGGATATCCAGGCTGGCCAATCCTGACGCGGGAGCATCAGATCCTGGCAAACGCGAATAGCCACAAAATCTCGCATGCCAATCTGTGGGTCAACATCGTATTGGTGTATTGAGGAGGCGTGTTCTTTTGACTCGATGTTCATTCCACCTGCAGTAGATACCAAAAGGCTGATACATTGCGAGCTTCGGTTAATCGTGAACGCCAAATAAAATTCCTGATCGATATTCACGCCTTCTTCAACCAAAACCGCATTGATGGGTTTTCCTTCAACGCCAGTTTGATTGGTCACCAACTTTGAGCCCAGAAGCCGGCGTGCCGCGGTGATACCGTCTAACAAGGACTCAGCTACCACCACACCACCCGCCTTGCCACGTCCACCAGCGTGTACCTGGGCTTTGATAACCGCAACTGGGGTTTCGATCTTGCGCAGGACATGGATAATTTCCTCATCGCGCGTGATGAGATGACTTTTTGGAACTGGAATATTGTATTCTTGCAGTTTTTGTTTGGCTTGATATTCGTGTATCAGCATCGCAGACCCTTTCTGTTGACCTAAAAATCCGCCGCTTTAATGAATAAAACGGGCAGTACGTTCTACAATTTCAGTCCGGTTAAGACTTTTTTGACTCTCTGAGCTAATCTTAACCGTCGGCTCTGAATCTGGCAAGGTGTCGGTTTGTAAAGTTACTTCATGCGGTCATTTTCCTCGTGCCATGCAAGATCCTTATGTGGCATTCTCTATAAACACAGCTCTTGTTCCAAGCTGCGTGTTACAATTTAACTCTGTTGTTATTAAGGCATTTTGAGGCGTTTATGGAATCATCAACAACAAAAGATGAAGTAAGCATCAAATCGGGATTTTGGGATAAATTTAGCGTACCGCTTTTATTGCTTTTAGCCACGCTTTTGGCTTATGGCATCGTATGGTACAAGTTGGGTTTCTTTCTTGACGATTGGTATATAGTCCTCTTTCAAGAGAAGTTTGGCCCAGGTGGTTTTTGGATCTTCTTTTCAGAAGACCGACCTCTTGAAGCATTGCCCTTTGTGGTTTTCTTTTCATTTATGAGAGATTCACCGCTTGCCTGGGCTTTTTTCGCGCTGATCATGCGCTGGGTGCTTTCCCTTGTCTTTTGGATAACCTTAAATAGGTTCTTTCCCAAACAGCGAAAGCTTTGGGTTTGGGTAACGCTCATTTTTACAGTTTACCCAGGCTTTCAGTTCCATAATTTCTCAATCATGTTCGCCCTCTTTTATGTCTTTTTTACTTTTCACATTCTTTCTTTTTATTGTATGGGACGCGCCGTTGAAAAGCGCCAAAAGGCTTGGATTTACGGATTATGGACACTTTTTGGTGCGGTGTCTTTGGTTATTGGTATTATGCCAGTGGAATATTTCTTCGGGCTCGAGTTCATCAGACCCATCCTGTTGTGGATCATCCACGCCAGATCATACCCGAAGCAAGGAAAAAAGATTTTCAAAGATATCCTGCTGGACAGCTTACCCTATCTAATACTCACCATCGCTTTTGTGCTCTTTAGAGTCATCCAAAGCGATTCCTATATATATAAAATAAGCCTTCTTGAGCAAATTAAAAGCGCGCCTTTCCCGACCATCTGGCAACTCATACAAAACGCGGGAAAATCCCTTTATGAAGGCTTGATTTTAGTCTGGGCAGAAGCATTCAAAGCGATTAATGCCGTGCGCGGACGGCTCCTGCTGGCCATAACCGGGCTTGCTTTCTTAATGATTGGCGTGGCGCTGTTTCTCATCTTCAAAAAGAAGAGTCGCTTCATCTCCGAGAAAAATCGTGGATTACCTGTTGCCGGAATGGGCGTTTTACTCAGTTTGCTTTCACTCATTCCTTTTTATGCTGGTGGATTTACGGTTTCTATCAATTTCCCCTGGAATCGCTTCTTATTGGCAATGATGCCCGGAATCGGGCTTTTTACAGTAGGCCTTTTTGACTTTATCGTCCGCAACGACCATGTAAAGAACCTGCTCTTCACCGCCTTATGCGCTTTAGCGATTGGCTCGCATTTCTTAGTGAGTCAAGAGTTTTTGTCATACTGGGATAAGCAAAAAGCGCTTTTTGAACAGCTTAGCTGGCGCGCGCCGGCAATAGAGCATGGCACGGTTTTAGCAACCGCGGATTTGCCGATTGGCAAATATTTTTCAGGTTCCACCTTAAGCGGCCCATTAAATATCATCTACGATCCCAAAAATCCCCAGCGTGAAATCAATTACTATGTTGTGCTGCTCGACTCGAATCAAGAAAAATATTTACCAGAACTCACCCCAGGGAAAGCGATTAGCAACAGTCTGCGCACGCTTGATTTCCAGGGAAGTACTGACAAAGTTATTGGTTTTTTGTTTCCTGAAAAAGGCTGTGTGCAATTTTTAACAGATGGTATCACGCCATCTGTTCCTGGCACACGTTATCCTTCAGAAAAATGGCGTCAACTGTCAAAACTTTCAAATTTAGATTTAATCATATTGGAGCCTAAAAATCCTGCCACCTTACCCAAACGCTACTTTGGCGATATAAACACGCAACAATGGTGCTATTTTTATCAACAAGCCGACATAGCCCGCCAGAATGGTGACTGGGAGGGTGTTATTGAACAGTATCAGCAAGCCAAAGCCCTGGGTTTCGAGCCCCTGAACGGAAGCGAGTATCGCCTTTTGGCTGAGGCGTGGGTGATGTCCGGAAGAGCCAATGAACTTGAAAGCCTGACCGCGGATTTAAGTGCGCTGTATCCAAACATCAATCAGCACTGGTGCATTATCACGCATGAATTATTATCCGCCCAGATTTTGGACGACAGTCACCAGCAAATTTTTATCGAACTCAACGACCACGAAGACTGTGGCAAGTAAACGAGCTTAAGCCTTTTGCAATGTGACTTTCCTATCACAAGTGATTATTTAATCGCAAAAGGCTCACCAAATCTACTGGCGTGTGGCATCTCACCACACCTAAGCAAATTAATCTTTGATGACTCAGCCAGCCTACTGGCATGTGGCATCTTGCCACACGCAACCCATTTAACACTAAAAGGCTCCTGAGACGGAGCCTTTTATCTAAAAAACTAAAACTTTGCTGTTTACTCTGTCAGGCAAGTGACTTCGAAATACTTTCGGGCGTGCTTGCAGGCCGGGCAAACTTCCGGGGCTTCTTCGCCTTCGTGAACATAACCACAGTTGCCACATTTCCAATAAACTTTGTGATCGCGCTTGAAATACTTCTTGTCGCGCACAAGCTCCCAAAGCTTCATGTAGCGTTCAAAGTGGCGTTCTTCAACTTCCAAAATCTCCTGGAAAGATTCAGCAATGTCATCATAACCTTCTTCTTCGGCGTCTATGGCAGCTTGCTTGTAGAGGTCAATAAATTCCTCATATTCACCGTCCGCGGCAGCTTTAAGGTTTTCCGCGGTTGAGCCAACTGAAAGAGGATAGTCCGAATTTACATGGATTACACCCTCACAGCCTTTTTCTACAAGATGGTCGTAAAAAACTTTGGCATGTTCCAGTTCATTATCGCCAGTTTCATGGAAAATATCACGCACATGATAGTAGCCTTCTTTTTCGGCAACTTCGGCATAAAAATAATAGCGACTGCGCGCCTGTGATTCACCCGCGAAGGAGTTAATCAGATTTTGATAGGTTTTTGACTCTTTGAATTTCATCTTAGATTCCTTTCTTTTAACCTTGATATTTCTATTATAGCTAATAATGTGTCTTTAAGGTTCATTTATCAGGAATGATTAATTACTTCTTCGGCTAAACAGATTCCATATGAAGAGAATCAACATATACAGCGCCATTGCCCAGGGCCAGTAATCAATAATATAGGAATATCTTTCAAAGGGGCTTGGAACAAAAATAAATAACAGCGAAACAACAAGCCAAAAAATCCACGAGAAAGTCATAATACTTTTGAATTTACCCTCGAACTCCTCACCCATCAAACGACGATATGCAAAATCATCTATATAGCTCGGGATAATCAACACTATGCCGATAATCATGAGGAAAAGTGAAGTTATACTAATGAAAGCTGGCATCGCACCATAATGATATAAATTAAAACTATAGGTACAATACCAATCTCCTCTAAATGCACAATATTCTCGCTGAATAAACATTTTAATTTGAACTGTAAAACTGGCGATGATGGCAATAATCAAAAGAGTTGTTCCAATAATTCTTCGTTTTTTGTTCTTATTTTGTTTATTTAATGCTTGCTCCTTTAGAGCTATTCTGTTTTCCAGTCCAAGCATCTTACTATTGATTAACCTCAGCTTATTCGTAACATTTATATAAGACCTCAAATACAAAACAAGAGCTGTCAGGACAGGAAAGAAAAAAGAATTTAAGAAATAAATTATTGCATTATTTCGAATTAAATTCTCTAATTCAAAATACAGGGAGCTCAATAATAATATTTATGATACCGCCCATAACACGATTACCGCGCTGCTTGTGGCCGTTCTGCCAAATTGTTTCATTTGCATCAAAAAACTATGCGCTTCTTCTTTAGACAGTGGTTCTCTCTGCTTTTGTAGCACTTCAGCGATACCTAATTCCGGAGCGAGAATATCAAGGTCGCCATAGTTCAAAATCACTTCCGACATCGCCGCGTTAGGCGTCGAGCCCTGAGCAATTAGCTCGTTATAGCGATGAATCATCATTTGAAATAAATTCGATTGTGCCATTTTTACTTCTTTAGTGCGTGGCAAATCTTTAAACATGCTTTCAACGTAATTTTGAATTAAATCCATATGGCACCTCCTCATGCTTTGTCTAATTATACTTAGATTCCTCTCCAAATAAGCTTTATTTACTGACAGAAAGCAAGTCATTAAAGCGAAGAAGTTTGCTTTCTGTTTATATTTAAACGAAAAAATCACGCATGGCGGGCATGCCATGCGTGACCCAGTCTCTAACTAAAAACCTTACTTGCTAATCTTCATCGGCAAATCGCCCAACAACAAAGTGGGGTTGATGCCTTCATTGGTTACGACAACTTTCGTGTTATCCTTTAGCGCATTTTCAACCATTTCAATTTTCTTCAACAGCTGCGCGTTGCCCACAAAATACTTTTCAGCAGCTTCATTTACCAGGCGTATAGCCTCAGCCTGACCTTCTGCCACATGGATAGCTGCCTCGCGTTCACCTTCAGCGCGCTGAATAGCGGCTAACTTTTTCTGTTCAGCTGCCTCAAATTCACCGGTCGCCAAAAGACGCATACTGCGGCGCTCCTGCTCAGCTGTTTTTTGCTTGTGCATAGCACGTTTGATGTCTTCGGGCGGGTCAATCTGGCGAATTTCCACTTTGCTCACCACCAAGCCCCACTCTTTGGCATATGAGCTGAGAACCTTCAACAGGTTTGCCGCGATGGTTTCCCGCGCCACCAAACTTTCGTCCAGAGTCAGATCGCCAAATTCCTGGCGTAAGTTGGTCATTGCCAGCTGCACCACAGCGTGCTTCCAGTCATCAATATTATAGAAGGTGCGTTTTATCGCGTCTTCTGAGCCTTCCGGGCGCACCCACATGATTCCATCCACCTCAATTTCAACGTTATCCTTGGTGATCACAGGCTGTGCCATGATGTCCATAGTGTGTTCGCGAATATCACGCACGCGCACTAATTGCGCAAACGGCCACTGAAAACCCAAACCGGGCATAACGAAACGTCGGTATTTGCCGAAGCTTTCCTGAATCCCTCGCTCATAGGGCTTGAGGGTAAAAATAGCTCTGCGAATAGTTCTCATTTTAGCTCCTTTTCTTTTTATCTTACTTAAAGAATATCACATAGACGAATACTACGCCTTAGATTTTATAAGGTTGTTATTAATCAAGTGAATGATTTTACAAAAGAATAACGATTCGCTTACATTCAGGGTAATAAAATCGGCTTTACCACACCGGTCCAGGATAAAGAACTACGGAAACATAATACAAAACACCTGACGCAATATGAAGCAGAAGAAAACTTAGTGGGAGCAGAGACTTGATTGACCAAAACTGTTTACTTTTCACAGTATATTGTTTTGCCCAAATGACGATCGTATAAACAAAAGTCAGGAAGACAGCCATCATCAATCCCCAAATAAAATTTAGATGGCCTGTGTTGGGCACTTCCGCGAATAAGATAAACAGTAAAAAATTGATAGTCAACGTGAGAAGCAACATGAGTGTGCTTGATTCTTTTTTGATGTTTTTCCAATTTAAGACAAACACACAGATTGGAAAAGCCAATGACAAGAGAATAAAAAGCAATAGCATCGGGATGTTGGGTACTCTGGTCAGAACAGCCATAAACGGGGCAAATGCGAATTTAGTTGTTTCTGCCGCGCTGCTTCGCATTAAAAACTGCGTCAGAAGGACAAGAAAAGCGGGCAGACCAACGAACAACAGCAGTCTAAAGTTTTCGCGTTTAATGGTTTTGTTTTTTATCAGGAAAAACAATACTAAGGAAGGCCCGAATCCCATCATAAAATTGGGCTTTGAAGCGGTTGATAAGAAACTTAAAACAGAAAGAAGCAGATCTGTTTTGAAATCTATCTCTTTTTCGCTCCAGACAAGACACAAATAGAATAAGGCTAAAGAAAAAACACGTGAAAGGATGTAGGTTGGGTTGTGCAAGACATTTGCTGAGAGATAGCCAAGTGTTAGCCTTTCGTGCAGAAAGAAAAAGTTGATTGGCATAACAAAAAGGCTAAGCACGATTAAGGTCCAAATTTTGACCTCACTAAGGCGGGAGTTCTCAAGTTTTAAAGCGTTCTTTAAAATAAAGTAAAGGATCCAAGCGGTTGCAAGGTATATAAGAATTGAAGTTGCTAAACCGGCAATTTCCCAACCATGAGTCTCGATAATATGGCTGAATCTATAGCTAAGTCTTGCAAAGATATTTGTAGGCAATAAAGCTTTGACGATAATAACCAAACGGTGAAAAATGAGATGCTGTACCGGAGAACGACCCATTTCAGCAAAATATTTAGCGTACTGCAAATGGGGATTAAAATCACCCACATAGAGCTGGGGATAAGTTCCAACGCCAAATAAAACGGCGATAAACAGATTAAACAGGGCTTTTACGCCCCAATGATTTTGGGTTGTTTTTATTTTCACAGCCTCGTTTTTCATAGCTCAATAAAGTATTATAAACTATAAGATGGGTAAACTGAGAGCGGAATTGAGCAATCATTTACAACATTAACCACAATACACCTTCATGGATGTCATTTGGCTTTCATTAGTCATCCGCAGGCTGTTTTTGATGCGGCAAAATGACTGATTTCAACAACTATGCACTAATCAGCACGGTTATTATTATTTGTTGCATGTACTTATCATTAATGATAATATATTGCCATGGTATTTGATGATTTGCTTAAACTCGTTCAGGATGACCCGGTGTTTGAATCCTCGGTTCTTTTTGCTGGCGATGTGAACCCCCAAGCTATTCGGGTTCAACTCTCGCGCTGGGTCAAAGCCGGGAAGATTATCCAATTACGACGTGGCTTATACGTTTTGGCACCGCCCTGGCAAAAAACCAAACCACATCCGTTCCTCATTGCCAACCGTTTACAAAAAGCATCCTATGTCAGCTTACAATCCGCCCTGTCTTACTACAACCTCATCCCTGAGCTGGTTCAAACGGTTACGAGCGTTTCAACCGGTCGCACAGAACAATTAAGCACCCCTCTGGGTCATTTTTCGTTTCAGCATATCAAAACAGAGCTTTTCTTTGCTTATCAGGCAGTCAGTTTGAAAAACCAGTTATTTTTTATTGCCGAAGCTGAAAAAGCCATTTTGGACCTTATTTATCTTCAGACTGGCGGGGACGATCTGATATTTCTCGAAGCATTACGTCTGCAAAACCTGGATAACCTGGATCTTTTCAGGCTTCAGAGTTTAGCCCGACGTTTCAAGAGCCCCAAAATGACCCGCGCCTGTCAAAATATCATCGACCTTATTGAAAGAGAAAAAGGGGCGTATCAAATCTTATGAAAGAATACCTAACTCATTTAGTGAAAGAAAGCGTATCCGTCCTGGACGGAAAAAACATCGTCCGGGAATACCTTCAAGCGCGCATCCTGAGCACCTTGCAAAAATGTGGCGCGATGATTCCGCTCGCCTTCCATGGTGGCACAGCACTACGCTTCCTTTATGCCCATGGGCGTTATTCAGAAGACCTTGATTTTGCCCTTGAAGGTCAAAAAAAGGATTACGCGTTCCTAAATTATCTCAAAGCTGTTCAAGCCGACTTAAAAGCAGAAGGCTACCCAATTAACGTAAAAGCAAATGAAAAAAATATCGTCAACAACGCGTACTTCAGGTTCCCGGGTCTTTTATACGAACTTGGTTTATCACCGATGCCTTCCGAAACGTTGTCTATCAAAATCGAGGTGGACACCAACCCACCCAAAGGCGCGGTATGTCAAACCACGGTGGTGCGACGTTTTGTCGTTTTGCAATTACACCATCATGATAAAGCCAGCCTCTTGGCAGGCAAACTACACGCCATTCTACAACGCCCCTACTCAAAAGGACGTGATCTATTCGACTTGCTTTGGTATCTAAGCGACCCTACCTGGCCTGAGCCCAATTTTGTTTTATTAAACAATGCACTTAATCAAAGTGATTGGCAGGGTGATCCGATAAACGAGAATAACTGGAAAGTGCAGGTTTTGGCAAAACTACATACCCTAAACTGGAAAGATGTCATCAAAGATGTCTTGCCTTTCGTACCGGGGTCTTTCAACTTGAATTTATTACAATTGGATACTTTTAGAAGTTTGTTAGACAGGTAATTGCTGGAAAGGTGGCTCGTAGTCATAAAATCGCAATCATTCATATATTACTTCGTGAATAAAAAATCCCTTGGCAATGACCCACTCTCAAACGAAGTGTATGCTACCTAGGGTGGTGCTGAATCATTAGACACCAGTCCCTCTCATTTCAAACTCCAATGGGCTTAGATATCCCAATGTTGAATGAAGTCTCTTGCGATTGTACCAAATTTCTATGTAGTCAAATAGCGCAGT
>Ga0255344_1002111_pt1 | contig 24808 bp, 25 predicted proteins | sample wastewater_treat_5_FD_192414 | JGI IMG/M metagenome (GOLD analysis project Ga0255344, IMG submission 192414) | Wastewater microbial communities from Lulu Island WWTP, Vancouver, Canada - plant18 | ecosystem: Engineered > WWTP > Wastewater > Unclassified | place: Canada: Vancouver, British... | reverse complement strand
TGTAGGATTGTCAAACATATTGGACAGTCTGCGATAAAAATTGAACAGGAGATAAGAACTTCAATGGTCGCATCGGTATACGGTTACTACGCTGATTGTGTCTTCTCAGTTGTTTCCTAAAATCCTCGAATGAATAGAATATTGACTTGTTATAAAAGCGTTTCTGATCCTCCTTATGACTTCGCTCCACTTTCCCATTGTGTCTGGGAGTATAGGGTTTGATCAACTTATGCCTGATCCCTTTTTCTTGTAATACAGTCTCAAATAAGCTTGGATTATGTTCATCCTTTGTCCTTAGAAAACGTTTGGTGAATTCAACCCCATTATCAGTTTGCACACATTCAACCTTGATCCCTTTCCTCCTGAACCAGGCAATGGCATGTTCAATAAAGATAGCTGAAGAGTAGGTGTCTGCTGTCTGAAAGCCTTCCAGATATCTCAAACGACTATACTCATCAATGGCGGTGTATTGATAGTAGCGTTTCCAGCTCTTATCAACAATACACGTTTTAGGGACCACTTTTACATCCACCTGTATCCTTTGCCCAGGATATTGCATCTGCTCATAGGCTTGTGCTTTGTAGTTCTTCTTTTTGTTCTCCTTTTGTCTGATCAGTCCTTCCCGTCGCATTACCCTGAATAAACTGACATAATGACGACTGTAGCCTTGTTCTCTCAGTTTGAACCAGAGTTCATATAATCCCAGATCTTTGTTCCTTTTCTGAAAGCGATGGATCAAGGCTATTTCCTCCTCGCTGTGTTGATTGGGATGATGTTTTGGCCTTCTTGACTGACTGGCCAGGGAACTGATATCGCCATCATAACGCTTTAGCCAAAAATAGATATAACTACGACTTCTGTTATATTTTCGGGAGGCTTTGCTCACTCCCTGATCGAGAGCGTATTTGACCAAAGACTGTCGGTATTTCATGTCTTGTGTTATCTTATCCATAGCAGGTTGTGGTTTCTCCTTATTGCTTTTATTGGCGTATTAACAATAACGGATACTATCACTTCCTGCTATTTTTCATTAGTCACTGTCCAATATGTAGTGTAATCCTACACTCTGTCCTTTATCTTTCTCAGAAACCCAATATTTAAGATGAGATTCATACTTCTTTATTATTTCAACGCTACCATCTGTACTTCCACCATCGATAATGATGTATTCCAGGTTTGGATAGTTTTGTGATAAGACAGAAATAATAGTTTCTTCAAGATATCTGGCTTGATTAAATGAGGGCGTAATGATTGAAATTAGTGGAAGAGTGTTTGTCGTCATCATATTACAAACAACATCTTTAATATTAAAAGATGCTACTAAGATTACCTGGAGAGTTTTTTAAACAAGTAAGAATGTAATTTAAATTTCAAATACTCCTTCACTGTTAGATAGTCTCTCTGACTTTTTATTACGATTTCTTTAAAGTATTTATTATCCCAACTGATTTGCGCCTTGATTCTTGCGTCACTTGCGCCCCAAAAAGTTCCACTCCTATGGTGGTATATTGACTCGAGGTAAATCCAACCATAGCATCCATTAAATGCAGGTGCGGCATTGGCAAAGCATACATTTACTCCGTTAGTGAGAAGATATTTTCCAAGCCTACAGCCCGTATCTGATTCTTTTTCATGAATTCCAAGTTCAAAAGAGAGATCCAGATTCAAAAGCTTTCTTTTGAAAAGCATAAAGCAAGAATGGGATTCAGTCATTTTTCCAGGCACATTTGCAAGGATGGAATCATAATAGGCCAGAATATATTCACAATTTTTAATCCAGTTTTGATTAATTGGATGAGCGTCAGATTCAATGACACAAGTAAAATCGCCTCTCGCTTCGTTCCATGCCTTTGTAAAAACTGAAGCATGGTCCTGTCCTTACAATTCAAAAAGCTGTTCAATTCGTGGATAAATCTTTATGATTGCATCCTAAGATATTTGTTTTAACTTGATGGTTGATCCCCCTGTTCGATCTTGATTGATGATAATAAGTTCCAGCAACTTACTTTTTGGAACCAATGAATTAATTCGCTCAACAAGCATTTTTGTCCAATCAAAATCTGCGAAATGAGCCGTTATGACGGTTAAATTATTAATCTCAAATTTTCGTTTAATCTCTTTCACTATCTCTTTCACTATCTCTTTCGCGCCGCCTGAAAAATATCTCGAATTGCTTCTTCTCCCAATTCTTCAAAAAACCTTGTCGAATGAGTTATTTTCTTACCTCTTTTAATTAACTCCTCCGGATGCCAGGGCAAACCTTGATGCTTGATGCCCATAGGATAATCACCGGTCGCAAAATCTCCAAGCTTTAAACCCGTCACATAGGTGAGCAACCCGAATATCTGGTCTTCGTGTAAGTTGATCCACTGAAGATCATATCTTTCAAGTAGATCCATTTGGTACAAACGTTTGACACATTCGTAACTCATAAAATAGGCGCCACCCTGACATTGATCCCCAGGTTGATAACCATTTTTAATGGCTTTTGAATAAAAGGATTTCCAATAAAACCAGCCAGGAAAACGGGAGCGAGGGTGTTTTAATAATTCCTTGAGTCTCAGGCTTTCATTTAATGTATCAATTGTTGAACCATAACCTCTGAGATTTCCCCTGCAATCGACACGAAATGAGCCGATCAAGCCTAAGTTTGGATCGCGAGCAAACTCTGCGATCGCATCATCATCGGGGTTTGAACCAATCACAAGGGCATCAGTATCCATTCGTAACAGGACATCAAAATCATATTTTTCATAGGCAAGTTTTAGTCCCTTTGACAAGCTAAGATACAACCCCGCTAACAAACCATAATTAGGTCTTCCTCTAACTCCGCCTTGAATGGTGATCACATCAACATTATTAAACTGTTGCAAAATATCGTTGCCAGTCTTCTTCATTGAGTCATCTACTAAAATCACCTTAGACGAAGGACTCATGTAAAAGTAAATACTCTCGATTGTGTCCGCAATAAATCTGATCTGGCAATCTGGACCAATGGGAATAAGAATTACGGTTTTGACCTTTTGTTTTCTGTTTTTTTCTTTGTCATGATTCAATGTTTGTGATCCTAGAACGTAGTAATTTCTATTTAATCAGAATTCTCTTCAAGAATTTTAAGAAGCTGGTCGTTGCGGCTTTCCCCGAAACATCCCAATTCAGACGATCCTGATATTCCTGGAAGGACGAAATTGCAAGATCCCGATATTTGCTCTTATCAAGAAAACCTTTCTTGATTAGCTCAGCATATTCTTCTGGGTCGGCATTGACATCAAGAGTAAAGCCATTGATGCCATTCCGAACGGCGGATGGAACGCCGCCTGTGTTTGTGGCAATGCTTGGCACTCCCCAGGACGATGCCTCAGCGAAGACAACACCGAACATTTCCGCCTGTGTTGGCAAAATGAAAAAGTGAGCTTCTGAGAAAAGTTGATCTAATTTCTTTTTTCCTTCGATCGTGTTTTTTGGAATAAATCCATGGCGAACAGCAAAGGATGGCATCAAGCCTACAGGATCACAGCCAACGACATGGAGCTCAGTCTGTACACCCATATTGTTTAGTAATTCCGCAACTTTAAGGGCAATATCTCCGCCCTTCCTCTCCCAGTCAACACCAATAAAAAGCAGTTTACAGATATCGCTATTTTTCGAGTCGATCAAGGCTTCTATCTCCGGGAGCGTTCGATCACATTCAAGATTTGCGCCAAACGGAATTGATACCAACTTTTTCGGATCGATCGAGTAATGAGTTTTGGCATCATTCAATGCCCAATCTGAAGCAAAAATGATCAGACTGGTTTTATCAAAAGCCAATTGTGAGGTGAGATTTCCTTTTCGCATAGTCTCTTCGGCAACATTCGCCGATTTTGTATAGTAATCTTTGATCGTCGCGAAAGTAGAATCTAACCAGATCGCAATTGGTTTTTTCGTTTTAAGGTAAGCAATTGGATATGTGTGGGGGCAGAAAATAATGTCGTGATCCTGGTATTTAAGCTGCTCTTCAACTTGTTTGGCATAGTTTTTGAGAATTGACGGCTCTTCTCGAAAAATGTATTGTTTCTTATGAAATTTAGTGTAGTATTTTTCTTTAAAGCCCATTAGTGCTGTTTTTCTTCTAACCAGGTTTCCTATTGGAATAATTTCATTTCCCTGTCGCTCAAGCGCCTGGCGGATATAAAACCCCGTGCCCGACCAATTCCGAATATCAGATGAATCATAGGTTGTTATATAAGCTATTTTCATTGAATGTTCCATACGCCAAACTGAATACTTTTATTCAAAGCTACAAAAGAAGAGTTTCCCTTACTCCCTACACGGTATCAATAAAGGTCTTTTCGACGCGATTGAAGATCACGACCCCAACAAACAGCACCACCAGCATGAACACCGTACTGTAGCCCAGTCGCTGCCAGGAGGCGGCGCCGGCGCCCAAAAATCCCGCCCGGAAGGTTTCGACGATCGGTGTGACCGGGTTCCAGTCCGCCACCCATCGCCATTTCTCCGGAATACTCGAAACCGGGTAGATGATCGGCGTAGCATACATCCACAAACTGACGCCAAAGCCGATCAGGTTCTGCAGGTCGCGATATTTCGTCGTCAGTGAGGAGACAATGATCCCAAACCCCAGCCCCAGACCAGCCATGTGCAGGATCAGCAAAGGCAGTGTCCATGCCCAGGCTGTCAGGTATACATCAACGCCTCGAAGCCAGAAATAGAGCAGAAAAACTAAAAAGAAACTGAACTGTATCCCAAATGTGATCAAGTTCGAGATCACTGTAGACAATGGCATCACCAGCCGCGGGAAATAGACCTTGCCAAAAAGATGCGCGTTGGCGACAAAGGTGTTCGAAGTCGAAGTCAGACAATTCGAAAAGTAATACCAGAGCACGTTGCCAGACATGTAAAACAGCAATTGCGGCAGACCGTCGGTCGGCAATTGCGCGATATTTCCAAAGATAACGGTGAACACCAGTGAGGTCATCAGCGGTTGAATCAAAAACCATAAGGGACCCAGAATCGTTTGTTTGTAGCGTGAGACAAAATCCCGACGCACAAACAGAAAAATCAAATCACGATATCGCCATACATCGCGTAGTTGCAGGTCATACCACTTTTTACGTGGCGTAATGACCAGGTCCCAATCTTCATCAATTGTTGCTTGGTTAAGAGTTTCGCTTGTTTGCATTGCTTATTGTGTCAGTAAATTTTGATGGATCCAATCGACCGTGCGTTGATCCCAGCGATAGACAAAAGATTCGCCATCCAAGGATGGAATATAAACACGCCCGGCAGCTAACAAATCTTCAGGAATCTGGGCAGATTTCATGTTGCTTGTATCAAAATTCTTCAGAAAGCACATACCAAGGCTGGCAATTTGCTCGATCGAAAGATCGGTCAAGAATCCACCCTTAAACTGATCCAGCAAACCTGGAATTTTCACCAGCATTGCCGGCTGAGCAAGCTTGTTGACGATCGCCCTGATGACCATATTCTGATGTCCAACCCTAAAGCTATCAGAGTAGTTGGTTCGGATTCGCATCAATGCCAGGGCGCGCTCACCGTTCAGCGTTTGTGGACCAGCCGGAAAACTTCCTAAACTAGGGTTAGGGTCGTATACTGCCTGAGGCAAATCCAACTCCACCCCACCTAGTGCGTCAATAAAGTTGACGACTGTCTTAAAATCAACCACAACATAGTGATGCGGGGTTACACCGAAATTGTAACGAATCACTTCAGCTAAAGAGTTGGCGCCATTGCCTCCTCCGGCGTAACCTTTCCATCCTTCGGTGCCAAACAGATAAGCCTGGTTGAGCTTCATCGGATTTTGCTCAGTGAAGCGGCCTTCCGGCCCCTCAACCACCAGGTCACGAGGCAGGGCGATCATATTCACATTCATATCCACAAAATCAACCCGCGCCACGCGGATGACATCCGCCAAACCATAAAGATAGTTCTCTCCACGATAGTCGATGCCCACAAGGAGCACATTCCAGGCAGATTCATTACCACAGACAATTTTTTCATTAGACTGTCGCTCCGGCTCAACGAAAACCGGTACCGTCTCAAGGTTTGTGGGTGGATTTAACTCGCTTTCCAGACCTATACCGACTTCCATCGTGGGTAAAGCCAAGGGCGCTGAAATTGGTTTTTTCATCGCCGGACGGGCCCAAACAAAATAAACAGCCACAAACATTAATACGATGGCAATCAGGACATATCCGAAAGTGCGCCAGCCGCTTCTTCTTTTCTTTTTAGAACTTACTGGCTCTCCGTTATCAATTCTTATCGGTTGAGTTTTGTTCATATTTTTCTTCCCGTGTGATATTTCTTCTTTCACAGCCTAACTTGTACTTGACTGTACCTTTGCGGCGAAGTCCCGGTTTCAGGCACGCCTCCGCCCCTCCGACATGCCTGATGCGGGATTTTTGGTAATTAATTTTACTAGCAATAGCGAAATTGTTTACTTTCGCTTCTTAACCTTCTCTGCCGGAACTTCAAGCCGAATCATTTGTCCTTCCAGCAGAGTTAACAACACTGCCACACGCTCTTCACCATTGACACAACGTTCAAATTTCGCTTCAATCCCTTGCAACCTGGGATCATCAATCCACACTCGCTCACCTTCCAGAAAATCTTCAGACGTCTTCTCCATCTCCTGGTTCAATTGAGTAGATTGTTTATGAGCAGCTGCCACAATTTCCGGGGCGATTGAAGCAGGCTCATCGCCAAATCTAACTAATCCCACCACGCCACGCATGAGCCCCATTCGTTTTTCATAAAGCTCATCCAGCTTACCCTTGACAAACAAATAGCCTGGGAAATAGGGCTTTGTTTTATGTGAGCGTGGATTAACAGCTTGCCTTGTTAAGGCCGGGAGATAGTTTTTAATCTTTTTTCCATCCAGTTGATCGGCTACAATAAATTCAAAATTTGGTTTGCATTGAAGAACATACCAAAATTCCGAAGTTGTTGGTGCAAAAGAATCGTACATGATTTATTTAATCAAATTTAGCCGCAACTGGCAATTCGATAACCTTTCATCTCCCATCCATATTATACATTGCATTTTTTAAAAAAGGTACTGCGTTACATCAGTAAGCTACGCATGCATGAGATCAACTGATTTTTCAACCGCGTGCTTAATTGCCGGATTTAAGTACAGAATCCAGCCAACGTTTGACGGATTTAAATATTATTTATCGGTTAAGTTTTCTTAAATTCCAATGATTAAGCCTTCTCACAAACAACAGCAATCTTCAAAAGTGATATATTTTAAGCATTGGAGGCATATGGCAAAAGAAATTGTTCTTGCATTAGGCGGTGGAGGTGTCCGTGGCATCGCGCACCTTGGCATAGCGCAATGTTTGCTGGATAAAAAGTACAAAATCGCTGGTATCGCAGGAACCAGTGCCGGGGGGTTATTTGGCGCCGTCATTGCAGCCAAAGTCAATCTGCGCGAGATCTGTGAAGTAGTTGATAATTTTTTCAAACATTCAAGCTTCAAAGCCAATCTCGGTTCTGGTCCTCTTTCCCTGATCAGTACTGAAGGACTTGAAAAATCACTGGAACCCTACCTCAAAGGAAAAAATATTGAAGATCTGCCGATACCCTTTGTTGCGACAGCCGTAAGTCTCAAAAATGGAGAAGAGATCGTCCTAAGACAAGGGGACGTGATGAAAGCCGTCATGACCACCATTGCCATCCCGGGCTTTTTCCCCAGTCAGGGGGAAGACATTCTCGTCGATGGGGGCGTGTTGGACCCAGTGCCTGTCGAACCCGCCCGCAGCCTCAACCCACGCCTGCCAGTTGTCGCGGTCGTTCTCAACAAGCGCCCTGCGGGTTTCCAGCTTGCTGACACCAAAGTACCTCTTGAAGACAGCTTTTTTGAACCGATCGTAAACGTGGTCTCTCGCACACGTTTGGGCGAACTTTTACGCCATCTTTCCATAACGGTCGATGTTGTCAATAAGCAGATGAGCAACTTGCGGCTGGAACTTTCACAGCCTGATGTTCTGGTCGAACCGATCGTTGGGCATTTTAGTTTGCTGCAAAAGGTAGATTCAAAAGAAATGTTTGATGAAGGTTACCGCGCCATGCAGAACGAGCTGCCGACTTTGGAGAAAAGCTTTTCTTTAATAAACTCATTCACCAGGATCAGAAAATATTCCGGTAAACGCCAGCAATAGTCGTTCGTTGCCAGCAATTCTAAAGATCCATAAGTCTGACCCGTTGGCAGGAGACCATAGGTGAAGATACCTTTCTTTTCAGGTTCAGAAATGATCACCTGATCATTCCCAATGCTAATTTGATAAGTGACGGTTTAACCCCGCCGCAAGATCGCGATCAGGGCCAAAAAGAGCCCCAAACCGGCTAAGGTGATAATGACGTAGCCGATCGGGATGCCTCCGGTGCTGGTACCACCGGTCATTGCCGGATAGGTCGGGATCTGCAAATGAGGGGGTTCCGTATAGGTCGGCAAACGGCTTGGGATGACTGTGATGATGAATTGCGCTGCCAGGGTTGGATCGATTGTCATCGTGATCGAGGGTGTTTCAGTGGGCGGCGGTTGCAACATCGGCAAGGAGCCCCCAAAAACCTCAACACGGTTGAGCAAAATCCAACCACGATTTTCCGGCGCGCCTGCGTATTCAATCATGACGTAATCACCATAATATCCGAAAGCCTTGGCTTCCTGGCCAACCAGAAAAACACCCACTCTGGTCGAGGTAGAAGTTGGATAAGCGCGCACATTCAGGGGATTTTCCGGATCACCAATAGCGACAACGTACAAACCCCTTGGAGAGCTGGTAACAGTAGGGATATTCACTGTCGGGAATTGTGCCCACACGGCTGGATTCAAAACTGGCAGGAAACTCAATATAAAGAAGCTTAGGAATATTATCGAGCCTAATAGAAAGTGTTTCTTTTCGCTTGGAAGCTTCTCCATGATCCAATCCTCATCAACCGATTATAATCTAATCCAGCAAGCTATTGAGATGATGCGCAACTCTAAGTATGACAAAACAAATTGGTTCGTGGTCAGGAGACCACGAGCGAACGCATTCCTCTTAGTGTTCGTGCATGGTCTCCTGACCATGCAGAGGAATAAAATGAGAATTGCTAGTTGAGATGGAGCTTATGAGCACAAGAATTTATCACGGAAACCTTGACCCTCGTTTGATTGCCGATCGCCTGACCGCGAGCTTTAGCCGCGGCAATTATATGGTCCAACAGATCGGCGGGCCAGAAAACCTGGCAGTTCAGATCGCGACACGTCCAAACCGTCGTTCTGGCGGACGCACCGCCATGACAGCCAATATTTCAAAGGTTGCCGACGGCATCAGCATCACTCTCGGCAAACAAGACTGGTTTGGATTAGCCGCCAGCCTTGGCATAACCGCGCTCAGCGCCCTGAGAAACCCGATGACGCTGATCAATCGTTTGGATGACCTCGCCCAGGATGTGGAATCGATCACACTCGAAGAAAAGATCTGGGAAGTGATCGACCAAACCGCCCGCCAACACGGCACGGGGCAAGCTCTCTCTGAGCGATTGGCCCGGACGGTCTGTCCATACTGCCAGACCGCCAACCAAACCGGCGCCAGCCGCTGCCTTGCCTGCGGCGCCCCACTGGGCGAAGTCCAGCCCACCACCTGTCCAAATTGCGGCTTTGTTGTCAGCCAAAAAGAAAACACCTGTCCCAACTGCAAGGTCAGTTTGCAAATCAAATAAACTTTTAAACAAATTTGTCTATGCCCACAGCTCGGGCAATAGCATCTAAAATCACCTAAATTTAATTTCTGTGAAGCTTTTTCGGCAGGTTTCATCCCTGTTAGACTGTGGTAAATAAGGTAAATTTGGGGCTTTTGCCTTGTTGTCATCGCGAGGAGCCCTTTAGGGCGACGTGGCGATCTGCCTTAAAGCTTTTATTGCACAAAAATGATGTGGAAAAATGATTAGCCGCAGATTGCCACGCCCATTCGGTGCTCGCAATACCCAAAGGGCACGATGTGACGGTTCGCTAAGTGAAGTTTTGATTTCTAGAGCCATTTTTACTAATTCTGGCTAAAAATTGAGCTGATTTCGTATTTACGCTTGATTCGAATAAAAATCATCTATGGTTGGATGCATTTGCCCTATGCCCAAAGTTCGGGGTGATTTCTGCGAATGGAATTGTGCATATTGCCAGCGATGATGACATGATCCAGCAAGCGAATGTCCAGAACTTTGCCCGCCTCGATCACCGCTCTGGTCAAATTAACGTCCTCCGGGCTTTCGCCGGGATTGCCAGACGGGTGATTATGCACCAAAACGATCCCATAGACATTCCGGCGTACCGCTTCCTTGAAGATTTCACCTACGCGCACCGTTGTGGCGTCCTGTGAGCCCTTATAGAGCTCATGTCGCCCCAGGTACTTATTGCGCGAATTTACCATCAAAACCCACAATTCCTCTTGCTGCAAGCCGCGCATCTCATGCCCCACCAGCTCGGCGATGTCTTCCGGCGTTTTCAGCTGAAACCCCGTCTCAAGTCGCTCATTTGCCAGGCGTCTGCCCACTTCTACCGCTGCCTTAATTCGGGATGCCTTTGCCAGCCCAACCCCCTTGATCTCCAGCAGACGCGACAAATCTTCCCGATGGATGCCCGAAAACCCTCCCAGTTCATTCAGAACATGATTGCCGAGATCGATCGCGCTCATTTCTGTAGTTCCTGAGTTCAAAAGAATTGCAAGCAATTCGCCATTGGTCAGAGCCTGTACACCTTCAGTCGCCATGCGTTCACGCGGTCGGTCGCTGCTGGGAAGGTCATCAATTCGGAGGGTCTTGCGGGTTTTTGCCATGTCCTAATTCTACCCTATCGACATGATATAATTTCGCTACTAATTTAGCAATTCTCAATAAAAGCAATTGCTCTGCACGTGGTCAGGAGACCCCGTGCGAACGTAAGCTCCCTTCCTGGTTCAGACACGGTCGGGAACCATGTCCATGAGATATATGAGAATTGCTGCTGATTGCAGAGGAGTTGCCCATGTTTTCGGCCGTTTTTCCCGCTCAATATACCAGCCTTAGCCCTATCTCTGTCCTTGTCCGCGATTACGCCCAGCAAGCTGGTTTTGACAACAAACAGCTCTATGATATCGAACTGGCGGTTGATGAAGCCTTCTCAAACATCATCGACCACGCCTACCCAACTGAGCAAAAAGGTGAAATGCTGCTAAAAATGGATATCGACGACAAGGGCATCACCATCATGCTTCAGGATCATGGCCAGTCCTTCAACCCACAGGACGTTCCCAATCCAGATCTGGTCAGCGATGTCGTCGATCGGCGTGAGCGTGGGCTGGGCGTCTTTCTGATTCATCAACTAATGGATTTTGTGCATTACGAGGCACTGGACGAAAACACAAATCAACTAACGATGAGAAAACTTCTGTATGGTTTCTCAGACAAAGCCCAGATCGAAGGCATCATCTGTCGGGACGACGTCCTCCCGCTGGAAGCGCTTCAACTGGTATCCGAGATCAACCGGTCCATCAGCAGCATCGTCAATCTGGACGAATTGCTCGCAAAAGTAAGCGAATTGATTCATCGGCGTCTTAATTATCCCTTTGTGCACCTCTTTCTTTTTGATTATGTGCCTCAAAAACTTGTTTTCGTTTCTGGCAGCGGAAGCAGAGCTGCCTTTTACTCTGAAAAGAAAATCACTTATGATATCAACGCCAATCGGGGGCTGATCCCATTGGCAGCCAAATCCGGAAGGCTTCAACTCTCCAACGACGTAGAAAACACGGCCTGGCACCAACCCGAAGCCCAGAGTGGCACTTCAAGCGGATCTGAGCTTAGCCTGCCTTTGCAGTTTCGCGGTGAGACGCTTGGTGTCCTTGATGTTCAAAGTGATCAGCTTGATGCCTTCCAGGAAAACGATGTGAACCTGCTCGAATCACTCTCGATCACGATTTCAATTGCCATCCGAAATGCCCAACTTTTCAGAGCTCAGAAATGGCGGCGTGAGGTCTCTGAAAGTTTTCGCGAAACAGCCGATTTGCTTACTCATGAAGCTAAATTAGATGATATGTTGACCGCCATGCTGGAAAAGATCCCTCAGATTTTACCGGTTGATTTTTGCGGGCTATGGCTGATTAACCCGGAAAACGATCAGCTCAATCTTGCACAGCAAGTCTTAGTCAACGATTCCAGAAATTCCGATTTTCCTATCCAACTTAGAAGTTTAGCCAAAGAAAATTGGTTTCATCATTCAAACCTTGATCTCGAAACAGTTTTCAAGCCCAAACATCCACACCTGGATCAAATTGCTGCTTTATTAGACATGCACGAGCCATATTCCGCCATCGCAGCCCCAATCGTCAGTGAGGGCAAGAACTATGGCGTCCTGACCATCCACACTAATTCACCCGGTCGTTATGGCACAGATTCCCTCAAAATTTGCTCAACCTATGCCGACTACATCGCCTACGCGATTGACAAAGAACGTTTGCGCAAAGTCGAAGATCTTCGCCGACAAACCGAGCAGGAGCTCCACCTGGCACGACGAATCCAAAAGACTTTTTTGCCAGAGACACTGCCCCAAATTCCCGGTTACGATCTGGCAGTGGAATGGAAGACCGCCCGGCAGGTGGGCGGCGATTTTTATGACGTGATTCAGCTTGACGACCAGCGTTATGGCTTGCTCATCGCTGATGTTTCCGATAAGGGACTGCCGGCTTCGCTCTATATGACCGTCGCCCGCACGCTTTTACGAGCCGTCGCGCGGGACTTTAGCTCACCAGCGGAAACGCTGACAAGGGTCAATCAACTATTGCAGCTCGACTCCACCCAATCTTTTTTTGTGACCCTTTTCTACATGATACTCAACATTAAAACAGGGCTGCTGATTTATAGCACCGCCGGTCACACCCCACCCATTTATCTACAACCACAGCAAAACAAAGCCCAAAGCCTCAATCGCGGAGGCATCGCTCTTGGAATTATGGAGCCCATCCAACTGAAAGACGATTCGCTTAAGCTCGAAAAAGGAGAAGCCGTCTTCCTTTATACTGACGGAGTAAGCGAAACCAGGAACAGTCAAAATGAGGAATATGGCGCAAGACGTTTGGAAGATTTATTAAGAGATGCGGGTCAAAATTCAGCCCAATCGTTAATAGGTCTTGTCACGAAGGATCTGCAGGAATACAGCGGCTTTTCCACACTTGAAGATGATTGCACAATGCTTGTGCTAAAACGAGAATGATCACAGTTCTTAATTTACTGATGGTCATGGTCTCCCGACCATCAGTTTTTTTGCCGTATTAAGACTTACTCATTAATTAGCGAAAGACCATGACAGGAATATCAACTATTTCCAACACCCGATCAACGTTGGAGGCGATCAGCCGACCCAACAAGCCCCGGCTTTCATATCCGCCCATCATGACAGTGCTGATCTGATGTTCTTCGATCAGCGTCGGAAGTTGTTCAGCCAATTCTTCCTCATCAAGCTCGATCAACTTCGCTTCTACCTGAACAGAGCGCAAATACTCCTGAGCAAAGATCAAACTCTCCTGATTCGCGGGGTCAGTTTTGTGGATATTGACAAGCACGAGTGGACAACCATACCTTGTGGCATAATAAGCCGCCACAAAAAAGGCATCCTTACTACGTTCCCGTTCATCGTAGATCAGCAAAATATTCGTAACAGCTTGTGAATTGTCTTTAACGAATAAAACAGGTCGACGACTGCTTTGCAAAATGCCAATAATTCCGGAAGAAATACGATCAAAGACCGATTCCCCAGGAGGAAAACGCAGTTTCAATACCAACAGATCGCTTAAAAGGCTGAACTCACGCAATTTTCTACTCGGATCACCCTCAACCGATATGAACTTGCCTCGCATTTCCTTTTCCCGAAGAAATTCATAGAACCTTGCTTCCAACGCGTTTAACTCGTCTTTAGCAAGATTATGTTCCGGCTTCACATAGATACCAAGAATATTGCCTTCACGATTACGATTTACCAAAGCAGCTTGCGTCAAAGCGATCTGTTCTTCATCCTGCTCACTGATAGCGACCAAAATATCCCGGAACAAGAACTCATCTCCAACCTGGTTGTCAGCTGGAAGAGTAGTGTTTCTGGTTTGTTTCCCTTGCTGCTCAGCAAGATAATCAACAATTTTTTCGGTACGAAGTGCTGTGCCAAGCCATTCCTGCAAATGATGCTGTTTATCCAATACCAGCAGGTAAAGATCGGTCGGGTTTAGATGAGCGAATTCATCATGAAGACCGGAGCTTTCAATAACATTGACAACCGGCAGATAGACCCTCTCGTACCAATCCCTTGCAGCCGTCTCATAATCGACCTCCCAGTTTTGTTCGATCCCCATGTAATAACGATGCACATTGATATGTTCTTCCAGCAAAGGATAATTATCGATTTGCTTCAGGCTCAGATCAACACCAGGCAGGATGCGGTCCAGGTGCGTGTTTTCCAAAAAATCCGCCTGGGCAGCTTTTTCAACCAATTCTTCCAGAGTAAAACTGCTCGATAGAGGCACTTTGGTCTTCACCTCAGTGACATAGGCCTCGATGGTATCCAATCCCATTTCTTTGGCGATCGAAACCCGGTGATTCCCATCCAGAACGAAATAAGCCTCTCCAATTTTATAAAGAGAGATCGGCGGGACTCCTCTCGTGAAAGGACTGGTCATAGCCGCCTTAACGTTTGCCCAGCGCATGCCGTCATCGGCGCTCAAAGGAGCAAAATTGCGATCAAAATCGCCAGTTCGGTTCACACTGCCGATGATCGCATCAAGCGGAACTTCCTGTAAACCAAGCTCGGTTTGGTTAACGGCGCGCAATTTCGCTGAAACCTTATCGAATGGCAGCAGATCCAATGACTCTCCCCGGATTCCAGCCCAAAAACGTTCCATCGCCGCTTTGGAGCGAAAGCGATGAAAATCATCCAAAGCCTTGCGGTATGCTAATCTATCTTCGTGCATATCTATCCTTCAACCCTTAATCCTAATCGATTTTTCTATTCTCAATAGAATCAGCTTCTACCATAATTCAAACCGTTTGCGCCTTGTTCCATGCTATAATTTTCCCTCTGGAAAGGCGGTAAAACATCCAAAATGTTCGGGAATAGCAGTTTGAAACCAATTGATACCCTCATCATCGGACATGTCACCAGCGACTTGCTGGCAGACGGATCAAGTAAACTGGGCGGCACGGTCAGTTTTTCGGGGCTAAGCTCCCAAAGGCTTGGTCAAAAAACCGGTATTCTCACCAGTCATGCCCCCGAATTCGACCTTTCCGCCCTCGCGCCGCTGTCACTGGTCAGCCTGCCTTCCGAGCACACAACAACTTTCAGGAATATCCCCACCGATGAAGGTCGTGTCCAATACTGCTACGCGCAAGCAAGCATGTTGTCCCCAGAAGGGCTTCCGGATGCCTGGCGCAAGCCAAAGATCGTCCATCTCGGACCGGTCGCCAACGAAATTGACCCGGATTTTTTCTCCGTTTTTCCTGACAGTCTGCTCTGCCTGACCCCTCAGGGCTTTCACAGGCAATTCGCGTCTGACGGACGGGTAAGCTTTCTGGATTGGGCAAAAAAAGAAAGCTGCCTGCCGAAAACAGACGCGGTTGTGCTTTCGATTGAAGACCTGGCAGGCAATGAATCCCTCGTCAGGGATTACGTCCGACTTTGCGATTTACTGGTGGTAACTGAAAATAAGAATGGAGCTCGGGTATACTGGAAGCAGGAGATGCGCCACTTCCCCGCTCCTACGCGGGAACTGGTCGAAGATACCGGTGCCGGCGATATATTCGCTGCATGTTTTTTCCAGCGCTATTCTGTCACCAGAAACGCCTGGCAGGCAGCCCGTTTCGCTGTTGAACTGGCAGCCAATTCAGTCACGCGCCGTTATCTTGAGAGCATCCCAGGCAAAGAAGAAATTGAAACCGCCAAAAGGGCTTATTAAAGTATGGGCAAAATTTACACGATCGTCAATCAAAAAGGTGGCGTTGGCAAAACGACAACGACCATCAACCTGGGCGCCTACCTGGCGCAATTCGGGCAAAAAGTATTGCTTGTTGATCTTGATCCCCAGGCGAACGCGACTGCCTGTCTGGGAGTGGAGCACAACAAGATCAGTAATGGCACCTACGAAGTCCTGATAGGCGAAAAGCAAGCCAGCGAAGTGATCCTGCGCAATCCAGCCTATAAACTGAGTCTGATTCCCTCTTCGCCCAACCTTTCAGGCGCTGAAATTGAATTGATCGATCTGCCCTCGCGCGATCGCCGCCTGCGGGAAAGCATCCAGGGGCTTGAGCCAAATTACGACTATATCCTTATCGACTGTCCTCCATCCCTGGGCTTATTGACACTCAACGGGCTCATCGCCGCCAAAGACGGCATCATCATTCCAGTTCAATCTGAATACCTGGCGCTCGAAGGTCTCGGGCAGCTCACAAAAACGCTTGACCGCATTCGCGGCAGTCTCTTTCCGGAACTCACGATCAGAGGGGTTTTGCTGACCATGTTTGACGGGCGCACGAATTTATCTTCTGATGTCATGGCAGAGGTTCAAAAGTTCTTCCCCGAAAAGGTCTTCAAAAGCTTTATCCCCCGCAGCGTCCGGCTGGCAGAAGCGCCTTCTTTTGGAATGCCGATCTCACTTTACGCGCCATCATCCAGCGGAGCGATCGCCTATAAAGAGTTGGCGGAAGAATTATTATTAGGTGACGGGGTCGCGCTCGCCCCGGTTGAGGAGTAATTATGGCAAGGAAAACTGGTTTAGGTCGTGGTCTCGATGCCCTCATTCCTGGCTGGCAGGAAGCGGGAACCACTTCATCCGATGACAAAGTTTTGCAGGTTCCGGTGGGCAATATCAGCCCCAATCCGCATCAACCGCGCAAGACCTTCAACCCCGAACAGCTTGAAGACCTCGCGAACTCGATCCGCGAACATGGCATCATCCAACCGCTGGTACTTATTCCTGGTGAAACTGCTGATCATTATTTTTTGATTGCCGGCGAACGCCGCCTGCGAGCTGCCAAACTGGCAGGCTTGAGCGAAGTGCCCGCGATCGTGCGCACCGCCAGCGAGCAGGAGCAGCTCGAATTCGCGATCATCGAAAACGTTCAGCGCGAAGACCTAAATCCGCTTGAACGCGCCCGCGCCTATCAGAACCTGGTTGATGGATTTTCCTTAACCCACGATGTTATCGCCCACCGCGTAGGCAAGAGCCGCGTTTCGGTCACCAACACCCTGAGATTACTCAACCTGCCCCCAATCGCTCAGGAAGCCTTGCTGGATGCTAAGATCAGCGAAGGTCACGCCCGCGCGCTTTTGGGCTTACCCAATACACGCTCAATTGAAGCCGCGCTGGACAGCATCCTGAGCCTCAATCTCAATGTCCGCCAGACCGAAGCCCTGGTGAGCAAACTGCAAGGCAGAGTTGAACGTAACACTGCGAAACCAGGTCGCTCTCCTGAAATTGAAGATCTCGAAAACCGCCTGCGCCAATTCTTTCACACCAAAGTTTCTCTCAACAAAGGAAAAAGAGGCGGTAACATAAGTATCGCTTTTTATTCTGATGAAGAACTCAACGCGATCTTGGATTTATTAGGTATAAATGACTAAAGATATCCTTCTTTACAATGCCAACCTTGCTTTTTCCGCCGGAAGAGGTCACGACTCAATTTTGATTGAAGATGGGAAAGTTATGGCGATTGGGAACCATTTTTTGCTTTCCTCGCTATGCAAACCAGATACCTGTCAAATTGATCTGGAAGCAAAGACCATCCTGCCTGGATTCACTGACTTCCACGTCCATTTGCAACTACTCGCGGACCGTCTTGACGCTGTCAAATGTGAGGCTGATAGTGTCGATTTAGTCTTGCAAAGAGTCAAAGAACGAGCGGAAATAAGCGCACCCGGAGAATGGATCATTGGCTACGGTTGGAACCAAAACGATTGGGACCCTGCTGAATATGGCACTGCTGCCCAGCTTGACGCTGTCAGCCCAAATAATCCCGTTCTCCTGCACGCAATATCTCTACATGCAGCCTGGGCGAACAGCCAGGCACTAAAAATTGCAGGGATTACTACTGAAACCCCTGATCCTCCCAAAGGATGTATTCTGCGTGATAGTACCGGTCAAGCAAATGGTATCTTGCTTGAGTATGCGGTCCCTTATGTGGAAAAAAATATCCCTCAGGCAAGCAGAGAAGAAATCGCGCGCAGAATCCAAAATGCGCAGGCCCATCTCCATCGCTTTGGAATCACTGGGATTCATGATTTTGATCGCTTCCCGGCAGCTGAAACCTTGCTTTATCTGATCGAACAGGATCTGCTGTGTCTGCGGATCAGTCAAAACCTTCCTGCGGAACAGCTTGATCGGGCATTGGAAGAAGGCTGGCGAAAGAAACTGGATCGCCCACCCTATCTTCAGCCCGGTTGGATAAAACTCTTTGCCGACGGCGCGCTTGGACCACGCTCGGCAGCCATGCTCGAACCCTACGAAAATTCAACCGAAACCGGCATGCTGCTTCTTTCAGCACAGGAAATAGCAGAAACCGGCATCAAAGCCGCTCAGGACGGCTGGCCCCTGGATATTCATGCCATTGGAGATCGGGCTGTCCATGAAGCCCTGAATGGCTTCGAGCTCCTTCGCAAGTACGAAGCAGAGAACAAGCTGCCGCACCTGCCCCATCGCATCGAGCATCTCCAACTGATCCATCCTGACGATTTTGAACGCTTAAAAAAGCTGAACCTGATCGCTTCCGTGCAGCCTGCCCAGGCAACCTCTGACATTGATATCGCCGAGCAGCATTGGGGCGCCCGCTGCGAGTACGCTTATGCCTATCAAAGCCTGCTCGACCTGGGTCTGTCTGTTCGTTTTGGCTCTGACGCGCCGGTCGAAAGCGCCAATCCTTTCGAAGGATTATTTGCCGCCACGACCCGCCAACGCTTTGAGCTTTCTGAAACTGGTCCACCCCAAACAATCACCCCGGACAAGGCATGGTACCCCAGGCAATGTCTCACGCTCGAAGACGCGGTCAAGGCTTTCACAGTTCCGCTCTCATCCTATGACAACAGAACGAGCCTGATGCCCCTCAGTCCGGGTACCCCAGCGGACCTGATCCTTCTCGAACAGGACCCATACAAACTTCAACCGCATGAGCTGCATCAGCTGAAACCTTTAATGACCATGGTTGGCGGAGAAATCGTCTACTCAAGATAAACAATGCTGATCAGACCGGGCAATGACTTCTTATTGAGCAATCTGCGCCAATTGACAAACCCTCCGCACGTAAGCTATATCCACCTCGACTGGGTTCCGACAAAAGAGCGCCTGCAAGACGAGTTCACCTTTGCCCTGGAGGAAGACGGACGGCTAGGCGCAATCATCAATCTTTCTCCTGAAACCAAAAATTTTGCCTGGCTTCGTTTTTTCTTTAGCACTCAGGATGGGAAGCACCAGGATCATTTCGAAAAACTGCTTTCTTTCGGCAAAAAAAGGTTGAACAATAACAAGGAATACATGCTTTACAGCTTAAGTCATCACAACTGGTTTGAAAACATGCTTAGTAAAAATGGGTTCACAAAGACCAGTCAAATTGTCACCCTAACCACCAGCATCCCTATCCTTCCCCCACGCGAATACGATCCAAAGCTGATCAAAACCATCACGGTAGAAGATATTCCTTTAATTTTTGATCTTGATGCACAATGTTTTTCAGACCCCTGGCAACTTAATGAGTTAAGTCTGCATTACTGCATAGGAGGTGCCGATCTTGCTACTTACATCAAGTGCGAAGGCCAGGTGCTTGCCTATCAGGTCAGCCATGTCCTTTTCGACCACATTCATATTGCCCGCTTGGCTGTTCACCCTCAACACAGAAGAAAAGGATATGCCACGATCTTGCTAACTGACTTGATAGAAAGATTCAAGACGATTGGTAACTATGTTTTTAGCATCAACACACAAGAGAACAACCATGCTTCCATCGCTCTCTACAAAAAATTTGGCTTCAGAAGCAATCAGGAAAGTTTTCCTGTATATAAATTGGAAACATCATAAACATTAGCGACTATAATAAACAAATCCTAAACATCAGGAGCATCTTATGACCAATCTGCAATCACAGCGCAAAATGCTTAAAGATCAGAAAGCAAAACAAAAGAAGAAACAAGTTACTACTTTTCTCATTGTGGCAGTTGTGCTCATAGTAGCCTTTTCACTGATCTATTTTCTCCCCAGAAAGAAAGTTGCTGGTCCCAGCATGGGCAACCCGGAAGCCCCGGTGAAAGTTGAGCAATTCTCAAACTACACTTGCTCACACTGCCAAAACTTCGCACTTAATATGGAAAACACTTTTAGAGAAACCTACATTGATACTGGAAAAGTCTATCTGACCTATTACAACTATCAATTCACCGATGATGAATCTGCTGATGCCGCCGAAGCCACCTATTGTGCAGGTGAACAGGGCAAGTTTTTTGAATTCAAAAAACAAGTTTACATGAACCTACAATACCCAGGGGTCTTCGCGGAAGACAGCCTTAATAACTACGCGAAGCTCGTTGGATTGAACATGTCAAAATTCCAGGAATGCCTGGCTAGCGACAAGCATGTAAACACAGTAACCGAGGCTCGCAATTACGCTCAGATGCAAAAGGTCCAATATACACCCAGCTTTATGGTAAATGGAAAAATTGTTACAGCGAACGAATTGAATGACGCTGTCGAAGCCGCACTTGCGGAATCAGGCAATTAAATTTTCCACTTGTTTCTCAATAGCCATATCAGTTTGTAGGTCAGGTTGCGTATTTCAACCTGACACAGAGGTAGATATCGTGATTGATAGATGGGTGGGTGAACCGCCCATCTATCAATCCGACGTTTAAGTTTTATCGCCCCCTTTACCCAAATGGTCGTTTCTCTGTTCCCGCATAGTCTCCAGACCGTGCGAAAAAGATGTAGGCCGGATCGAGCAGCCGCCACCTTTTGGGGGTTTGATCCGGCAGTCATTCAAGATCAGGTTGCGTAGGCTGCCCTTGGCTTTTTTGCAAAGGGTTTCTCAATGGGTTCAACCTGACATAAATAGGATGGTCGTAATTAAAGTGGGAGGGATAAAACCACCTCTTCAATCCGACATTTAAGTTTTATCGTCCACTGTTTCAGCATGGTTTCCCGACCATGCGGATGGTAGGTCAATAGAGTGAACAGAGTATAAAATATATTTATTGTAATAATACCAATTAGTAGAAAAAGTTCTTTGACATCCTTGCAATCTGTAGGTTTCGTCAAATCTGATTACTCAATAACTTATCCCTAGTCGAGTCAAAAGCCAAACGATCAAAATCACAATAAAGAGAGACGGCAAGAAACTGCCAATGCGAATTTTCTTGATCCCCAGAAGCGAACTGATCCCAATCGCTGCCAGGATGATCCCACCGGTAGCTGTCATCTCTGCGACAATTGCTTCAGAAAATCCATCGCCAATCACTTGCGCCAAAAGGCTGATCGCACCCTGGTAAAGAAAAACCATACCAGCGGAAAAAGCAACACCCATACCAAGAGTGGACGCGAACGCTATCGAAGCGATTCCGTCCAAAAGCGATTTAATTGCCAGCATCTCGTAATTTCCGCTAATACCATCCTGTAAGGATCCCAGGATCGCCATCGGTCCGATGCAAAACAAAATCGAAGCGGAAACAAAGCCAGTCACGAAACGCTGTCGATCAGCGCTCATACCAGGGCTAAATCTTGCCACCCAGCCTTGCACCTTTTCACCAAAACCGTTCATTCCCTCTTCAATTTTGAGCAATTCTCCCAGGATCGTGCCCAAAACCAAAGAAAACAAGGGGATCAGCATGTTATTCGTCTGACCAAAGATAAAAATACCGTAGGCAAGGGTGAACAGACCTAAAGCAGACACAAGACTTTGTTTTGTTTTTTCAGGAATGCGTTTTCCAGCAACTATTCCAATTAAACTACCAAGAATTATCGCGGCAAAATTAATGATTGTCCCGATCATTAATTTAATCGTCCAGATTTTTTAAGATCAAAAGATAACAGAGGCTCGAAAGACGATTGAGGTACTGGCGCGCGTTCGCCATTTCCAAATTTAAATCATCCAGGATTTCCGTTGCTTCACGTTCAGCACGACGGACAATCGCCCTCGCCAGGTCCAGGCCGCCGGTCTGTTGATTAAAACCAGGGTGAATAAACTCTCTGGGATAGCTAACAATTGCTTCCAATTCTTTTATGGATTGCTCAACCTCCGCCAATTCCTGAGCAAAAAAAGCCGGATCTTCTTCACCCATTTTCGGAGTGCCGATTTTCGCGACAAAACCCATCAAACTAGAAAGATCAATCTGATATTTGGTCAACAATTCGCGGTCAGCCTCGTCCTTCAACATGGATTTTGCCAAACTTAAACTTGAACTGGCTTCATCCAGCGCGCCATTCAAACGAATTCTTGGATCGCTTTTACGCACACCTGAAAGACCAATCAAATCTGTTGAACCGATAGGATTTCTACCCATTTTTACTCCACCCCAATCAGGATATACCATAAATGAACGTTGTTGAAGCGGTCGGCAGGATTATATATTGGACCAAACCGAATGTCTTTGATCGAATCTTTGACAGCATAGTTGTACACTGAATAGAAAAGTGGCAAGGACGGCAATTCCTCATCAAAAAGCACCTGGAAGTTTCGGTAAAGCTTCTTGCGCAATTCAATATTTGAAGTCTGTCGGGCTTGTTCCAGGTAGGTGCTGGCAGTTGTATTTTGCCACTGGGCATAATTCTGCCCGCTCTCAATCTGCGATTCAGCCCAAAATTGGTAAGGGTCCGGATCTGGAGTTTCTGAAAGGTCAACATCAATCAGGACCATTTCATAAGAACGCGCTTCGAGATCACTGACCAGTTGTTCATAAGGTTTCGCTTCCAATTCGACCTTTACCCCTAGATTCTGCCAGTTTTTCTGCAACATCTGACCAATCGCGAGGTGCTGAGAATCCTCCTGAATTGCCAGGGTCAATTCGATTGGAGCGCCATCAAGACTTAATTGACCATTCGCGTCAAGGCTCAGACCCATCCCAGCTAGAATCTGACGGGCTCTATCGGTATCATATCGATACGCTTCCTGAGCCTCAAAAAAAGCCCAGTTTCCAGGCATTATAGGACCTTGAGCCAAAACAGCCTGGCCTTGATAAACGTCATTGATAATCCTCTGACGATTAACGCCTGCCATCAATGCTTTTCGAAAATCAATATCTTGCAAAATTGAGGCGCTAGCGTTACGTAAATTTAAAAACACAACACTTAGACGTGGTAACCGGCTGGAATAGAGATTTAATCCAGTTTGGTTCAAAACACGTTTCAAGTCCACCAAAGCGACACTGCCAACACCATCAACCGCGCCTTCCTGATAAGCATCCAGCGCGCTGCTTTCATCGGGATAATAGCGAAAACGAATTTCATCAATGAAGGGACGTCCTTCAAAATAATATCCATTCGAGACCAAGTTGACGCCAAGGATTGCGCCATCTTCAGTTTCCAGGGAATCAAATTTGTAAGGACCAGAGCCAATTGGCGCGAGATTGAAAGGATGGTCAACAAGTTCCTCCATGCTCAGATTACCAAGCAGATGGGAAGGCAATATCTGAAAGCTCAAATAATCCAGAAAGGGAGAAAATGCAATTGGTAACGCGAATTCCAGGCTCGAATCGGAGATCGGATTAACCGAGATCTGAGACCAAAAGCTCCTTAGATCCTCTGGAATGAGATCGCTCCCACTCTGCATCAGGGAAACCGTGAAAGCAACATCCTGAGCTGTAACCGGTACGCCGTCATGCCAGACCGCGTCCAAACGCAGGTTGAACGTAAAAACCGTGCCGTCGGTCGATATCTTCCAGCTTTCTGCCAGATCGCCAACTGGCAAGCCGTTCGATTCGAAACGAACCAGACTGCTGAATAGCAGTCGGTCGATATCACGATCGGCTTGATTAAAGTGATCCAAAATTGGGTTTAGCCGTAGTAAATGGCCGACCAAAGCTTCGGTATAGATGCCACCCCTGATTGGGCTGGGAGTTGAGGCTGTCTCAGGTTTGACCTGGCTTTGCTGGAAAAATAGTATCAAGCCCACAACCAGGGCTGTGATGAGGACGATCAGGATTTGCCAACGAAACTTTTTCATAAAACAACAAAGACAACTCCCCGGATTGGCGAGTCGTCTTTATTCCTCCATATTGGGTTGACTCTGTTAGAACTGCTTCGGCAGATTACCCCGAAACAATTACGCTGACCAAAGCCAGAACCAGGAACACAACGCTCAGAGCGATGGTGATGTAAAACATCACTTTTTCAATACCACGGCGCTGTGTATAAACTCCACCAGTATCGCCACCCGCCAAACCACCGAGACCTATACCTTTACTTTGGAGCAGGATGCTGGCAATGAGAGCGATAGAGATGATAATGATAGCAACATTTAATAACATAATTCGAACTTATCCTCCAGGTTAAACAGGTAAATTATACCCTGTCCCTCGTATCCGTCAAATTTTCAAGAAAGTCATTATGCTTCAGTTTTTGTCTGATAACGGCGCGCGCATTCATGAAAACCAAGAATGAAGAATTATACAACGTTCATATCTTCTACTATATGTGGCGCATTGCCTCAAATAAAAAGTCACTATTGAGAATACGTTGCCTCATAATAGGAAGTCACCATGCAAGACATTAGAAAGTGCAGGGAAAGCCTATGATGAGTAAAAAGAGCAAAACGGAATTAGTAG
>Ga0255344_1002110_pt1 | contig 24826 bp, 18 predicted proteins | sample wastewater_treat_5_FD_192414 | JGI IMG/M metagenome (GOLD analysis project Ga0255344, IMG submission 192414) | Wastewater microbial communities from Lulu Island WWTP, Vancouver, Canada - plant18 | ecosystem: Engineered > WWTP > Wastewater > Unclassified | place: Canada: Vancouver, British... | reverse complement strand
TGTACTCAGCACACAGCTTTTCTATTGCGTAATCGGAAGCTGAGGTGTTGAGGAGATAGCCGCATATCGCCGCATCGTCTTTCAGATTTTTCAGCTCCCTGCCATGAGCCATTGCATAGCGGTAATGCGCCTTTGCATCGTCAGTGGACTTCTCGCAGTCCGAGCCGAGAAAATCGAGGATAACAGCTTCATCCTCAGATGTGTAAACGCTGTCGCCGTCACGGACGGACAGCTTTCCGTCACTCAGAAGATAGCTGCATTTTGCAAGGCCGCTTATGATATCAGTGGAAAGGGGAGAGACCTTTGCGTCGATAACGGGCGCTTCTTCCTCTTTTTCGGCGGCGGCGGAGTTTGAGCCTTCGGATACGCTTATCCCCAGCTTTTCCAGAAGTCTGAACATCTCCAGTTTGGTAAGGAGACGGCTGATACCTGCGCTGTCGGGAGCGGATGGGATATAGTGCTGTATATCGGTGTCAACGGGAGCGTTACGGATTATCGTCGCCAGCCATTTGCTTTCCTTTGCAGATTCTGCGCCGTTGGCAAGTTTGGTCTTGACACCCTTGGTCAGGTCGGAATCCTCATACTTCTCGTAAAGATTCTCGATAGTGCCGTACTCCTTGATAAGAGTAGAGGCGGTCTTTTCGCCTATGCCTGCCACACCGCTGATATTATCGGAACTGTCGCCCATCAGCGCTTTCAGGTCGATAAGCTTTATCGGCTCAAATCCGTAGTCCTCCATGAAGCGGTCGGGAGTGTAGAAGATATCCTCTTTTGTCTTAGCGAGGACTACCGTAACATTATCGTCGATAAGCTGGAGAGAGTCACGGTCGCCTGTGAGGACGTAGCACTGATCATTATTATCCGAACAGGCCTTTGAGAGAGTGCCGAGGATGTCGTCAGCCTCAAAGCCTTCACATTCCACTATCTTTATGCCCATAAGGGTAAGCAGTTCTTTTACGAGGGGAAGCTGCTGGGCAAGTTCCTCGGGCATACCTTTGCGGTTTGCCTTGTATGAAGCAACTGCCTTATGGCGGAAAGTAGGGGAGCGCAGATCGAATGCAACTGCAACTGCATCAGGCGCAATGTTGTTGATGTGCTTGAGGTATATATTCATAAAGCCCGAAATGGCATTGGTGAATACTCCGTTTTTGTTTGAAAGCAGCTTTATTCCGTAGAATGCACGGTTGAGAATGCTGTTTCCGTCTATAGCAAGAAGTTTCATATATTTCTCCTTTAGTCGATTCGTGTGTACGGTATTGCTTTTATTATAACACATATGCGAAAAAATAGCAACAACAGAGCGGCAGATTGAATAGATCAAAAAAGGGCACACATAACTGTGATACTCATATGGCAGCTTTATATGTATTTATCGGGGGAAACCTTTCTGAGGAAAGGTTCTCCCCCGTACCCCCCTTCCAAAGACTTTTAATAGAATTTTTGCCCATTATAGGGCGCACTTGAAAGAAATGAAAAATTCTTACTTTACTTGTGTGCGCCCTATAATGGGCAAAAATTAATACTGAAAGTTTTAGGAAAGGAGTTTGAGGAAGAACCCTTTTTCAAAAGGGTTTTCCTCAATAGACACGCATAAACTGCTGTATGAGCACCACAGTTAAGTGCGCCCTTTCGCATATTCACGATCAGAGATTTGAACTCTTGACAGAGATTATTCTCATAGAATCGATAGTATATGAGCCGTCATTCTGTTCTGTGAGCTGATACTCAACTGTCTTTGCAACGCTCTTAGGCATCCACTCAGGAAGCTCATCGATGTAGTCAACAGTGAGGGTATAAACTGAACCGCTCTTAACGACTGATCTTACGTCAGGAGCATATGTAAATGTGATAGGCTTCAGCTTAACATTGTAAGCGCCGTCTGAGTAATAGAAACGAGCTTCAACAGGGCCTACTGTGCAGTGCTCGAAAGCAGGGATATTCTCACCGAAAAGTTCAACAGCGTACTTTTCAACATCCACATCGGGGATAGAAACTGTATCGCCAAGCTGACTTTCGTAGTTGCCGATCTTGTTCTTGTCCATGATGATGGACCAGAGAGTAGCAGTGATTATCTGCTCTGATGAAAGTTCTGACGGATTATTGAAAGCGTCGATATCCATGATAGTGGCAGGATAGATAACGTGAGTGAAGCGGTCCTTTTTGTCGTTTGCGCTGCCGATATTTTTCAGCATACCGATACCGCCTGCGATAAGCGAAACAAGACCGATAAGTGCGAGAATTCCGCATACTATGCCGAGAACTGCGTACTTTCTTCTCTTAGCCTTGATCTCTCTGAGCGGACGGAAACTGCTGCCGATCTCAGCCTGTTCTGTCTGAGCCTTTACAAGTTCCTCGGGATCTTCGTCAAGGATATCTTCAAGAGCAGAAGTTTTCTTCTCCTCTGCGGTATCTTCTTCGGTCGGCTCATCTTCTTCATTGATCTCCTCGATAGAGAAGTCGTCAGTTGCATCTTCAACGGCATCAGCCGCAGTTTCTTCTGTTTCGGAGATGACCTCATCCAGCTTAGCCTCGAACTCGTCCTCAGCTTCAGCGGCTTTTTTCTCAACAGATTCAGCAGCTTCTACAGCTTCCTCAGCCTTTTCTTCGGCAGCTGAGATAACAGGCTCATCGTTGATAGCGGCCATTGCAGCGCTTACCAGTTCGTCAGCCTCGGAGCTGTCCTCCTGCTCGAACATAGCTTCATCTTCGGTATCGACGGGAGCGGTCCCGGAAACGGCCTTTTCAGCGAATTCTTCCTGTTCGTCCTCATCGAAAACGTCACCTGAGAGCATTTCCTTTATCTTGGCAAAGAAGCCCTTTTTCTTGCCCTTGGCCTTAGCCTTCTTAGGCTTGAAATCGTCAAAGTCGTCGTCATCGTGAGCGCTGTGAGCAGCAGCTGCTGCACCGAGAGCCTCAATAGCTTCATCAAGTTCATCGGGCTCGTTTGCAGGCATTTCCTCGATGTCGTAATCATCGGAGAGCGTAGCTACAGGGATATCTGCGGCAGCGGTGGAATCATCAGCTTCTGCGAGAGCTCTGAGAGCATCATCTTCGGAAACAGTGATCTCCTCAGCTTCTTCGGCTTCCATAGCAGCTTCTTCAGCTTCAAGGCGGGCCTTTTCTTCTTCGAGGCGCTTTCTCTTTTCAGCCAGTTCAGCTGCTTTCTTCTCGGCGATGCGCTTTTTCTTTTCGGCAAATCTTGCCTCAGCCTCAGCCTTTTCTTCGGCGAGGCGCTTTCTCTCCTCGGCGATACGTGCCTCCTCGGCAGCCCTTTCCTCAGCCAGACGCTTCTCCTCGGCGATACGTGCTTCCTCAGCGGCTCTTTCCTCGGCGAGACGCTTTCTCTCCTCGGCGATACGAGCTTCCTCGGCAGCCATTTCCTCAGCCAGACGCTTCTTCTCGGCGATACGTGCTTCTTCCTTTGCACGTTCCTCGGCAAGGCGCTGTCTTTCCTGAGCGGCCTTTTCAGCTTCTTCCTTTGCCTTTTCCTCGTCAAGTCTTCTCTTTTCGGCTATCTTTTCAGCTGCGGCACGAGCCTCCTGAGCAGCTGCTTCTTCAGCCTTGCGGGCTTCTTCGGCTGCCTTTGCGGCTCTGTCCTTTTCAAGTTCCTGCTGACGGATAGCTTCATAGTCGGGGAGTTCGCCTGAGATGACGATCTTCATTTTCTTCTTTTTCACGGGTGAAGGCTCGTCATCGGAAGGATAAACGGGTCTTTCCACGGGAGTATCGGGAATCGGCTTGATCTTCTTGCCGAATTTTCTGTCAAAAGCGCTTACAGGCTTCTTGTCGAAGACCTTTGTAGCTTCGTTGGAATTTGCCTTGCGTGCTCTTGTTTTCGGAGCCTGAGCCTGTTCAGCTGCATTCTCATCTGAGAGAGCATCGAGAAGGTCGTCAAGTGACGCATTGTCAAGAGCGTCGCTTACCTTAGCTTTTTTAGTCTTTTTCTTTGCGGACGACGGATTTCTGAGATTATCCAGCATATCGTCGAGTTCTTTTTTAGTAGCCATTCTTACCTCCAAATATCTACAGGAAGCGGATCTGTTTCCCCTTCGTGTCTTTATCTTATCTGTCCGTTGCCGTTAATAAGGTACTTAACACTTGTAAGCTCTGTAAGACCCATAGGACCTCTTGCATGGAGCTTCTGTGTGGAAATTCCTATCTCAGCGCCGAAACCGAATTCACCGCCGTCGGTAAAGCGTGTGGAAGCGTTGACATAAACTGCTGCTGCGTCCACCTCATTCTGGAATTTCTGAGCATTTGCAAGCGAACTTGTAACTATGCACTCGGAATGTCCCGTGCTGTACTTTCTTATATGAGCTATAGCCTCATCGATATCATCAACCACCTTAACGGCGATGATGTAATCGTTGAACTCGGTAGCGTACTCGGTCTCCGTAGCCTTTTCGATGCCGTCGCCCAGGATAGCGATAGTTCTGTCACAGCCGTATATCTTCACATCGTGCTCCTTGAAGCGGTCAGCGATCATAGGCAGGAACTTCTCGGCGATATCCTTGTGAACGAGAAGGCTCTCGATAGCGTTGCATACAGAAGGACGCTGAGTCTTTGCATTGTCGGTTATCTCCACAGCCATATCCAGGTCAGCGGATGCATCAACGTAAACATGGCAGTTGCCTGCGCCTGTCTCGATAACGGGAACAGTAGCATTCTTCACAACAGCCTGTATCAGGTTAGCGCTTCCACGGGGGATGATAACATCCACATAACCGTTGAGCTTCATCAGCTCTGTAGTTGTCTCACGGGAAGTATTCTCAACTACCTGGATTATATCCTCGGGAAGACCTGTTTCAGCCAGAGCCTTTCTCATAATGCTGCCGAGGCAGATGTTTGAGTTGATAGCTTCCTTGCCGCCTTTGAGGATGACCACATTGCCGGCCTTGAGGCAGAGAGCAGCAGCGTCAACAGTAACATTTGGGCGTGACTCAAAGATGATTCCGATAACACCCAGAGGAACACGCTTCTTGACTATCTGCAAGCCGTTGGGACGGTTGCCGCCGCCGATGACTTCACCGATAGGGTCAGCCAGAGCGATAAGCTGTTCAACGCCCTGAGCGATGCCCTCGATGCGTTTTTCGTCCAGCTTCAGTCTGTCCTGCTTGGCTTCGGTCATGCCGTTAGCCTGAGCAGCAGCGATATCCTTGGCATTTTCTGCGATTATTGTATCCTTGTTATCACGGAGCGCTTTTGCTATAGCAGCAAGAGCGTCATTTTTCTGCTGAGTTGAAGCACCTGCCGCAGCTGCAACGGCAGCCTTGGCTTTTTTTCCGAGTTCCTCTGTATAACTCATATTCACACCTCTTATAATCTGTTTTCAGTAAACCATTCCAGTTCTTCGGCGGGAACGCATTTGTAGCCGTCAGGCTCATTGCTCTGACGCAGGTAGACGTTCTTTATGCCTGCCTGTATTATCATCCTTGCACAAAGGGGACATGGCTTTGCAATATGCACCGAACCGTCCTCGGGGTTCACACCTGTCAGGTAAAGGTCAGCGCCCACAGTCTGGTCACGGGAACAGTTCAGCAGGGCATTTGCCTCAGCGTGAACAGCTTTGCACATTGCATAGCCCTCACCCTGGTGCATATCCTTTTCCATTCTCGGACATTTTCCTGTGTCACAGCAGTTCTCCATTTTTCTGGGAGAGCCGTTGTAGCCCGTGGAGACAACAGCGTCATTCTTCACGATGACAGCGCCGTATTTCCGCTTCAGACAGGTACTTCTGTATGCGAAGACCTCTGCGCAGTTAAGATAGGTATCCGCTTTGGATACTCTCTCGCTTCCTCTGGAGATGACCATATTTTACTTTGCCTTGAAAAGCGTACCTATCTCCTTGTCTTCAAAGAGGTCATACAGCTTTTCAGGGTCACGGCCGTTCATGATGACCATGTCGATTCCTGCATTTGTGGCGATCTTGGCAGCGGTTATCTTTGTAGACATACCGCCTGTGCCCAGACTTGTACCTGCGCCGCCTGCCATTGCCTCTATCTCGGGAGTTATCTCCTCAACGAGAGGAATGGGCTTAGCATCGGGATTTGTACGTGGATCATCGTCATAGAGAGCGTCGATGTCTGAGAGAATGAGAAGCAGGTCGGCTCTTGAAAGTTCAGCAACAAGAGCGGAAAGGGAATCATTCTCGCCTATTTCAAGTTCCAGCTCATCGATAGCGATGGTATCGTTCTCATTGACGATAGGGATAACGTCCATATTAACCAGCTTCTCCACGGTATTCATGAAGTTTTCGCAGTGATTGGCGTTGTTTATGATAGTCTTGGTGAGCAGTATCTGTGCCACCGTAACGCTGTATTTTGCGAACATATCGTCGTAAACGTGCATCAGTTCACACTGACCGATAGCGGCAACAGCCTGCTTGGTCTTGGTATCCTTTGGCTTTTCGGGAAGACCAAGCTTGCCTGCGCCCAGACCTACGGCACCCGATGATACCATGATTATCTCACGGCCCGAGTTGTGGAGGTCTGATATTACACGTACAAGATTTGTCATACGGCGGATATTCAGCTTGCCTGTCTTATGGGCAAGAGTAGAAGTACCCAGCTTGATGACGATACGCTGTTTTTCGGAAATATTTCTCATAAATATCTTCTTTCAGTTAACTTTATTCTTGGGAGCACCGCTTTGCCATGCTCTTATATTGTCACATACGATATCCACAAGGCGCTGTCTTGTTTCAAGGGGCGCCCATGCTGTGTGTGGAGTAATGATACAATTCTGTAAACCCTTCAGCAGAGTATCGGGTGACATTGGTTCCTTTTCCAGTACATCAACGTAAGCGGCAGATATAGTACCGTTTTCCAGTGCTTCTGCCAGTTCTGCTTCATTGACTACTCCGCCTCTTGCCGTATTTATCAGCATAGCGGAGGGCTTCATACGGGAAAGGAGTTCCTTGTTTATGATACCTGCGGTCTTGTCGGTAAGGGGACAATGGAAAGTGAGAACATCCGCTTTTTCTGCGGCGCTCATGATATCCGTCACCTCGTAAGGGCAGTCAGCAGGTGTGGTGCGTGTGCTTATTACAATATCCATACCGAAAGCGTGGCCTGTCTCAGCGACTTTTCTGCCGATAGAGCCGTAGCCCACGATGGAAAGAGTTTTCCCTGCCAGTTCGGATGTGGGGAAGGGGAAATAAGAAAATGCAGGTGAACGCTCCCACTCGCCGTTTCTGACGGCATTATCGTACTCCCTTATCCTGCTGAAATGGTCAAGGATGTAAGCAAAGGTCTGCTGTGCCACTGCGTTTGTGGAATACTGTCCCGCATTGCAGACGGTTATGCCTTTTTCTGCGGCATACCCGATATCCACGTTGTTGAAGCCTGTGGCGAACAGGCCGATATATCTGATATTCGGACAGGTATCCATCACCTCACGGGTAATGAGCACCTTGTTGCAGAGAACTACTTCTGCATCGCCTATATTAGCGACAGTCTCATCGGGCGAGGTAAGAGGGAAAACTCTCACATCACCCATTTTCTCAAGCTGAGAAACGGGGATATCACCGCTGATATTGACGGTATACCAATCGAGAACAGCAATTTTCAAGGCTTATTCCTCCGTCTTTTCGGCTTCGGGCTTTGATTCGGCGGCAGATGGCTCCTCTTTCTTCTTTGGCTTGCAGATAATGCTTGTTATCAGAGCGAGAAGAAGGATAATGAGTTCGAGGATGCCGACACCGTAGTAAAGATTCCTGTTTTCTTCAGCCAGCCACAGAAGGAGAGAAAGGGGTATTCCTACAGCGAAAAGGAGCTGATAGGGCTTTCTGTAGCGGAAAAAGCTTACGATAAAGAATATAAAGCTGAAAACAGCGAAAACCAGATGGAACGGAAAAGGAAACGGGAAAAGATTAGGTGTTTCGGATTCCGCCAACAGTGCTGCTGTTGAGAAAATATCGGTAAAAATCATATTATCTCCTTATTTCTTAGCGGAGCAGTGCTCCTTACTTATTTTTTCAGCAGAGCGCTTATGATACATTATAATATGTAAAGCCGTCTCTGAAAAGTCTACTCTTTACAGTATAGCATAAATCGCTGAAAAATTCAACCGATTTTTTAAATTTAAAGGAATAAATTTTGAAATAAGGCTGATCGGTGATCCGACAGCATGAGAAAATGACATAAAAAACCGCAATATTTGAAAAAATAGCATTTTTTGTCATGTAAAAAGTACTATTATTCATTGATTTCCGACGAAAGATATTATATAATATGTATCAGAGACGATAAGTTATCACTGCCTCGTTTACATAAATTCTTATCAGTTTTCGCTTTTTTGGCGTTTCATTTTATATTATCGGAATTATTCAAGCTTTCGGAGGGATATTAATGTTTGGAAAAAAACGGAAAGCTGCTGCAGTGTTCACGAGCATGGCCGCCATGCTCGCTGCTGTGGCAGGCACGCTTCCCCAGCCACGGGCACTTACAGCTGAAGCCGCTTCAAATGTAGTGGCTTTCCCGGGCGCAGTCGGCGGAGGAAAGTACGCAACAGGCGGACGTGGAGGCGAGGTCTACCACGTTACCAACCTCAACGACAGCGGTGAGGGATCTTTCCGTGACGCTGTCAGCAAATCGAACCGCATCGTCGTTTTCGATGTAAGCGGTACTATCGAGCTCAAGGGCAATATTCTATGTTCAAGCAATATTACCATTGCAGGCCAGACTGCCCCCGGCGGATCGGGTATCACACTGAAAAACTACAAAATGGGTATGGCGGGAGATAATATCATCTGCCGCTATATCAGTTCACGCCCCGGCCCATATGCCGCAACTTCTTCGGGAAATGACGCATGGGGCGGCGCAAAAGGCTCCAACTCCATCATCGACCACTGCTCAATGGGCTGGACTACCGATGAACAATGGGGTCTGTATTCCAATAACGTGAACTATACCGTTCAGTATTCCGTGCTGGGCCCTGCTGATTCATGGGGCGGCCATAAGAAAGGACTTCACGGCTTCGGTATTATGCTGGGCAAGGGCGACCTGACCTTCGACCATAACCTCATCATCCACAACGTTTCACGAAACTTCCGTGGAAAAGTGCCTGACCAGTATGTGGCTGACTTCACCAATAACATCATCTACGACTGGGGCTACCAGACCACTTACGGCACCATCGGCCATCTCAACTATGTCAACAACACGCTGAAAGCAGGAAATTCCACTACGGGCGGATATCACTGGATGAACGTTGACGGCACCACAAAGCCGCAGAATTTCAAGGTTTACTGCGCAGGCAACCGCATGATAAACAAGGACGGCTCGATTAACGGCATCACCAATAACAACTGGGACGGCGTTACTGTCAAGAGCGGTATAGGCATAACAAAGGATAACCTTTACAGTGCTTCTGCGTTCCCTATAAATATCAGCGGCGAAAACGTTTCAACTGCCACGACCTGCGAAAGTGCCGAGGCTTCATACGGCCATGTTATCAGCTTTGCAGGAAACGGCATCTCCCCCCGATAAGCGTACCGCCATCGACAGACAGTGCGCTGAGGAAACACGTACAGGAACAGGCCAGTGCAGTGGTACAGCAGCATTTGACAGTTCCGAAGCGAACCTTACCAAGTACAATATCAAGTGCGGTGTGACATATACCTATCCGTCAGCCGTTCTGAAAAAGGAAATAACCGATAACGACAACGACGGCATGGACGACAGCTGGGAACTGGCAAGAGGCCTTGACCCGAGCGATCCTGCCGATATAAATGACGACTACTGCGGTCAGGGCTATACCAATATCGAATACTATATCAACGACCTGACTGTTGATTCCTTCCCCGAGGGAGTGGTAAAGCGTTCTCCAGAAAGCGATACTCCTGCGCCGACAGTTCCTGCAATATCTGCATTTGAGACTATCGAAGCCGAGAAATTCGCATCTCAGGAAGGTATACAGACCGAAGAACACGATGACGGCATGAGCAATATCGGCTACATCGAAAACGGCGACTGGACCATGTACAAAAAGGTGGATTTCGCTGACGGTGCAAACTCGTTCACAGCTAAGTTATCAGGAAATCCTGCTGTTATCGAGATCTACAAAGGCACTATGAGCGGCAGTCCTGCGGCTAAGATAAACTTCAGCGGAACAAGCGGCTTCAGCGATTACACGGAGATAAGCTGCAATATACCGACTATCACGGGAACTTCCGACCTCTACCTTAAATTTACGGGCGGCGAGGGCTACCTTGTCAATGTGGACAGCTTCGTTTTCGGCAAAGAAAGGATACCTCTCAGCGGTAAGCTTTTCAAGGATGTTCAGGTGGCTTCGGGGGCGAATCCCGACAGCTGGACTATCGGCACCGATGCTCAGGTGGGATCGAAATTCTTCTGCGACAGAGACTTTGCTTTTGCACAGCTTCAGTCAAACCTTGCAGGCGCTGAGATACTTATGACTTCCTGCGACGCAAAGGGCGCTTCAGGCGATGTGGCTTCTTTCACAGCAGGTGCGGATATGTCCCTTTACGTGGGACTTGACAGCCGTGTGGAGAATGTCCCCGAATGGCTGAGCGACTATGTTCTCATGCGCTCGCTCTGCACCTCCGACAACGACGTTACTTTCAATATGTATAAGAAGGACGTTAAGGCAGGGGAGAAAATAACTCTCGGCGGAAACGGACAGACTTATATGTGCGTGAATTACATAGTTCTTGGAGTACCGTCTGAGATCGTCCCCGAGGTCATCGAAGGCGATATAAATTCCGACGGTGAAGCAGGTGCGGCCGACCTTGTGATAATGGAAAAATTCCTCCTCGGAGTCGAGACTATGACAGCAGAACAGTGCGAAAAAGCAGACCTTATCAAGGACGAAGTTATCGACGTATATGACCTTATAAAACTGAGACAAGTAATACTTGCCAATAAATAACAGCGACACTTATGCAGCCCCATTATTTTTGTAGGGGCGGATATCATCCGCCCGAATATGTATAAATATTGTAGGGGCCGCCTTTGGCGGTCCTCAATATAACACGAAGAAAAGCAAAGGACCGCCAAAGGCGGCCCCTACACAAAAAAGCGCACTTATGCAGCGCTTTATACGTATTAAAAAGTGGGACTTTCAACCGAAAGTCCCACTTAGTTGTATCATTTTGTTTTACTGCACAGGCAGTTCGATGGTGAAAGCGGTTCCACGGTCGGGAGTGCTTTCCACTCTGATATTTCCGCCCATACGCATTACCGAATGCTTGACGATGGAAAGTCCGAGGCCTGTGCCTTTTATTTTGCCTGAACGGCTTTTGTCTCCACGGTAGAAGCGCTCGAAAATACGGCTTTGCTGTTCGGGAGGAATGCCTATTCCGGTATCTTTAACGGTGATAAGAACGTGCTTTTTCTTTTCCGATACTGATACTTCAAGACTGCCGCCCTGCTTGTTATACTTGATGCCGTTGTCGCAGATGTTGTAGAGAGTCTCACTGAGAAGCTGACGTTCACATTTTATGCTGACGTTATCGCCTGAGACTGATGTGGAGACACCTTTTTCAGCTGCCGCCAATTTCAGACGGGAAAGGATCTCATTAACGAAAGGAATGAGATCAACCGTTTCTTTTTCTCCGATGATATTGCCCTCATCAAGCTTGGAAAGGGCTATCGTATCGGTAACAAGGAATATGAGTCTTTCCGCTTCGCTTCGGATATTTGCTCCGAAACCTGCCACATCCTCAGCCTTGACGATGCCGCCTGCAAGCATATCGGAAATGCCGTAGATAGTGGTAAGGGGAGTTTTCAGTTCGTGGGAAACGTTGGCTGTGAATTCACGGCGCATAGTTTCCAGCTTCTGCTTTTCGGTGATATCCATTATGAATACCGCCACACCGCAGACCATTTCCATGCTTCTTGCGGGACTTGCTATCACCTCACGGTCGCCGTTGCCTGTGTGGATTATGCACTCCGAGCGCCGTCCGCCGAGAGCGTCAAGGAGACATCTTCTGAATCCCTCGGAGTTATTGAGGGCGTAGATGCTGTGGCCTGTACTGAACAAAGACGAGCCGAGAAGTCCTGCTGAAGCCGCATTCTGAGCCACAACGTTCAGCTTCTGATCGGCGATTATGATACCTTCGCTCATGCTTCCCATGATAAGTTCAAACTGATCCTGATTGGTGCGCAGTTCATCCATCTGCCTGCCGACACGGGCATTCTGCACTCTCAGCTTATTGAGGAGTGGTTCCAGTTCACGGTAGCAGGCGGCGGTGTTGGGTGATTCCAGGTCGATATCATTGATAGGACGGACTATGTTCCGTGAAATTATAACAGCCGATGCAGCCGATATAAGTGCAGCCGCTGCAAGGATTATGATGATAGTACCGATCATATTCATCATCTGTGCCAGTATAGAGCGGTGTATACCCGAAACTCTTATGACACTTCCGTCCGAAAGGCGCAGGGCATAGTTGATGGTGGTATGCAATATTGTATCGGAATAGCGTGATGAAATGCCCTCGCCGTTTTTTACGGCCTCCTTTACCTCCTGGCGGTCGGAATGGTCATCAAGGGATTCGGGGTCTTCCAGTGAATCGAAAATGACCTTTCCGCTTTGGGATATCCACGTAACACGGGTAATATCTCCGAATTCTGTCTCGTCCAGATAGCGGCCGCCGTTCATCTCGACTGCGGATGCGATCATCACAGCATCCTGTTTCAGTCCTTCAGCAGTCTTTTCACGGGAATAGCTGTTCATCAGCATAGTTACAAGGATTATGGTTATGAGCACGGCGGCTCCCGAAACGAGCATGATGCTCTTCATTATTTTATTGGTCATTGGCTGTATCTCCTGCCTTGTAGCCCACGCCCCTGATGGTCTGTATCACATCGCCGCATTCTCCCAGCTTTGAGCGGAGAGTACGGATGTGTACGTCCACGGTCCTGCTTTCGCCCGAGAAATCGTAGCCCCAGATCTTCTTCAGAAGTTCGTCACGGGAAATGACAGTTCCTTTGTGGCGCATGAGATAGAGGAGCATATCGTATTCTTTCAGCGTCAGCACCACGGGCTCGCCTGCTGCGAAAACTTCATGCTTTACGGGATAAATGGTAAGTTCGCCTGCGGTAAGCTTTTCGGATGAGCCGCTTCGTCTGAGGAGAGCCTTTATTCGTGAGATGAGCTCCATAGTGCCGAACGGCTTTGCTATGTAGTCATCAGCACCGCCGTCCAGACCTTCCACCTTGTCGGCTTCGCTGTCAAGAGCGGTAAGCATGATAACGGGAAGTTCGGCGGTTTCGGGAGCGCTTCTCAGTTTTTTCAGCACAGTCATGCCGTCCTCCTCGGGAAGCATCCTGTCCAGCAGTACAAGTTCGGGAAGAGTTTCTTCCACAGCTGAGTAGAATTCCGACGGAGTCTCGAAGCCTTTCGCTTCAAATCCCGAATTATTCAGTGCATAAAGGACGAAATTGCGTATTCCGCCGTCGTCCTCCAGCAGATATATCATATCATCACCTCGTTAAATGTAAGCCTGCTTTTTCAGCAGAGCAGTTATGGTCCTGCCCACGATCGCACAGTAGTTTATGTCAGTTACCGCCCATTTCTTGAATCTGCCGATATAGCAGAATGAGATAACGCCCTTGACCATATTGTTTTCGGTCATGAGATACTGTACAGCGCCGCCGATATTCTGTTCCATCAGCTTAGTGAATGCGTTGTCGTCACGGCCTTCCAGCTCGTTGACATTGTCGATGACGAACACTCCGTCACCTGAGAAACGGTCGGTATAATTATTCTCGAAAAGGTATGAAGCATCTTTGCAGGGAGCGTTTCCGCAGCTGAGGATGAGTCCCATATCAGAGCCAGCAAATACGCACACATCGTCGATATCGAAACCGGCTCTCAGCTGTTCCAGAAGCACTGAAAGGTCTGGGATACGTCCCATTACCAGATTCTCCGCAAGCTGACCGATGAAGTCCAGCTTTTCGGAAGTTCCGCCACGGTTGCTGAGAAATGCCGAACGGTTTCCCATATCTTTTGCAACAGCGCCGTGCTTGCCGATATCGTAGATAACGTAGCGGTTCTGACCCTTTTCCTGAGCGATGCCGAGAGCTTTTTCCGCCTGCATGAAAAGTTCCTCATAGTCGGAACTGTCATCGGGATAGCCTGCGATTCCCATAGAACAGGTGATGCGCAGTCCGTCCTCTCTTTCGGAGAAAGCGAATTCGGTATTGCTTCGGATAGCACGGAGGATGCCTCTCAGTTCCTCCTCGTCACGTATATCCTCAAGAACGATGAGATAGCCCTCGGCGCTTATCCTTCCTGCAAGGCCGTGTTCGCCTATCTCACGCTTGATTATCTGAGCCACACGGTATATTACCTCGTCGCCGAAAGAGTGTCCGAGACTTCCTATCATATCACTGAAATTGTCGATGTAGAGCAGTACCAGCTTTACAGTATATGCAGGTTTTGCCGATATCATTTCCTCGGCATAGGAAGTTACGGCACGTTTGTTGAGAAGTCCCGAAAGTGAGTCACGGTTAGCTTCCAGCGCCATGTTGATATCCTTGCCTCTGTGCTGAGAACTGATAGCGGAGATAACGCCTATGACCTTGCGGCTTTCGGGTGAGTCGTAACGGGTGATGCCTCTGAAAAGGTACATTTCCTTTATTCTGCCTTCGTTCAGCAGGGAGGACTCGAATTCATGGTCAAAGCGGTAAGCGCCGTTTCTTATGTCATCGCAGAGACTGCTGAACGGTTCAAGGTAGCGTGAAAGGACGTAGCCCTTGTCTACGGCATTTTTCTGCCATGAGTCAAGTTCTTCGTCCACAAGAAGAACTTCACGGCAAAGGTCGAACATGAAAATTTTTATATGCTTTGTACCGAAATTGTACTCAAAGGCAAGGTCGCCGCTGAGTCCGAGAAAACTGCGGTAATCCGAAAGTCTGCGCTGTCTGAGATAGCCCTGTGCTTCAAGGGACATGATATCGCTGAATCTGATGCTGAAAACAGGGGAGTCGTCGGTGATCTCCAGCAGACTGACGGCCGCAAGCACCCATCTGAGCATACCGCTTACACCTTTCATGCGGATGACAGTGCAGGCGCTTCCGTCGTTTTCGGCTTCTTTCAGGCATTCTTCTATCCTCGGGAAATCGGCGTCATCGATGGTTCGCCTTATGGAATATGTGACATCGTTGCCGAAATAGCTGAAAAAGGCTTCGTCCGCCCGCTGAGTATGAAAACTCCCGTCAACGACCGCTCGGCCGATATGATAAAGTCTTTCCCCGAATATTTCGTCTGCCATTGATATTCCTCCTCTGTAAGTTAATAATATCATTATGATTATATCATGAATGCGGTACTTCGGTCAAGTACGGGAGAGGTGTAAAAACTGCGGCTGTAAAATAATATTTAAAAAAACTTCCGCTGATGTTTTACAGAAATTTTACAATGAAAAGGGTGAAAAATAAATAGAAATAGGATATAATAGTATTATAAGAATAAGATAATGGGAGTAGTGGGACTTGTTCTCATTTACTCCGCTTTTAAGGAGCAGACCAATGGACAGATCAGAAAAAAAGAAGTATATTTTTATCGCAGTATTAGCCGTCATAGTATGTATAATCGTAAGGAACCTTTCAGTCCTTGCAAAGGTCATAGGCATAGCGGTCAGTGCGGTGCGGCCGATGCTTATAGGACTTGCCGCAGCTTACATATTCAACATTATCATGACGGGCTTTGAGAAAAGATACTTCCCGAAAAAGAATACAAAATTAGTGAATGTTTCACGCAGACCTGTGTGCCTTGCGCTGTCATTTCTCATAACTATAGCGATACTTATTCTCATAATGTACATAGTCATACCCGAGATAGCAAATGCTTTCCGTGTGCTGTATCATGAGATACCGCCCCATTTCCGTAAACTTCAGAAAATGGCGGTGGAAAAGCTGAAGGAGTACCCTGAGATACAGCAGCAGATAAGCGCTCTGGAATTCGACTGGGCATCTATCGCAGGAAAAGCGACCTCGCTCCTCACATCGGGAGTTGCAGGACTTCTCACCTCGGCTATGGGCGCAATAGGAACTCTTACCTCGACTGTGGCTGATATCGGTCTGGGAATAGTATTCGCCATATACGTGCTTATCCGCAAAGATAAGCTTTTCAATGACACCAAGCGTATATGCACGGTTGCTTTCGGGAAAGATAAGTACCATAAGATAAGCCATGTCTACCACATCGCAAACGAAACTTTCCGCAGCTTTTTTGTGGGACAGTTCATCGATGCGCTTCTGCTGGGAATGCTTTGCTTTATCGGTATGACTATACTTCGTCTGCCCTATGCGGCGATGGCGGCAACACTTGTGGGCGTTACAGCGTTCATTCCTATCGTTGGTGCATTCATCGGTGCAGGCATAAGTGCATTCATCATCCTTACAGCAGACCCGATGCAGGCGGTGATATTCATTATCTTCCTCCTCTGCATCCAGCAGATAGAGGGAAACCTCATCTACCCCAAGGTAGTCGGCGATTCTGTGGGAGTTCCCGGAATATGGGTGTTTGCCGCTGTAACAGTCGGCGGAGGACTTTTCGGTATCCTGGGAATGATAATTGGTGTACCGCTTTCGGCTATTGCTTACAAGCTGAGTTTTGAGATACTCGAAAGCAAAGAAAGGGCACTGGCACATCATGGCGGACGCAGACGGAAAAGAAACAAACGCAAGCCTCAGCAGGCTGAAAATACCGCTCAGAATACGGGCGAACAGGCGGAATGACCGCAAAAAATAAAATTCTCTCAATTGTACAAATTGACTGAACAAGGTTTGACATTTTTGACAGCGGTTCATTTGAGAAACGCCGTGAAATCCGAAGTTCCGAGGCTTTCAGCTTATGAGAGCGGAACTTTACAAACAGCATTTGTCATAACTTTAAACACAAAAACAAAAAATGACGTTAGCTTAGGTGAACATGGATATTGACAAATAAATAACAATGTGTTACTATTATAGCGGAAAATAAAATTTTGATCCTGATTGCGCCTTTCAGCGTTTTCCCATGGCGCATTATGACGGGATGTACCCCGTCGTGGATCTTTCAAGAAGGAGTCTGAAATATGATCACAACATGGCCGAAGGAATGGGATGGTTTCAAGGAGGGACGCTGGAGCACTACCTCCGTAAACGTCCGTGACTTCATCAAGAAAAACTATACCCCTTATGACGGTGACGAAAGCTTCCTCGCAGGTCCTACAGAGGCCACAAAGCAGCTCTGGGATCAGGTCATGGACCTTACTCGTCAGGAGCGTGAGGCAGGCGGAGTTCTGGATATGGATACAAAGATCATATCCACTATCACTTCACACGGCGCAGGTTATCTCAACAAGGATCTTGAAAAGATCGTTGGCCTCCAGACAGATAAGCCTTTCAAGCGTTCTCTCCAGCCTTTCGGAGGTATCAGAATGGCTCAGCAGGCTTGTAAGGAATACGGCTACGAAGTAGACCCAAGTGTTGTTGAAATATTCACAAAATACAGAAAGACACATAACCAGGGCGTTTTCGATGCTTATACCCCCGAAATGCGTCTTGCACGTCATTCAGCTATTCTTACAGGTCTTCCTGATGCTTACGGCAGAGGACGTATCATCGGCGACTACAGAAGAGTTGCTCTCTACGGTATCGACCTCCTTATCGAGGACAAGAAGCACCAGATCGAGACATCTCTCGTAAGAATGACTTCAAAGAATATCCGTCTCCGTGAGGAACTTTCAGAGCAGGTTCGTGCTCTCCAGGATCTGAAGGAGCTGGGTAAGATCTACGGTTTCGATATCTCCAGACCTGCCGGTACAGCACAGGAAGCTGTACAGTGGCTCTATTTCGGCTACCTCGCTGCTGTCAAGGAGCAGAACGGTGCCGCTATGTCACTGGGCCGTACTTCCACATTCCTCGATATCTTCATTCAGCGTGACCTTGAGAGAGGCCTTATCACTGAGGAAGAAGCACAGGAGCTTATCGACCACTTCATCATGAAGCTTCGTATCGTCAAGTTCGCACGTACACCTGAGTACAATTCACTCTTCTCAGGCGATCCTACATGGGTAACTGAGTCTATCGGCGGTGTAAGCGTTGGCGGTAACCACATGGTAACAAAGAACAGCTTCCGTTACCTCCACACACTCGAAAACCTCGGCACAGCTCCCGAGCCTAACATGACTATTCTCTGGTCACAGAAGCTCCCGAGAAAGTTCAAGGAATACTGTGCTAAGATATCCATCAAGACTTCATCCATCCAGTACGAGAACGACGATATGATGAGAGTTACTCACGGCGATGACTATGCTATCGCTTGCTGTGTATCATCAATGGTAGTCGGCAAGGAAATGCAGTTCTTCGGCGCAAGAGCAAACCTTGCAAAGTGCCTCCTTTACGCTATCAACGGCGGTGTGGATGAGAGACTCGGTCTCCAGGTCGGCCCTAAGTACCGTCCTGTTGATACAGAGTATCTCGACTTCGACGACGTTTGGAGCAAGTACATGGATATGATGGAATGGCTGGCAGGTCTTTACGTTAATACTCTTAACGTTATCCACTATATGCACGACAAGTACTGCTATGAGAGACTCCAGATGGCTCTCCACGACAGAGATGTAAAGCGCTACTTCGCAACAGGTATCGCAGGCCTTTCTGTTGTTGCTGACTCACTCTCAGCTATCAAGTACGCTAAGGTTAAGCCTATCCGCAAGGATATCGAGATCAAGGACAAGGCAGGCAATGTTGTTGACGTTGCAAAGAATGTCATCGTTGATTACGAAGTAGAAGGTGACTTCCCGAAGTACGGAAACAACGACGACCGTGTTGACCAGATGGCTGTTGCAGTTGTCCGTAAGTTCATGGACTGCATAAGAAAGCACCACACATACCGTGACGGCGTTCCTACAATGTCTATCCTCACTATCACATCCAACGTTGTTTACGGCAAGAAGACAGGTAACACTCCTGACGGTCGTAAGCAGGGCGTACCGCTTGCACCGGGAGCAAACCCGATGCACGGCAGAGACACTCATGGTGCTGTAGCTTCACTTTCATCTGTTGCTAAGCTTCCGTTCAGACACGCTCAGGACGGTATCTCAAATACATTCTCCATCATCCCTAACGCTCTTGGCAAGGATATGGATGTATTCGTTGGCGATATCGACCTTGACAAGCTCAAAGGAGAAGAATAATGATAACTCCCGATAAACTCGGAAGCACTGACGATCCTGCAGAACTGGCTGATCTTATCGATCAGCTCATGTCTCAGGGAAGCGGTCACGTAAATATCGAATCAAGCGAAAACGGCGAAGGACTCAGAGTCGCTACAGTAAAGAGCACCGATTGCTCAGGCAAGAAGGGCGCCTGCTGTCAGCCTACCGAACTCGAACCCGAAGACGATGAATTTTAATAAATTCATATTTTGAATAAGGAGGAATTACACATGGATAATCAGAAGCAGGTAGATAACCTTATCGAACTCATTGACGGCTACACTGAAAAGGGCGGTCACCATCTGAATGTAAATGTATTCACAAGAGAGACTCTCCTCGACGCTCAGGCTCATCCTGAGAAGTACCCACAGCTTACAGTAAGAGTATCAGGTTACGCAGTTAACTTTGTAAAGCTTACAAAGGAGCAGCAGGACGACGTTATCTCACGTACATTCCATTCTTCACTTTAATAAGCAGGTTTCATTAATCGCTTAAATTATTATAGAGGAGCGCACTTAGGTGCGCTCTTTCTGTTTATATAAGAAAAGATAAAACGTATGTTTTTATCAATGAGTTCATATGAACCGTTGCAAAACAATGAAAAAGGTTACTATTTAGTGAATATTCAACAATCGGGACTGTTCTGATTTGTAAGTTTTGCCCCGAATCTTTACTCAAAATGTAAAGAAATAAAGAATTCTGCAACATAATATTTAAAATAAGGTTACATATTTTTCATTCGCTTGACTTTGGTTTTTCGGTGTGGTATAGTATTAACTGTAAGGAAAACACTTACACAAAACACCAAAAATAGTTATGGATCCCACGTAAGGGATAAAGAGAAAGGAAAATGAAAAATGAAAAAATTTGCTGCTATCGTATGTTCAATCGTATTAACAGGTGCTCTCGTTTCTTGCAACAGCGGTGAGTCTTCAAGCTCTTCTTCTGAGGTAGTTACAACAACTGCTGAGACAACAACAGAAGAGACTACAACAGAAGAGACAACTACTGAAGAGGCTACAACTGAGGCTGCTACAGAGGAAGAGACAACTGAGGCTGCTGAGGAAGAGGCTGAGGCTGAGGAAGCTCCTGCTGAGGAAGAGGCTGCTGACGCTGAGACTGTTGAAGAAGAAACAACAGAGGAAGAGACAACTGCAGCTGCTGAATAATCATAACAGTATATTAAAGCGAAGGGCGGATGATAACATCTGCCCTTCATTTTTATGTGATTATTTGTTAGTGTATGCGAAAAAAATTCTTTACATCATCGCTTCAATGTGTTATAATGTATAAGTAATCTATATTCATAGGAGGAATATAAAATGTCCAAGATCAGGATCGGAATCGCAGGCTACGGCAACCTCGGAAAGGGCGTTGAGCTTGCTATAAGACAGAATGATGATATGGAGCTGGCCGGTATCTTTACCCGCCGTGATCCTTCAAGTGTTAAGCCTCTTACTGAGGGCGCTAAGGTTTTCAAGCTCGATGACGCAAAGAATATGACAAACGATATCGATGTTATGATAATCTGCGGAGGCAGCGCTACTGACCTTCCTAAGCAGACTCCCGAACTGGCTCAGTACTTCAATGTTATCGACAGCTTCGATACTCACGCAAGAATACCTGAGCACTTCGCAAACGTTGATAAGGCTGCAAAGGAGAGCGGTCACCTTGCTTTCATCTCTCTGGGATGGGATCCGGGTCTCTTCTCACTGAACAGACTCTACGCTGAGTCTATCCTCCCTAACGGCAAGAGCTATACATTCTGGGGCAAGGGCGTAAGCCAGGGCCACTCAGACGCTATCAGAAGAGTTGAAGGCGTTAAGAGAGGTATTCAGTATACTGTACCGATCGAAGCTGCTATGGACGCTGTAAGAAGCGGCAGCCAGCCTGAACTCACAACCCGTCAGAAGCACCTGAGAGAGTGCTGGGTAGTTCCTGAGGAAGGCGCTGATCTTGCTAAGATAGAGAACGACATCAAGACTATGAAGAACTACTTCGACGAGTACGATACAACTGTAAACTTCATCACAGAAGAGGAGTTCGACGCTAAGCACAACAAGATGCCTCACGGCGGCTTCGTAATGAGAAGCGGTCTCACAGGCGACGGCGAGAAGACTCATCAGATGATCGAGTATTCACTGAAGCTTGAGTCAAACCCTGAGTTCACAGCAAGCGTGCTTATCTGCTTTGCAAGAGCACTTGCAAGACTCAAGGCTGAGGGTGCTACAGGCTGCAAGACAGCTTTTGATATCGCTCCTGCTTACCTCTCACCACTTTCAGGTGAAGAGCTGAGATCTCATATGCTTTGATATTTTATATGCAATAGGAAGGGCCCTTTTTCAAGGGCTCTTTTTTGTGAGATACGTAAGCGCATAAAAGGCTGACTCATTGAGTCAGCCTTTAGATTTAGTCTGTATTGAAGTTGGAATTGTAGTCCTTGAAGCTTATGTTAAGGTCAACAGGAGTTTTTACACCCGGTACAACTCCGTCACCTGTGTACTGCCACATCTGATAGTCGTAGCGGTATGTAGGCTTATCTGCGTATTCAGCCAGCCAGAAGTCGTAGTCCTTCAGCTTGGGGATATCCAGACGGTAGATAACTGTACCCTTGTTCTGGTATATCATCGGAGTGTAGCCTGCGGCCTTTATGCATTCGCAGAATACCATGCTGTAATCGGCAAGGTCTTCGGCACTTACATAGTCGGTACGGGCATTGTCCTCTTCGACCAGTTCCCAGTCGAAAACAACGGGATAGCTGATGTTGTAAGGTGCGATAGCATTGAGTACGGTATAAGCTTCCTCGATAGCTTCATCTTCGCTGATAGCCTGTGAGAAGAAGTAAACACCTGTTTTCAGTCCTGCCTTGTCAGCGGCTTCAAGATTCTCGCCGAAGCGTGTATCCATTACTATCTCGCCCGTGCCGTAAGTACGGCATCCGACACGTATCATGGCAAAATCGATCCCTGCGGCTTTCACCATATCCCAGTCTATATCACCCTGAAATTCTGAAATGTCAATGCCTGCTATTGATGTCACTTTACCGTCCTCGGTATAGAATGAATAGCCGTTACGGGTAACAAAATTTTCGGTTTTGAGTTTGCTTTCGGGCATATCATCGCTGTGATACTCCGAATACATTTTTTCTTCGGTAGGCGCCTGAGTTGTTACAACAGTGGTAAGGACCTGAGTTTCCTGCGGGATATCGGCTGTTATGTCAGCCAGAACAGGTTCAGCTTCGGGTTCTTTTTTGTCGAATACTCCGCCCCCACGGAAGAATAACACCCATATCAGTCCTGCCAGAAGCAGAAGAATGATGAAAGCTTCAAACACCGCAAGCTTTTTTATGCGGTACTTTTTCTTTGTTTTTGCCATGTAAAACTATCCTCTTTTAAATGAGATGAAATTTATTTTTACCTGATCTTTGAACCTACAGGTATTGAATCATCCACGAAAATAACCTTTACTCCATCGGGAGTATCAGCGGCACATATCATACCGTTGCTGTCAACACCTCTCAGCTTTACGGGCTTCAGATTAGCGATAAGCTGTAACTTTTTGCCGATGAGGTCCTCGGGAGTGTAATACTGAGCGATGCCTGATACTACCTGACGTCCGCCCATGCCGTCGTCAAGCTGTAAGCAGAGAAGCTTGTCGGACTTCTTTACCTTTTCGCAGGCCGTTACCTTAGCAACCCTTATCTCTACCTTAGCGAAATCGTCGATAGTGATCTCGGGAGCCAGTTCTATAGGTTCAGCGTCAGCGCCTTTTTCCTCGGATGAAAGCTTAGCCTGAGCCTCAGCCATATTCTTTGCAAGGATGGAGTTGAGTTCCTCGATCTCCTTGTCAACATCTATACGTGGGAAGAGTATCTCTCCCTTGTGAACAGTTACATTTTCGGGAAGCACATCAAACTTGTCAAGCTTGCCGTACTCGATATCAGCTTCGGTAGCGCCTATCTGCTCCCATACCTTAGGCATAGTTGTAGGCATGAAAGGAGCGAGGAGTGAAGATATGATGCGGATAGCTTCAAGGAGGTTGTAGAGAACAGAAGCAAGACGAGCCTTCTTTGAATCGTCCTTGCCCAGCTTCCACGGCTCTGTCTCGTCGATGTACTTGTTAGCACGATCGACTACCTTGAATATTTCCTCAAGAGCCTGTTTCAGCTTGGTCTCGTCGATGTAAGTATCGACCTCTGCACGAAGTCCTGTAACAACGGCCTTGAACTCGTCATCGAGAGCATCGCCCTCACGCTCTGACGGGATAGTACCGCCGAAATATTTATCCACCATTGCAACGGTACGTGAAACCAGGTTTCCGAAGCCGTTTGCAAGGTCGGAGTTTATGCGGTTTATCATGATCTCATTGGAGAAGAGGCTGTCTGCGCCCAGAGCCATTTCACGGAGTATGTGGTATCTTATAGCGTCCTGACCGTATCTCTCGCCCAGTACGAAGGGGTCAACAACATTTCCCAGTGACTTGGACATCTTTTCGCTCTCGCCGTTCTTGCCTGCCATTGTTATCCAGCCGTGAACAGCAAGGTGCTTAGGAAGCGGTATCTCCAGAGCCATGAGCATTGCAGGCCAGATGATAGCGTGGAATCTCATGATATCCTTTGCAACCATGTGAACATCAGCAGGCCAGTACTTCTCATAGTCGTTGTATGCGGAGTTCGCATAGCCGAGGGCTGTGATATAGTTGGAAAGAGCGTCTATCCAAACGTAAACAACGTGCTTGTCGTCGAATGAAACAGGAACGCCCCATTTGAAAGTAGTTCTTGAAACACAGAGATCCTCCAGACCGGGCTTGATGAAGTTGTTTACAAGCTCAACTGCTCTTGTCTTTGGTCTGAGGTAATCGGTTTCGAGAAGAAGCTTTTCGATGCGGTCAGCGAATGGTGACATTTTGAAGAAGTAGGCTTCTTCCTTTGCGTACTTCACCGGTCTGTGACATTCAGGACAGCAGCCGTTCTCATCAAGCTGTGAATCTGTCCAGAAGCTTTCACATGGAGTACAGTACTTGCCTGAGTATTCGCCCTTGTAGATATATCCCTTGTCGTAGAGAGCCTTGAATATTTTCTGAACGGCCTCCACATGGTAATCGTCAGTGGTACGGATATATCTGTCGTATGAGATGTTCATATATTTCCACAGGTTCTTGAACCTGTCAACGATGACGTCAACGTACTCCTTAGGAGTTACGCCCTGTTCAGCGGCCTTCTGCTCGATCTTGAGGCCGTGCTCATCGGTACCTGTGAGGAACATTACGTCATAACCCTGCATTCGCTTGTAACGTGCAATTGAATCGCACGCAACAGTGGTATAACAATGACCGATATGCGGATTGCCCGACGGATAATAGATCGGGGTAGTGATGTAAAAGGGTTTCTTTGACATGATGATCTCTCCTTATGTAGAATTCTCATTAATGGCGGACCATTAATGCAGTATTTCTATTATAACACATTTTTTTGCTTTTGTCTATACCTTATTATAATTATAATAGGGCAACAGCGTTTACTTTTAAATAAATAATAAAAAAACCGCCGAAGGCGGCATTCCGGGGTCAAGGGTGACTCCCCACAGTGTGGGGAGATGTCACGAAGTGACAGAGGGGACGGGCGACCGTTGGGAGATGTTATCTCCCTTGCAG
>Ga0255344_1002104_pt1 | contig 24913 bp, 17 predicted proteins | sample wastewater_treat_5_FD_192414 | JGI IMG/M metagenome (GOLD analysis project Ga0255344, IMG submission 192414) | Wastewater microbial communities from Lulu Island WWTP, Vancouver, Canada - plant18 | ecosystem: Engineered > WWTP > Wastewater > Unclassified | place: Canada: Vancouver, British... | reverse complement strand
TGCTTTTTGGGATGGTATTCGCATGACTTATGGCGATGGTAATGGTGTTTCTTTTTCTCCATTAACTGAGTTAGATATCTGCGGTCATGAGTTGTCGCATGGAGTAACCGAGTATTCTTCTAACTTGACTTATTCGTATGAGTCAGGAGCATTAAATGAAGCTTTTAGTGATATTTTCGGGGTGACAATCGACTTTTTCGCAAATGGGAATAATGCCGATTGGTTAATTGGTAATAAGTCCTATACTCCTGCTACTCCTAATGATGCATTGAGGTTTATGAATAATCCGAATTTAGGAGGACAGCCTGATACTTATAAAGGAACAAATTGGACGCTTAGCTCTGCCGACAATGGTGGAGTGCATACTAATTCAGGGGTGCTTAATTATTGGTATTATCTGTTAAGTCAAGGCGGATCAGGAACTAATGATAAAGGCTTCGTATTTAATGTTGCAGGAATTGGAATTAATAAAGCACGTATGATTGCGTATCGTACGAATGCATTTTATTTAACTAGTGGTTCTCAATACGTCGATGCCGGTGTGTTTTCTATTCAAGCTGCAAATGATATTTATGGTATGTGTAGTACTGAATCTTTTGCAGTTAAAAATGCATGGGATGCTGTTGGTATTACAGGATTAAATATTTTATCAGGTACTACCGCAACGGGTGGATCCGTTTGTACGGGCAGTAATTTGCAGTTGAATGCTTCTGGCGGAAATACTTACAGCTGGACCGGCCCAAATGGTTTTACTTCTTCGTTGCAAAATCCGGTTGTAAATAGTTTTAACAGCACAAAAGCTGGTACTTATACTTGTGTAATTACCTACATTCCAGGTTGCTCAGCAACAAATACCGCAGTGGCAGCAATAAAACCTACTCCTACAGTTTCTGTTTTGGGTGCAGGATCTGTTTGTCAAGGAAGCTCTCTTTCTTTAGATGGTACGGCAACTTCAGGTGGAGGTAATAGCGGAGTTAATTCAACTCCATTAGCAATACCTGATAATCCTAGTCCTGCCGTAACTTCTTCAATTTTTATTGATAATGCCGGACTAGCAAACTCGGTTGTATCTGTGAAAATAGATAGTCTTACTCATACGTGGATGTCAGACGTGAAAGCGGAATTAATTGCACCTAATGGTTCAAGTATTATTGTTGTAACCGGAGTTGGGTCTTCGGGTAGTGGATTTGTTAATACTGTGTTTTCTTCTACCTCTACCACGGCTATTTCAGGAACTTCGCCATTTACAGGGACATATAAACCGAATCAAAGTTTTTCATTGTTAACAGGTTCAGGAAGTGGGGAATGGAAATTGCGATTAACAGATTTAGTTGGTGCCGATGTAGGAACTTTATGGAAGTGGTCGCTAGTTCTTACGCCGAGTAATTCTGTAAATTCAACATGGAGTCCGTCAATAGGATTGTCAACTACAACGGGATTGTCAACTGTTGCTTCTCCATCATCAACAACTTCGTATACGCTTACCGTTAGTAATACTGCAGGATGTACAGCAACTGCAAGCGCTAACGTAAATGTGAATATTCCTCATGCTATTAATCTTAAAAATAATAATCCGTATAATGTTTGTCCTTCAAGTCCTGTGACTTTAAATGCGGGAGCGGGAACCTCATACTTGTGGAATACAGGCGCTACAACACCTTCAATTAATATTTCTTCTGCAGGAAATTATTGGGTTAATGTAGATAATTGTTCTAAGAGTGATACTGCAGTTGTTGTACAGTATGCAAGCAACCCTCTAGGACAATTAAAAATTATTTTACAAGGGTTTTATGCAGGCAGCGGATTAATGACTCCTGTGCTTTATAATGCAGGATTATCAACAAACAATACCGATTGTGATTCTGTAACTGTAGAAATTAGAAATTCTACTTCACCATTCTCATTAGTTCAATCGAGTAAAGGAATTCTAAAAACAAATGGAGATGTATTGTTTACTCCGCTATGTAATTGTATCTCTCGTGATTATTTTGTGGTTGTTAGAACAAGAAATGGTATTGAAACATGGAGTAAAAATCCTGTTCACTTTAATTCTTCCACCTTATATCGATTTGATGATTGAAATATAATGTAAAAACAAAAAAGCCTCGTTAATTTACGAGGCTTTTTTGTTTGGCATATCAACCTATCTTTTTTACTAAGTCGACAAGGCGTGCGCTATATCCGCTTTCGTTATCGTACCATCCAACTATTTTAATCATACGACCTAATACACTCGTGAGTTGTGCGTCGAAAATACAACTATGGTTATTGCCGATAATATCAACCGAAACGACGGGGTCTTCTGTGTATTCAAGTATTCCTTTTAACTTTCCTTCCGCAGCTTCTTTGAAGATTTTATTTATTTCTTCAACGGTTGTCGGTTTTGATACTACACATGTAATATCAGTTAATGATCCGTCAATTACCGGTACGCGAATTCCTGCACCTCCAATTTTCCCTTTTAAATGAGGAAATACATCGGTAACTGCTTTTGCTGCTCCGGTAGTAGTTGGAATAATAGAGTGAGCAGCAGCTCTTGCTCTTCGCAAATCTTTATGTGGCGAATCATGTAAATTCTGGTCGCCTGTATAAGCATGAACTGTTGTTACATATGCATCTTCTAGTTCAAAATGCTCATCTAATAACATAATCATTGGTGCAGCATTATTGGTAGTACACGAAGCATTTGAAAGCACTTCTTCACTTCCATCCAAAATATGTTCGTTAACACCTAAAACAACAGTTTTTAAATTTCCTGTTCCGGGCGCCGAGATCACAACTTTTTTAGCTCCAGCAACAATGTGCTTACGAGCATCTTCTTCTTTTGTAAATCTTCCGGTTGATTCAATTACAACATCAATATTCATTTCTTTCCATGGTAGGAGAGAAGGGTCTTTTTCTGTCGTTACTTTTATTTCTTTTCCGCCAATAATAATACTGTGTTCGGTATGCTCAACAGATACTGGGAATTTTCCGTGAATGGAATCGTATTTAAGTAAATGAGCTAATGTTGCAGTTGCAGTAAGGTCGTTTAAAACGACAATTTCTATTTCTTTACTGTTTAATGCTTTTCTTAAAAAAGTTCGTCCTATGCGTCCGAAACCATTTATCGCTACTCTAATCATAGTTGGTTATTGAAACTTTATTTTTAAAACAGGTGTTTTTCTGCGTGATAAGATGATCGAACTAGTGGACCACTTTCAACATACTTTAATCCTTTTTTCATTCCTTGTTCTTTGAAGAAAGCAAATTTTTCAGGTGTGATAAATTCTGCTACTTCCAAATGCGCACGAGTAGGTTGAAGATATTGTCCGAGTGTCATTATTGAAACTCCTGAAGCAGCTAAATCGTCCATTGTTTCTAATACTTCTTCATCTGTTTCCCCCAAGCCTAACATAATTCCCGATTTAGCTCTTACACCGGCATCACTAATTCGCTTTAATACTTCTAAAGATCTATCGTACTTTGCTTGAATACGCACTTGCTTTGTTAATCGACGAACCGTTTCAAGGTTGTGAGAAATGATTTCAGGTGCAACGTCAATTACTCTTTGTAAATTGTCCCAGATGCCTTGAAAATCGGGAATTAATGTTTCTAAAGTGGTGCCAGGACTTACCGATCTGATTGCATTAATTGTTTCTACCCAGATTTCTGAACCACCGTCTTTTAAATCATCACGATCAACAGATGTTACTACGCAGTGTTTAACACCCATTAATTTTACCGAGTTTGCAACGCGCATCGGCTCTTGTTTGTCAACTGCCGATGGACGACCTGTAGCTACTGCACAAAATCCGCATGAACGTGTGCAAATATTTCCAAGTATCATAAACGTTGCCGTTCCTGCTCCCCAGCATTCTCCCATATTCGGGCAATTTCCACTCTCACAAATTGTATGAAGTTTGTTGTCAGTTACTAACTGACGAACTTTTCTGTAATCTTCACCAATTGGCAATTTCACTTTAAGCCATTCAGGCTTTTTTGCCTTGTTGTTTTGTAATGTCTCAGTTGAGTTATTCTCTTCCTTCATTGTGTCAATCTTATCACCACTTTCTTCCGTACATCAAAGTGATGTAAAACGTTAGAAATAATTTTTTATTATCTATTAAAGCCATTATTGGAATGTCTTTCGGATAGACGTCAACAATAGCTCCGATCTCTAATGATTTTACATCTTCAAATATTGGAGCGTATTCAAAGTTGAATCCGATTTTTCCGTATGCTCCCGGATGGAAATTTATTTCGTCTAACCCCTCTGTAAATGGAGCGCGACCATAAATATTATCTACAAAGTGTTCATCAGGATTATACTTCTCTACAACTACATCAAATTCGCCTCCTTTGCCTGTAGGTTTTAGGATGTTTAAATAAACTGGCTTCGTAATTCCGAGTGATAATCCTCCGCTATATAAAAATCTAATTTCAACTCCATTTCTTTCCGCTTTGCTAAACAGTGTTTTTTGAATTCCTGTTCCTAAACGAATAATGTTAAGTGTATTTTGCTTTCCGTATACATACGATTTAGCATTGTCGAAATAGCGATTAACGGTCTTTATTTCTTTGGGATGTTTCATACCGATGATATCTCCTTCGAAAATCCATTTTTTATATCCCGTGAGATTATAACTCCTCCTGAATTGAATTCCGATAGTGCCGCTTGTGTGAAAATTAAGTCCGAATGTGGCCTCGTTTTTCATTAAAACCGGTTTGTCTTCTACATATTCATTCGGATTCTGTTGCGCAAGTATTGGTACTGCGTTAAATAACAGAAGTAAAGTGAGTAGTTGCCGAAGCGTTTTCATCATCACAAATATACAATTAAACAATGCGAAATTTAGGAATCTTCTCGGCAAATGCTAAATTTGACTCCATGGCAACAATTACAACGGTTTATAAAGGCGGATTACGTACCGAAGCTACTCATGTTCAATCAGGTAATACAATCATTACCGATGCCCCCGTCGATAATCAGGGAAGGGGAGAAGCATTTTCTCCTACCGATTTGCTCGCAGGTGCTTTAGGCAGTTGCATGCTTACAATTATGGGTATTGCAGCAAATAACCATGGTTTTGATATCGATGGGACAAAAATTGAGGTTTTAAAGGTAATGGGTGCTAATCCGCGAAAAGTCGCCGAGGTTCATGTTACTTTTAATATGCCTTCGAATAATTACGACGATCATACCCGTAAAATTATCGAAAAAGCTGCGCACACTTGTCCAGTTGCTCTTAGCTTACACCCTGATTTAAAACAGATTATCACTTTTAATTGGTAAAATGAGTATTCCTGATCCTAAATTCATGAAAGCAGCCGTGCTTGCTGCCGATGAAGGCCTAACGCTTGGCAAAGGTGGCCCTTTTGGTGCTGTAGTTGTAAAAGACGGGAAGATAATTGCTGTTGGAAGCAATCATGTTACTTCTACAAACGATCCCACCGCACATGCTGAGGTGATGGCTATTCGTGAAGCATGTAAAGTCCTAGGTGCTTACCAGCTTACCGATTGCGAAATTTATACTTCCTGTGAACCTTGTCCGATGTGTTTAGGTGCTATTTACTGGGCTCGCCCCCAAGCCGTTTATTATGCAAGTACTCGTCACGATGCAGCTGATGCAGGTTTCGACGATTCATTTATTTATGATGAATTGAATGTTGAACCCGAAAATCGTAGCATTCCTTTTATTCATCTCGCTGAGGAATCTGCCGCATCGCTATTTAATACTTGGAAAACTTCTGATAATAAAAAAGAGTACTGAAATTTAATCGAATCGAAGTACTTTTATCGGATTGATTTTCGAAATAATTTTTCCGGGTATCAATAGCATCAACATGCAAATTACGTACGTAGTTAAGTTGATAATTGCAATGCCGGATAGTGTAAAGTTTACTGGAACACTTGTGATATAATACGAGGATTCGTCAAGACCGATGAAGTGAAATTTCCATTGTAAAAAGGCAATCCCTAATCCGAGAATATTTCCCCAAAGCATACCTCTAAGTAGAATTGATGATGCTACTTTTCTGAATGTAATGTTGATGAGTTTGTCTTCTGCACCTAGTGCTTTTAATAATCCAATCTGCCGACTATTTTCTAGAACTAAAATCAGTAATGTAGATATCATTGTAATACCTGCAACCATCGAAATAAGTGTGATAATCACTATTACATTTAAATTCTGTAAGTCGAGCCAATTGAAAATTTGAGGGTAAATATCCCGTATAGTTTGAACGTTTGTTTGATAGTCTACTCGTTGATAAACTTCTTTGCTTACTTTGTCAAGTAAGTCGAGACTAGTAATATTTACTTCATAGCCTCCAATTTCATCTTTTTTCCAATTGTTGATTTTTCGAATCAAATCGAGATTGCATAGAATATAAATATTGTCGAAATCTTCGTTCAAACCGGTATTGTAAATTCCTTTAACAATTAGTTTTCGAACTTTTTTATCTTGCTGAATGAAAAACACTAAGAATGAATCTCCAACTTTCAGCTTTAGTTTTTCGGCAAGTGTTTTTGAAATTGCTACTTGTTGATTGCTTGAATCATTTAAGTTAGGCAATGTTCCCTCCGTCATTTTTTCACTGAAAAAACTTTTGTCGAAGTCTTTGTCGATACCCTTTAGAACTATGCCTTGAATTTCTTCTTTCGTTTTTAAAATCCCTGCTTTGTAGGCATAAGGCTGAATACTTTTTATTCCGTCGATACTCTTAACAGAGGAAATAAATGCTGCATTTTTACTAATAGGAACATCTTCAAATGAATTATTGCTGTCGAATTTATGAATTCGCATATGCGACATGAATCCAGTTACCTTTCCTGATATTTCATTTCGAAATCCAGTAACGATCATCACCGATAAAAGCATCGCAAGTACTCCTAATGCAATACCAGTTATCGCAATAATGATGACCGGTTTGCCTGTTTTGCCCGAATCATTCGAATGCGATAGAATTCTTCCGGCCAGTACTTTTGAAAGATTCAAGTTCAGCGTGATTTATTTTGGGTAAATTTACCGAATTGTTCAATTACTCATATGATAATCCCTACTTCTGTTTGTTCAGTATTGCATTTCAGGCGATTGAGAATCGTGAATTGCATAGCTTTTCTGCTAATCGTCATTTTAGGCTCAGGTTGTAAGGCTCAATCGTTTAACGATACAGCTCATGTTGTTACCGGTGCAGAGCAAACGACAGAGTATCTTCCTTTGTTAAAGGGGAAGAATGTTGCTATCGTGGCAAATCCGACTTCTCAAATTAACGGGACACATTTAGTTGATTCTTTGATCTCGTTGAAAGTTAAGGTGAAAGTTGTGTTTGCACCTGAACATGGATTTAGAGGCGAAGCCGAAGCGGGTGAACATGTGGAGGATGGTGTAGATAAAAAGAGTGGGGTGAAAGTAATTTCGCTCTATGGAAGTCATAAAAAACCGACTAACGATGATTTGAAAAATATTGATGTCGTTGTTTTTGATATTCAAGATGTAGGAGTTCGTTTTTATACTTATATCAGCACATTGCAATATGTGATGGAGGCTTGTGCCGACAATAAAATTCCATTAATGATTTTCGATCGACCTAATCCGCATGGTTATTATGTCGACGGGCCAGTTCTCGATACAGCATTCAGAAGTTTTATCGGAATGCAACCTATACCTGTTGTTCATGGAATGACTATAGGTGAATATGCTCAAATGCTTACGGGAGAAAATTGGTTAAATACAAGAGGGAATTGTAAAACAACAATCATTAAAATGAAGGGTTGGGATCATAATGTTCTATATCGACTTCCGATTCCTCCTTCGCCAAATTTACCAACGCAAGCAGCTATAAATTTATATCCTTCATTATGTTTTTTTGAAGGAACAAAAGTTAGTTTAGGAAGAGGAACTGATTTGCCTTTTCAGCAAATTGGATATCCAGGAAATCCCGATGGTACAAAAGAATTTACTCCTGTTAGTATTCCCGGTAAGGCGAAAAATCCACCGCATGAGGGAGTAAAATGTATCGGATATGATTTAACCGATTTTGGAACATTGTACGCTGATCATGGTGGTAAAATTTATTTGAATTGGTTGATGCAATTATACAATGATGCACCAGTGAAAGATGATTTCTTTACTCCTTTTTTTGAAAAACTGGCAGGTAATGATTTGCTGCGAAAACAAATAGAAGCTGGCGATACAGAAGAACAAATTAGAAATTCTTGGGGGCCGGATATTGAGAACTTCAGAGCAATTCGAAAAAAATATTTGCTATACGGCGACTTTAAATAAAAAGGAGGACCATTATGATCCTCCTTTGCACTCGGGTATTGTTAGGGTTACTGGACAGTGAATTTAAATCTGCTCGTTTCGGTTCCTATTTGAATGGTCATTATGTAAATTCCTTTTGCAAATGAAGTAACATTAATGTCGGATGTGTTTTCTCCGTCTTGAGCTTCTCTCGATTCATTTAAAATGTTTCTTCCCGATAAATCAGTAATGTTAAGAACATAGTCAGATTTTTTATCCGTGCTGAAAGTATATGTTAATATGTCACTTGTAGGGTTCGGGTATCCTACTAGTTCAAATATTCCACCATCATCAACTCTCGATGATAATACTGATGTGGTGAAAGTTAAAGGTGTTGACCAAGTTCCTGTTGCTCCAGTGGAGCACTTTCCTTTTACTTCAACCTTGTAGGTAGTGTTGCTATGTAATCCTTTTAATTGATACAGTCCATTTGATGGATTGTAATTCAGAATAATAACTCGAATACTTCCTGTTGCTACATTGGTAACTCTAATTCTAACGCTATCCATAACCGAAGTATTTCCCCATACCAACGTTGCAGATGTTGTTTTGATATTTATAGCTGATATAGTACTAATATACCCGCAAGTATCAATCGTGCTAAAGTATGAAGGTTGTGAATATGGACTTGTGTATCCATTACATGTAGTTTGAACTTGCCATTCGTAGGTTGTTGCTGGGCTTAGATTGCTAACCAAAGATCCTGTTGAATATTGAGTACCGGTAAGTACTTTGTAAGAATATGCACTTGTTCCTGAAGCTCTATATCTGATTTTATAAGATTGAGCAGTTGTATTATACCAGCGCAATGTTGCTTTATTTGTATTGATGTTTTCAGCTCTTAAGTGAATTGGTGTGCTTCCGCAATTTAAGGCAGTTCCAAGTGTTTTAAATGTACCAGTTTGACTAATGTAATTTCCTGAAGCGCACATTAATTCAACTGACCAATTGTAATTAGTTGCCGGAACTAAATTTGTCAATTTAGATGAAAATGTATTTCCTGATAATGTTACAGAGTTGACAAGTGATGAATTTAATACCCAATATTTAAGTATTGTTACTTCACCGCTAACTGCAGGGTTCCACTGAAGATTGGCAGTTGTGTCACTAAGGTTGTACGCAGTTAACATTTCAGGATTTGCACATGCTCTAACATTTGGGTCCCCAACCGAAATTTTTCCAGGACTTGAAACGCAGCCAAATGCATTTCTTGCAACTACAGTTAAAATCTGAGGAGAGTTTATGTTAATTGATGATGTTGTTTGTCCATTCGACCAAGTATAGCTTACAGAAGATGGTTCATAAGCAGTTAATTGGTAAGATTGATTTGGAACAAAAGAATATGAAATCCATGGAATCATCGGTTTGTCGTTCACAATTACTGATAATGAGTCAATGCTTAAAACATTGCCTTGACTATCTCTTGAATAAACAAAGTATGTACCTGATTGCGTTGCAGTGATACTTGTTGTTGTTTGTCCACCCGGAGCCCATAACAAGTTAGTCCCTCCATTTGCATTTAATGCCACTGATTGTCCTGAACAAATCGTCGTTGTGCCTATAGCTTGAATACTTACCGGTGTAGGTTGATTTACTAGTGAAATAGTAGTTGCACCTGATACAGCACTACAGCCATGATTATCCGTTATTTGAACACTATAATTACCCGCGGCATTTACATTAATTGATGCTGTTGTTTCTCCGTTAGGCATCCAAACATAACTAGCTCCTGTACTCGCAGATAAAGTTGTTGTTTGACTTGACGAAATTGTAGTAGGTCCATTCACGGTTATAATTGCAGTTGGATTAGCCCATGCAGTAACTTGAGTAGTTGATGATGTTGTAGTACATCCGTTACTATTCGCAGCAACTACTGAATAATTTCCTGTTGAATTTACTAAAATTGAGGATCCTGTTTCTCCTGTTGACCATGTGTAATTAGTTCCTCCTGTAGCTGATAATGTTACGCTTCCTCCTTGACAGAATGATGTTGCACTTCCTGCTGTTACATTTACTGTTGGGTTAGCCGTAACTTGTACATTTGTTGCCGATGATGTTGCACTGCAGTTATTGCTATTTGTAACTGTTACATTGTAATTTCCTGAAGTGTTTACAGTGATTGATGCAGATGTGCTTCCGTTCGACCATACGTAAGAAGAACCTCCTGTAGCTGTTAATGTAACACTACCTCCTTGGCAAAGTGTAGTAGTTCCTGATGCAGTTACTTGTGCTGTAGGTAATGCATTTACAGTCACCGATTGATTAGTTGAAGTTGCTGTACATCCATTTGCACCAGTTACCGTCACAGCAAAGTTTCCTGCCGTGTTAACATTTATTTGTTGAGATGTTGCACCGTTCGACCATAAGTAGCTAGTTCCTGAAGAAGCAGTTAGAGCAACTGATTGTCCATTACATAATGTTGTTGCTCCTGATGCAGCTATTAATGCAGATGGTCTATTTAATACAGTTACTGCAATTGGTGTAGAAACTGCATTACATCCTGATCCATTACCAACAGCAACACTGTAGTTTCCTGTTGAATTAACAGTAATTGATTGTGTGGTTTGTCCGCTCGACCATATATACGTACTTCCCGGAGATGCAGTTAATATAACTGTTCCACCTTGGCAGAAACTTACGGGCCCACTTTGAGTTACAGTAGCTACCGATGCTCCACACATTTGTTGTGTCGGATTTAAGTTGATGGCACCATCAATTGTCATCATCACGCGATCAATTTCTAAATTTGTTGATGATGCTGTTAATTGTAATGTGTATTCTTGAGTATTCAAATTATTGAATGCAATTGCTAATCCTGAACATGCATCAAGGCTATACCATTGCCATGCTGTGTCAGTAATGCAGCTTACAGTTTTTTGAGATGTTCCGTTTAAAGCAACTGAAAATCCTGTTGATGCACTTGATTTGCTTCGTGCTCTTACCCATACATAGTAGTTTGAGTTTATACGTGGAGTGAAGTTGTATTCAACTGTGTTTCCTGTTGTAGCAGTAAATCCAATATAAGAAGTGTAAACGCGGAAGTCGCCTGCAGCAGCACCTGTTGGTCGTTGTGTTTTTATAGCAACGTTTGTTGGTGTGTTGTCATATAATTCAGCTTCTAAATTGAAATCTTTCGACCATCTTGAAGGATGTGATGCTTCATGCCATCCGTCTAACTGAATAAATACCGGAGCTGAAGGATTAGTGTTATCGTAGATATAAGTACTTCCTTGACGACGAATATTGAATTGAAGATTTTGCCCGTTTAAAGTGATCTTCGCTTCTCCTTCTAGTTCAGAATTACCTTGCATATTTGAATTCGGTTGAATAGAACCTGTGATAGCATATTTATCTAATGTGCTATGTTTTCTTATTACTACAAGTTTACGTTGATCACCTGCATTGAAAGAGTAACCCGGATTTGTACTGCTAACCGAATATGGAACATCTCCCGGTAATAAATTGCCATTTCTTAAAATGTCTTCATATCTACTTGTGATAGCTTGTGCATACGAAGGCATTGCAGCTTGCCATGCATAACCTGCAGGATTTGATGGTGCAGGGTTTGGTGGATTATAAGATGCAGCTTCGTTGAAGTACCCGGTATAGAAAAATTCTGCACCTGTCATGCTAAGTGCTTTAAGTAAACCTAGCCATTGTGCAGGGCGAATATTTCTTTCTTCGTCAGCATTCCATCCTGCTGCTATGAAAGGAGAGTATAGTTTGTCGTTTTGTTGAAGTTCATAATATCTTCCTTCAATAATCTGCTTCCACCCTGTCCATGCACTCGTGCCTGTTAACCAGTTGTTCGACCAACGTGGGTAGAAATCTGGTGTTGCATATACTTGTCCATTTATTGGCTTATTGATAGTTCTTGTTTCACTGTATTTGTGGCGACTAACTAGTCCACTGATTTGATACTCGGCATAATTTGCGTTGCTAAGGCCTGTTAGCGTATTTAGAAATTGATTGCTATATGCTTTCGCAACTTTCCATTTTCTATTGCCTAAATAAGAATCCCAGTCGTATGATGTAGTAGCTTTGTCACTAACTACTGATGGGTCAGCTTGCATTGCCGTTGAAGAAGGCTTGGGAATTACTTCTCCGTTTTCACAAATAAAGTTTAACGGTCGTGATAAGTTATTAAGTAAAGTTTGTAAATATAATTTTTGTGTTAATCCGTCTTTAATAAATGAGTCTACCGGTGCTGCTGGACTCCAATATTTTGTTGTTGAAGTTGATCCGCTAAGTCCAATAAATGTGCCTGCACTATTCTTGAGATAATGATTCGTTGGGAGAGATTTGTTTTCGATATAGCCGGTATTCGATGAAAATCCTGCATTTTGAGGATTCATTTGTGCCCAAAAAGTAATTGCTCCGGTTGGCCATTGCGGATTTTGATTTGCAAGTTGTACCCATGCGCCATGAAACTTAGTTGGATCATTATATTGGGTATAGGAGCTTGTGTTTCCTGAAACTAAAATTGAGTAATTAAAATTTTTAGCTAACTCACGTTGAATTTCTACTGTATTGGTTATCGCTTGTGCTTGTGTAATACCCGGTTGGAATTCACCTCCAAAATATCGAAGACCTAACCAATCGAAGTTAGCCAAAAGCGTATGATTCTTTTTATAACGTGGAAGTGGATAAGATTTTAATTGGTCAAGTGCAGAAGTTGTATATGATGGATGACCTAATGCATATTCATTAACATCAACAGGACCGCTGATAGCAGCTGCAACCGGAGGTACAACAGCACTTGCAGCAAACATATAATGTTCGCTGTTTCTAAAGTTTTGATAATGTCTGTAAATAGAGTTAGCCGGTAAAGCAATATTATAAAGTGCTACTTCGTCAATCTGTCCAAAAATTCTGTAGTAAGAAGTGTTAGAATTTATATCGAAGACATTGTTGTTTGCATTCGAAGTGTTTTGGTTGAAGCGCCCCGCTGCTGTTGTTGTAGAGAATCCTATTGGCAATTGACCATCAACCCAAATTTCTTTTTGTCCAGTATTAGAATTGTATTTAAAAACTAAGTGATGCCAATTGTTATCGACATAATAGCTATATGAACCTCTTCCTATTCCTTGTAAGTCAATCACAAAGTTGTCGTTTACTGTTGCGCCTGCGCTATTAACAACATTAGTTGTGAATTGAATAAATGCATATCCCATGCGGATAATAACTGCATTATCTCTTCTGTTTAATAAGTTAGTAGAGTTGAAATCGTGATCTGCTTTAAATAGAAACTCTGCCGTAAATAATGAGTCAATTCCTAAGTTATTAGTAGCTACAACAGCTTTTCCTCCATTGCCTAAACTCATAGCCATACCAATGTCTCCTCTGGTAATGCTATATTGGCCATTATAAAAATTCGGATTTAATGCTGAAACATTCATCGAATCTTTTAATGGTGTCGCCCCTTCAAACGTCCAGTAGTGTCTCGGCAAGTATTGCTGAGCATTAACTACGGAGAGTGCTCCCGTTAATAAGAGAGCTAACAACAAACTAGTTAAGTTTGGAGTTCTTCTTTTTCTAATTGTAAAAACTTTTTTCATGCGCGTTTTTCTTTTTTGGCACAACCTTTGCAAGATCACTGCTGTTGGTTGGTTATGCATTGGAAGCAAAATAAATTATTGCTGCATGAGAAAAGACCTATCAGAAACCTTTACATAAATTTGTAAGGTCTGATAGTTTTATTTCTGTTTTTTTATTGGTAGCTATAGGTAAATACCTCTGAAGCCTATCGTTTTAGGCTTCGTTAATTTGGTTTTAGCGCTAAAATATACTGTAATATTTTTCGTAGATTTCTCTTTCTTTTTAGGACAAAAGAAAAATAGCATATTTAATTTCTGTTTATATTACAAAAAAAGAGGGGATGAATAGTTTCATCCCCTCTTTTTTTGTTTGATTTTAAACGATTATTCGATCGCCGAGATTTTAATTCGTTCCTTTTGCGTTGAGGTAACGATTTCCGCAATATAAAGTCCACGAGCGAGATGAGAAGCATGGTATTCAACTTTTGTTTCTCCTTCTGGCATAAATGCGTTATCCATTAATACATCGATTAATTTCCCTGATAAGTCATAAATTTTAATTGTGACATTATCGGATGTGCCTAAAACGAATGCTAAGTTGACATCGCTATTAAATGGATTCGGATATGCGGAGAAGGCAGTTGATATTGGAAGTTCTTCTCCTTCTTTACAAGGAACTGTAACAGTATAAGGATTTGCAAATGTTCCGCAACTTCCAAGTTGAACTCTTACTTTATATGTTCCGGCAGCAGTAGCTTTATAGCTTGAGCTCGTTGCAGAAGAAATGACAACATTGTTTTTATACCAAACATAGGCTTGTGCGTTTGAGCTATTTACTTTAATCGTAACGCTTCCTCCGGCACAGAATGATAGTGGACCGCTTGTTGTTACATTAAATGTAGCCTGAGGGCTTACAGACACGGTTTTTGCAGCCGAAGTTGCCGAGCATCCTCCAGCTTGTGTAACTGTTACGGAGTAGCTTCCCGAAGAAGAAACTGTCACTGAAGGAGTAGTTGCTCCATTTGACCAAAGGTATGATGATCCTGAAGTTGATGTCAATACAACCGAGCCTCCTGTGCAGAACGAAGTTGCTCCACTAGCTGTAATTGTAGGAGTAGAAGTAGATCCTGTTGATGCTGTTACCGGGATTGCAGTGCTTACACTTGAACAACCATTAGTTGAAGTAACAGTACAGATATAGTTTCCTGAAGTGCTAACAGTAATTGATTTTGTTGTAGCACCATTCGACCATAAATATGATCCAGTAGTTGATCCCGATGTTAAAACTACACTGCTATTGCAGAAGGTAGTAGGGCCGGATGCTGTTACGGTATTACTAGGCGCAGGATTCACGGCTACAGTAGTTGCAGATGATGTTTTAGAACATCCTGCTGCTTGACTAACAGTAACACTATAAGATCCGGCAGTACTTACATTTATTGATTGAGTAGTAGCGCCATTTGACCACAAATAAGTCGATCCTGTATTTGCTGTTAATGTCACAGAACCACCTGAGCAGAACGAAGTAGCTCCGCTTGCTGTAATTGTTGCTGTAGGATTCGTTACTGCTGTTACTGTGATAGGAGTAGTATTAATTGCACATCCGTTAGTTCCTGTAATGGTTGCTGAATAATTCCCGGAAGTAGTTACGTTTATTGCCTGCGATGTAGCTCCGTTCGACCATAAGTAAGTGGCACCCGTTGCAGCAGAAGTTAAAGTAACAAAACCGCCGTTACAGAATGTTGTAGAACCTGAAGTGTTAACAGCGCTTGATGGCGATGCATTCACCGTTACCACAGTAGCTGATGATGCTTTTGAACATCCTCCAGATTGAGTTACAGTTACAATATATGAGCCTGAAGTTCCTACATTAATCGATTGTGTAGTTGCTCCGTTTGACCATAAATAAGAAGTTCCGCTATTTGCTGTTAATAATACTGTTTTCCCTGAACAGAAAGTTGTTACTCCACCCGCAGTGATTGTTGCAGTAGGCGCAGTTAAAGCTGTAACAGTGATCGGAGAAGTTGTAGCAGTACATCCACTGGCAGATGTGATTGTAGCGGAATAACTTCCTGACGTTGTTGCAGTAATAGATTGAGTAGTAGCCCCGGTCGACCATTTATAAGTGGCTCCTGTTGCCGCAGAAGTTAATGTTACTGATCCTCCTGGACAGAATGTTGTAGAGCCTGAAGTATTGATAATTGTCGATGGTGATGCGTTAACAGTAACAGTTACCGGTGAAGTAATTGCTGTTTGGGCACCTGAGGTTACAGTTGCTGAGTAAGATCCGCTACTATTTACGGTGATTGATTGGGTTGTTGCACCTGTCGACCATAAATATGAAGTTCCTGTAGACGCTGTCAACACAACGCTTCCGCCTTGGCAGAATGTAGTTGTAGATGCGGGTGTAATACTAGCAGTAAAAGTTGATGTAGTACAAGGACCTGCATAAGTTGTATAAACGGAACCTGAAGTTGGAGCAATAGTTACTAAGTCAATTTCAAGCGCAGTAGAAGTTGGAGTGATACCTAATTTATGATTCACAAGACTCAAGTTTGCAAAAGCTATAGGTTGAGATGTTGTGGCATCGTAACGATACCATGTCCAGTTAGTGTCTTTAACGCAAGTAATGCTATTAGTAGTAGTTCCGTCAAGTGAAATATTAAAGCCGGTGTTAACGCCTGTTTTACTTCTTGCTCTTACCCAAACATATTGTGTTGCTGTTGTTCCTCTTGGTACGAAGTTATATTCAACTACACCAACCGATTTGAACCCTACACACGATGTGAAATTAGTATAGTCTCCAGCTGCTGTTCCTGCAGGTACATAAGTTCTAATTTCAGCATTCGTTGAAGTGATGTTGTCGAATAATTCGCCTTCTAAATTGAAGTTTTTGCTCCAGTAATAAGGATGAGTTTCTTCATGCCATAAATCAAGTTGGTAAAATACAGGAGATGCTGTATTTGTGTTGTCATAAATGTAAGTACTTCCTTGACGACGAATATTGAATTTTAGTGTTTGTCCGTTAAGTTTAATTGAGGCTACTCCACTTAGAGGAGCATTGCCAACCATGTTTGAGTTCGGTTGAATAGTTCCAGTTAACGCATATTTGTTAAGCGTATTATGCTTTCTTCCAACTACTAATTTTGTTACATCTCCTGCGTAGAATGAATATCCTGGTTGATTAGGATTAGATGCTGCATCAGCAGGGACATCACCATTCATCAAGCTTCCGTTAAACATTAAATCTTCGTAACGTGTCGTTATTGCTTCGGCATACCCAGGTAGCGCCATTTGCCAAACATAATTGTTTGGGTTTTGGTATGGTTGCTTAGTAACAAAATATCCTGTTTGGAAATATTCAGCACCACTCATTGCAATTACTTTAAGAAACCCTAGCCATTGCGCAGGACGAGGAATTAATTCTTCATCAACCCAGCCCGGAGAAACATAAGGAGCGAATAATTTGTCTCCTAAACTGATTTCTGTAAATCTACTGTCCACAATAAATTGCCATCCATGTGCTGCACCTTGCCAGTATCTCCAAATATTTGGACGTTGCATGTAGATATCTCCTGAAGAATATCTTTGTCCGTTAACAAGTGAATTTATTGTTCTCGTTTCTGCCCAATTCCAGCTATATTGAGGATGGCCATTAAGATAATAGTGGCTAAATCTTGTATTTGCTAAAGCAGGCAATGATAAAAATTCATTCGTATATGCAGTAGTTAAACGCTTCATTCCACGTCCTGAATATTTAGACCAATCACCTAATCCACTTGCATTGAACGCCGCAAGTGTCGCAGGATCTTTTTGAAGGCCAGTGCTTGTCCAGTTGGTAATTACTTCGCCATTCTCGAATAAAGTATTTAAAGGGCGAGTCATTTTCTTGGTTAACTGATCAAGATAATAACGCATTGTTTGTCCGTCGTATTTTAATGAGTCGATAGCGGCTTCCGGACTTACAACTTTAAAACTTGTAGTCACATTACCATAGCGATCGAGAAATTGTCCTGAAGAGTTTCTTAAATAAGAAGACGCCGGCAAACATTCACATTTGATGTATGGTTCTGTAGAAGCTTTCCCAATACCTTGAGGACTTAATTGTTCCCAATATGAGTTAGCAGATGTCTTCCAAGATGGATTTGTATTTGCCATCTTTATCCATGCTCCATCGTAAGTGTTTGTGTCCCCAAAATCATTTACGTTATGTGTATTGCTTGTCACTAAGAGAGCATAATAAAAATTAGTCACCAATTCTTTTTGAACTTCTTTGCTTCGTTGCACAAGAACACTATTGCTATACGACGATGTTCCATCACCTGCAACATGCGCTGGGTTAAAAATCATTGTATTAGGAAATAGTGTAGAGGTTGGCAACGCTCTTGCTGCAGGAAAAGTTTTTAACTGCGTCAAGGCATCTATAGTAGGAGTTGGGTGTCCTGGCGCAAATTCATTAATATTAAGACTTCCGGAAATGGATGTAGCTGTTGGAGGTGTTATTGTTGAATTTGAAAATGAATAATGTTTTTTTTGTGTAAATTCAGTATAATGCTTGTAAATCATTGTTGAAGGGAGCGCATACTTGTAGGTTGCTATTTCATCAAGATCCCCAACATATTTTGTGTAATCTGTAATTGTATTAACATCGCAAATATTGCTGTTCGGACTCGAAGCGTTAGCAGGAATACTTCCTTTGGCTAAAGTTTTACTAAATCCTGTTGGTAATTGTCCGTCAACCCAAACTTCTTTCGTTCCGTTTTTTGCATCATACTTAAAAACCATGTGATGCCAGTTGTTGTCAACAAAGTAATTATAGGAGCCTCTTCCAATAGCTTCTAATTGTATGTCTAAATTATCGGTAACCGCTGTCGATGTTCCCGTTGGAATACTCTTGGTCGTGAATCGGATATAAGGGAAATACAACCTTAGGTTTATTGCTCCGTCACGGCGACTGAAAAATTGAATCGGTGAATTAATGTTTGCCCCAGCTCTGAAAAGAAATTCAATCGTCAGTCCTGAATCTGCAGCCAAAGGACTCGAAGCAACAATCAATTTCGATGAACTGTTTAAAGTGAGGAATTTGCCTACACCAGATGTAGATGATGCGGGGCTAATCGTGTAAGGCGACTGGTAATAACTAGGATTTAAATCCGAATTGCCCATTGAATCCGTTAAAGCATTTGTGCCATCAAATGTCCAGTAGTTGTTTGGGTTCCAGTTCTGACTTTTGGCTGAATAACTTCCCGTAAGAAGGATAAAGAGCGCAAAGATTTGTAACGGAAATCTTTTTAACTGCTGTTTTGGTTGTTTCATTTGTAGTATTTAAATGGGTTTGAATTGGACAATAACAATTCAGGCCCTCATTCGGGCATCTTTTATAAACTATTAAAAGACAGGCTTTTTTGCGTGAACAGTTCAAATATATCCAGAAAATCATTACTGCAAAATGTAATGTTTGTCAAAAAATGTAAGTGCCTGATTTACAGTGTTAAAAAATTTCTTTGGTGTATAAAAAATGGCGATTGACCAATTTGTTTTGATCGTTCGCCATAAAATTTTGATCGTTCGCCCAAAGGTTTTGAAGCTTTTAGCGGAATTTGATCGTTTTTTGAAGTGGGTTTAATCCCTTTAAAACAGTCTAAACCGAATGGAAGAAAGCGGTATTTTAAGGTATACCATGGGCCTCGGTTTTTCCGGATTACCCTTTACTTTCTTTACTATATAGGCTATAAGTACAAACGTCATTTATAGCACCACATTTAAATTACCTTCTTTTGTTTCTCTTTTTCCCGTAGGTCCTTGGGCAGTTACTTTATATACGTATACGCCTTCACTTACTTTATCACCTTGGTAGGTGCCATCCCATCGTTCATTAGGATTTCCGCTTTCGAAGACCATTTGTCCCCAGCGATTGAAAATTTGCATTCGGAATTCTTTTAGAGCTTCTCCTGCAATTCCGAATGTGTCGTTAAGTCCGTCGCCGTTTGGAGTAAACGTATTTGGGATATAAAAACTCATCTGGGGGATAATTTCAACCTCATTGGATACACTGTATATCTGAGGTGCACCATTCTTATATGCAACGATTCTGTATTTCCTGGAACTTTGTACTTGTCCGAAGGAATCGGACCAAATACAGCTGCCCAGAACGACAGCGAGTATTGATATTGTAAAGTATCTCATAACCTTGTTGATTTGATGTATGCAAACTACAACCCCGGCGGCATGAGCATTTTGTTATAATTACAATAACAGTCTATTGTAAGGTTGACATCGAAATAGTATTCAAATTGTCATGCATTCGAACATGATTTTTGACTTGTTTTGAAACTCTCCTCTGAAAATCATTTTTGTTGCTTAAAGTATTGTCGAATTGGTACCGTAAGGCTTTGTTCGTTTTTTGACGGGAAAGCCCTTGAATTAATACCATTTCAATGAAACTTTGCGAATTAATGTCATTATTTATTGCGCATTTAAGCCAATTTTCAAACGTTTTTTTCTTGAAATTACCTGTTGGGCAGAAGGTTTTAGTGATAAGCATCTTACAAGAAACCTAAAATGATAAGTTGTTGAGTGGCCTACTATATAAGTGCCGGCGCATCAGGAATGAGCCAATTAGAAGAATTCTAATACTGGGCAATCTTCTCGTCTTTTAATATGATATTGGTCGCTTTCGATAAAACAATTGAAATAAAATTTGCGATTTGAGTTTTATGATATTACTTTTAACTCAAATATCTACAGCTATGTATGTTGATACAACTGATTTGGTAATATTCTTAACCTGAAATATAGGGGGCTGTACTTTGTGCAGCCCCTTCTTATTTATATTAACCATTAAAACTCTCATACCATGAATCCCAATCTCAAATTAGGTAACATGAAAGAAGAACATGATGCCTGGCAGGACCGAATCCAATTTCTTAAAAAAGAAATTGAAACTTTCAAAACTCATTTAGGTACAGTCGTCGTCGGTGATTTTAAGCCTAAAAATGCGATGGCATCTGTCGAGCATTTTCAAAATCAGTTTATTTTGCAGAGAGAGCAACTGGACATTATTCGTCACGACTTAAAACAGCATGAGAATTTAATTGAAGATGTTGAGAAAGGAGTGGTGGCGGAGCCGGAGCCAGGCCTAGATAAAGTTCACAAAGTTCAAAGGGAAAAACTGGAGCAGTTCGAAAAAATATTTCATGATTTAAGGAAGGAGTTCAATGTCTTCCTCGATAAAGTGGACTACTAGACATACTCTCGCACCAAATGTAAGATCGCACTCAAAATCGAGTGTATTTAAATGTTTTGGTGCTATTTCTTATAGCATTTCCAACATAATGAAGAGTGTAGTAAGTATTAGTAACTCTTCTGCAATGAATTGAAAACTACCGAGGTCTCTAGTTTTAGTAGCCTCGGTAGTTTCATTTTCTTCCTCGCTAATGTGGTCGTAAATGAAGGTAGAATCGTCTTTCATTTTATCTTTTTTTATTTCAATTAAGATACAATAGATAAAAAAATACTATGATCTTAATGTCTGATTCCTTAACATTGTAATCAGATAGTCATTTATGGTTGGTTTTCTCACTTGATTCCGCTATAGTTGCCCGTAATATTATGAATTCAGTAAAAACAGTGTTTGTTCTCGGAGCACCTCGCTCAGGAACCAGTATGATCTTGTATATGTTGATTAATGGCCAACCTGATTTTTTTGGGTCGAAGCATGAATCGAAATTTTATACAATAGCCTTGAAAAAGCCTTTTGTCGAGTCGACATTTACAAACGACGAGTATTTTAAGGAGTTATTAGGGGAGGCCGTCATTAAGTCAATATTCGCATTGTCTAAAGATCATTTCGATTTTTTTAATCGGGTGATGAATTATTGTCGAGAAAAAAACGGAGCGCCAATTTTCGTAGAGAAAAGTCCTATGCATACCGTTTATTATCAAGATATCCCTAAACGATTTCCGGATGTAGGTTTTGTGTTGATTAATCGTTACCCTCCTGCGAATATTCATTCTATTGCATATACGAAATGGATTAATTTAATGAGTGATAAATTTCCTTTTGGCGTTGGAAAGAATACGTACGTCAGATATTTATTTGCTTCTTTATTGTTTCATGAGTATTGGAGAGATTCAAAAAGATTGAGAAAGACCCGAGAACATTAATGACGATCTGTTATGAAGATGTTATTTTGGAGAATAGTGATCTGCGTGCAGAAATGACCAGTGCTTTCGGAATTGATTTTAATCCGTTGTATGTTTCTCGTCCATTTTCAAATGCGGTAAGCCATACGAAAGAGGGTTATGATAAAGATCGTGTGTTCGGCTATAAAAATACGATGCCGAAATCGGTTCAGTATTTTATTAATGCAGTATTTACGCCTCGGAAGAATTTCGATATGATCTTCAGAATTCCTTTTTTGCTATTTTTCTTCGAGCCGGTGTACTTGATAAAAAAGTACTTCATGGGTAAAAAGTAAAACTACTTTTTGAAGTCGTTTATATTTATTCTTCCGGTGCAAAAAAAGATTTCATCTTCGATGTTGTTGGAGGCAACAATGGTTGTCTTTTGCAAAGTATAAGTGTCGATCATTTCCTTATACCATGCTACTCCGTTGGCATCTAAGTTTGAGAGCGGTTCATCGAGTAGGAGTAATGGAGTATCGCTTAATATTGCCATCGCAAGTTTTAATCGTTGTTTCATTCCTGATGAAAACTGCTTAATCGATTTGTTTCGAGCATGTGAAAGCTGACTGATTTCTAAAAAAGTCTCCGTATTAATTCCCTGTTGAAATTCTTTGAAAGGGGCAAAAAAAGTAATTAGTTCTTCGATCGATAATTCTTCAGGCAAATCAATGTAAGGTGCTCCGATTGATAAGAGTTTGAAAAGCTTTTCAGAGTATAACTCATTGGTGTTGTGAGTGTAGGTTATTTTTCCTTCACTAGCTTGTTGATACCCTGAAATAATTTGTAGTAAAGTGGATTTTCCTGATCCGTTAAATCCCGTTATGGCAGTCCGCGTTTTTTCTTCGAAAACATAATCAATACCTCTGAATGTCCATAGGTGTTGATGGCGTTTGCCAATTGTTTCAAGCCGGATGCGTATCAAAATTTTTTGTTTTACTCTTCTTCTCCGGAGGTTAATCCTCTGATAATTCCTTTGTCGCTTGAGCGAATAAATTCTATCATCATTTTTAAATGATCAGATGATTTCATTTCACTTTCTGCAATCGATATTGCTTTGGTAACATTATGACCTCGCAAATAAATTAGTCGATAAAATTCTTGTATATCATTAATCACTTCATCGCTATATCCTCTTCTTCTTAATCCTACAGCGTTAATGCCGGTATAAGAAAGTGGTTCGCGTGCTGCTTTTACAAATGGAGGTACATTTTTTCGGACTCCTGTTTGGCCTGCAATAAAGCTATGCATACCAATATGCATAAATTGCGATACTCCAACATATCCTTCTAAAATAGCCCAATCATCGATAAGTACATGGCCTGCGAGATTTACCGAGTTTGCTAAAATTACATTATTCCCAACTATACAATCGTGAGCAATATGTACATAAGCCATCAACAAACAATTAGCACCTACAACAGTTTTTCCTAATGCCGATGTTCCTCGGTTGATAGTTACACATTCACGAATAGTAGTATTGTCGCCAATTTCTGCAGTAGTCTTTTCGCCTTTAAACTTTAAATCTTGAGGCACGGCAGAAATTACAGCGCCAGGAAATATTCTGCAATTTTTCCCAATGCGTGCTCCATCGTAAATCGTAACATTTGATCCGATCCATGTTCCTTCTCCAATTTCAACATCTCCTTGGATAAAGGTAAACGGATCAATCTGAACATTAGCTCCGATTTTTGCATCGGGATGTACTGAAATAAATGTGCTGCTCATGTTCTAGCTTTTCTTAACAATTTGAGCCATCATTTCGGCCTCTATTACAACTTTATCGCCTACGATTCCTTCGCCTTTCATATGGCAAATTCCTCTTCTGATAGGAGATACTAATGCCAAGTGGAAAATGATGGTATCACCCGGCATAACTTTTTGTTTAAATCGAGCTTCAGTAATTTTCATGAAGTAAGTCCAGTAGTTTTCAGGATCCGGCACTGTGCTCAGTACCAAAATTCCTCCTGTTTGCGCCATTGCTTCAATCATTAATACTCCCGGCATCACCGGATTCTCTGGGAAGTGTCCTTGGAAGAACCATTCATTCATTGTAACGTTTTTAACGCCTACAACGTGAGAGTCAGAGAGCTCAATAATTTTATCTACTAGCAAGAACGGATACCTATGTGGTAGCATACTTGCTATTTTATTTACATCGTAAAGTGTTGGTGCATTCAAATCAAATTTTCGCACTTGATGGCGATCACGTTTGATAAGTGCTTTAATTTTTTTAGCTAATTCAACATTCGCTGCATGTCCAGGGCGTGCTGCTAAAACATGTCCTCTGATCGGTTGACCGATTAACGCTAAATCACCAATAATATCTAGTAATTTATGACGAGCAGGTTCATTTTGGAAGTGAGGTTGAACATTATTTAAAAATCCTCTTTCTTTAACCTGAACATTTGGTTTGTTAAACAACTTCGATAGTTCGTCGAGTTTTTCTTGACTTACTTCTCTGTCAACTACCACAATCGCATTGTTTAAATCACCACCTTTAATGAGGTTATGCTTAACTAGCATTTCTAACTCGTGGAGGAATACAAAAGTTCTGCATTGTGAAATTTCACTTTCGAATTCTTCTAGCTTATGTAACTGCGCATGTTGAGTTCCTAAAACCGGACTATTATAGTCAACCATTACGGTGATTCGGTACTCAGGACTTTCTACAGCTAACATTTCAACATTACGAGCAGGTTCTTCGTAAGTTGTATTCTCATGTAAGTCGTAAATATCGCGGTTTGCATTTTGCTCAACACGACCGGCTTGCAGAAGAGCGTCAACAAATGGGCGAGAACTTCCGTCCATGATAGGAATTTCTGGTCCGTCGACTTCAATCAATACATTATCGATTTCCAAGCCTACTAAAGCAGCAAGAGCATGTTCGGTAGTACTTACTTT
>Ga0255344_1002102_pt1 | contig 24925 bp, 20 predicted proteins | sample wastewater_treat_5_FD_192414 | JGI IMG/M metagenome (GOLD analysis project Ga0255344, IMG submission 192414) | Wastewater microbial communities from Lulu Island WWTP, Vancouver, Canada - plant18 | ecosystem: Engineered > WWTP > Wastewater > Unclassified | place: Canada: Vancouver, British... | reverse complement strand
ACAAAATGCTGCCTGCGCTGACAGGCGGGGCAATGCTCCACACATCCTGCAAAGAATACGTGGGAAGGCTGAAACAGGCCATGAGTTTCTTCGGCTCCACAAGTCCTTCCTATCTTATAATGGCAAGCCTCGACCTCTGCAACAGATACATCTGCGACCGCATAGCCGATGATATCGCTGAGGGTATGAGGTCTGTACAGAAGCTGAAAAGTCACTTCTCCGACAGGCTCATATTTGCCGAAAGCGAGCCTTTCCACATCACGGTAATGGCGGTGGAATGCGGATACGACGGCAATGAACTGGCTGAGAGACTTCGTGCAAACGGCGCTGAATGTGAATATTCCGACAGCTCCCTGCTGATACTTCTCATGTCGCCTGTGAGCAATGCCGGGGACTACGCAAAGCTGACGGAGGCTCTTGACACTGCTCTGCGCTCCGCACGAAAGCATGAACCGATAAAGGAAAGCTTCAGCATCGCTCTGCCGGAAAAGGCCATGTCCATACGTGAAGCGGCATTCTCTCCATGTGAAGAAATACCGGTCGAAGAAGCCGAGGGACGCATCTGTGCTTCCGTGAAAGTGCCGTGCCCTCCTGCGATACCGATTGCGGCAAGCGGCGAAGTCATCGACCGCTCATGCATCGAGCTTTTCAAACGCTATGATATTGATAAAGTATTAGTGGTGCGTCAGTGATATGTAGGGGACGGCGTCCTCGACGTCCCGTGCCTTACACGAAAAATAACACGAAACTGACTGTATGGACACACGGCGGATGGTATCCGCCTCTGCACACAGCAAAAGGAAAATAACATGAAGAACATATACGGAAATGAATACCTGCTGTCTACGATAGCAAATATGATAAAAAACGGCAAGGCTGCCCAGTCCGTTATTTTCTGCGGAGAAAAAGGCAGCGGCAAACGGCTTATGGCCAAATACTACACCATGTCGCTGATGTGTGAATCTCCCGTTGACGGAAGGCCATGCGGCAAGTGCAATGCCTGCCACAATGTTGACATGGGCTACCACCCCGATGTGATATACGCTCCCACCAGCGGTAAATTAGGCGGATATTCCGTTGAGACCGCCCGTGCTGTCATCAATCAGGCCTACATCAAGCCCAACAACTCCAGCGGCAGAAAGGTGTGCATCTTCACCGACTGCAAGAACACCGACCCACGTACTCAGAATGTCCTGCTGAAGCTGATAGAGGAACCGCCCGAATACGCTTACTTCATCTTCACCTGCAACTCACGGACAGACTTCCTGCCTACCATTATTTCAAGATGCGTATGCTTCGGAGTCTCCACTGTTACAGATGAGGAGGCGAAAAAAGCGCTCATCGAGGACGACTGCACTCCCGAAGAAGCCGAAAGCGCTGTCAGATGCTTCCACGGAAATATCGGTATGTGCGGCGATTATATCCGCAATGAGGAACTCCGCAAGCAGGTGGATTTGACAAAAGGCCTCGCTGATAGTATAATAAGAAAAGATGAATATTCGCTCAATGCACAGCTTTTCTCTCTCGGAAGCGGCAGGAACGATGTGAAGAACGTCCTGTCAATGCTTGATAAGCTGGTCCGTGATGCTGCTGTGCTGGGCAGAGATAAAAACGCAGAACTGATAGGATGCAGCCGTGAAAACGCTGTCGCCCTTTCGGGAAGGATAACACCATATCAGTCTGTACGCATTCACAATAAGATCGAACTGGCAAACAAAGCCGTTGACTGCAATGTCACCATACCTCTTGCAATGGCGGCGCTGGCTGCCGAGATAATCGAAATCATCTGAACTGGAGTTATACATGAAAGAAATAGTTGGTGTACGCTTCAAGAGCGTAGGAAAAATATATTACTTCTCCCCCGGCAATATCAAGGCTAATGTGGGAGACCGTGCTATCGTCGAGACCGTAAGAGGCATCGAATGCGGCGAAGTCGTTATCGCTAACAGGGAGATACCCGACGAGATGATAAATTCTCCCCTCAAGCCGATAATCCGCCTTGCTGACGAGAACGACATGAAAACTGTCGAGAAGAACAAGCAGCGTGAAAAGGAAGCTTTCAGAATATGCGAGGAGAAGATAGCCGCAAGGAAACTCAGCATGAACCTTGTGGACGTTGAGTGTACCTTCGATAACAACAAGCTTCTCTTTTACTTTACTGCTGAGAACCGTGTTGACTTCCGTGAACTGGTAAAGGATCTGGCATCCGTTTTCAGAACACGTATCGAACTGCGTCAGATAGGTGTACGTGACGAGGCTAAGATACTTGGCGGTCTTGGTATCTGCGGCAGAGAATTCTGCTGTAAGGGCTACATGGGCGATTTCCAGCCTGTATCCATCAAAATGGCAAAGGAACAGGGACTTTCCCTCAATCCTACAAAAATATCAGGCACCTGCGGCAGACTTATGTGCTGTCTCAAAAATGAGCAGAACGTTTACGAGGAACTGCTGAAGATAACCCCGAAAATGGGCGCAGTAGTCGTAACTCCCGACGGCGACAAGGGCAAGGTGGAGGACGTTAACCTCATCACAGGAAAGCTGAGAGTCAAGACCGAGAAATCCGAAGTTCCCGTTACTCTGGACAGAAGCGAAGTAAAGCTGCTGAAGGACGTTGAGATAAGGGTCAACAAGGACGAACTCAAGGCTCTGAAAAAGCTTGAGGATAAGTAATGAACAAGGTAAATTACGGCAGGATGCTGGACGAGAAAATGGCAGAACTGGAGAAAAGCGGCGAAAAACCGTCGCTTCTCCTTCACGCCTGCTGTGCTCCCTGTTCCAGTCATACCCTGCTTTTTCTGCATGAGCATTTCGATATCACGCTGTATTTCTGCAACCCGAACATTTCCCCCGAAAGCGAATTCGAGTTCCGTCTCAGCGAACTGAAAAGGCTTGTGAAGGAACTGGGACTGGATATCACCGTCATCGAAGAGCCCTATGACTCCGCTCCCTTTTTTGCACTTGCAAAGGGTCTGGAAGACCTGCCCGAGCGTGGGGAAAGGTGCCGGAAGTGTATCGAATACCGTCTGCGTATGGCGGCGGCTAAGGCTAAGGAACTGGGAAGCGATTACTTCACAACTACCCTGACCATAAGCCCTCATAAGAACTGCACTTTCATCAACGAATGCGGCGGAAGGATATCGGAGGAATGCGGCATCCCGTACCTGTATTCCGACTTCAAGAAGCACGACGGCTATAAGCATTCCATTCAGCTTTCAAAGGAATATAACCTGTACAGACAGAATTACTGCGGATGCGTTTATTCACGAGCTGGCGTCAGCTCGACCACAAACACGAATCGCTCGTAAACTCGCTTACTTCTTTAAAAACGATGAGTTTCAGGTCGCTCGCAGGCTTGTTTCTGTAGTGGACGACGCTCCGGCATTCCACTATGTGCATGGTGATCTGATCTGTAAGTGTTAGCGAACACCATAATTCCGAATTAAAAAAGGAGTGATATTTTGGGTAAGGAACTGAAAACCAATGCAATGCGTTTTCTTGATAAGAATAAGATAGAGTATACCGTTCAGACCTACGAATGTGAGGAATTCATCGACGGCATACACACCGCCGAGAAGCTGGGTCAGCCCCTTGAGGAGACCTTCAAAACTCTCGTCGCTCACGGCAAAAGCGGTAATTACTACTGCTTCCTGTTACCCGTGGCGCTGGAGCTTGACCTGAAAAAAGCCGCTAAAAGTGTAGGCGAAAAGTCCGTGGAACTGCTTCATGTGAAGGATATCACAAAAGTCACAGGCTATGTGCGAGGAGGATGTACTCCCATCGGAATGAAAAAGCAGTTCATGACCGTCATACACAACACCGCCGAGACTCTCCCTCTTTTCTACATAAGCGGAGGACGCATCGGCACTCAGATAAGACTTTCCCCAGCTGAGCTTGTAAAGGCTATACGTGGAAAGTTTGAGGATATTATTCTCTGACATAAAAATGCAGAGGGCCGCCTTTGGGCGGTCCTTTTTAATACGTAATTCAGAACCTGTCCACATAGGGTGAATGTACGTATTATCAGGCATAATTTTGTCGGTGACAAGGCAAAAATCCGCCGACGGGCTGTCGCCCTTCAAGGATTTTTAACGCAGTCACCGGCAAAATTTGACGAAAAGACGTGCATGAATCCCTATGTGGACAGGTTCTCATAATGCGTAATTGTGGTGTCCGCTTTGCGGACAGATCTGAATTGTAGGGGCGCTTTCCGATCGCCCGTGATATCCCGGAAATCACCTTTATGATAATACAAAAAGAATCATTAGCACTCTCACGTTGAGAGTGCTAATTTTCATTTTTCTGTCACAAAAGTGTAATCATTCTTTCAAATAAGAGGTCTAATATATAATCAACGAAAGGAAAAGAGATGATACCAATGGAATATGTGAGTAACATGAGCATATAATAAACACATAAAATTATTCTGGAGGTATGAATTATGTTATACGGTATTTCACCATTCGCAAGAAACAGCTATGACCCATTTGATTTCTGGGGCGATACAGATAAAGACTTCTTCGGCAAGACCATGCAGATGAATTCCTGCAAGACAGATATCAGGGATGAGGGCGACAAGTACGTCATGGAATCCGAAATGCCGGGCTTCGAGAAAGAGGATATAAAGCTGGATATAAACGGCTCATATCTGACTATTTCCGCCGAGCATAACACCACTAATGAAGATAAGGACAACAAGAGAAATTATATCCGCAGAGAGCGTTCATACGGCTCGTTCAAGAGAAGCTTCGATATTACCGATGTAGACGAAAACGCTATAAGCGCTGAATATAAAAACGGCATACTCATCATTGATCTGCCGAAAAGAAAACCTGAACAGCCTGTCTCAAAGAGACTTGAAATAAAGTAAATATGGCAATGAGGGACGCACATTTTGTGAGTCTCTCATTTTGTCAAAAATACTATTGCGGAACGCCGAGGGCGGCATTCCCTAAGGCAACACCGCACAAAGCCCACCTGACGGCTTTGCACTGAATCTGCGGACATATTTTCCGTCATCTTGCACAGAAATTTCTTGACATACAATAGTATGCCTGCTAAATTTCTATACAATCTGACGAAAAATCTGTCACAGCATCTTCAGCACAAGCTTTGTGCGGTGTTGCCATAAAAAAATCACGAAGAACAGCCAGATTGTAGGGGCGAGTTCCGCTCGCCCTCATATTTTAGAATCGCAACATCTTTTTTGACACTCTGAGGGCGCACACTGTGCGCCCCTACATATTTTTACACCGAAAGCAGCGGACGGCCAATGGCCGTCCCTACGTGGTTTATACGAATTCACGGGAGGCCGAGGGCGGCCTCCCCTACTGAATTATCGGGCGTAGCTGGATCCCGTCGAGAGCCGCTTCTATTGCATCGGGGAGCATATCAAACTCCGCCACAAGTGAAGCAGGCTTTTTTATTATGTCGTCCTGCTTCATGGGAACGAAATAATAATTCTTGCGGTTGAACAGTTCACCGATATTTCTTGCCGAACCGAGCAGTGAATCATTGGAGGCTATGGCAAGCACCACGGGCTTTCCGCTTCGCAGATGGGACTTCACAGCCATAGTCACAGCGGTATCCGTTATGCTTCCTGCCAGCTTTGCGGCGGTATTGGATGTACAGGGAGCGACCGCCATTATGTCCGTCAGTGATTCGGGCCCGATGGGTTCAGCCTCCGCCGATGTGGTTATAACGTCCCGTCCGCATATGTCCGAAAGCCGCTTTATATGTTCGGCGGCCGTGCCGAATCTGGTATCGGTGGATGCGGCATTCTCCGACATAACGGGCAGAAGTTCCGCTCCCAGTTCACGCAGTCTTTCCGCCTGACGCAGACTTTTCTCAAAGGTGCAGAATGAACCCGTCAGCGCATAGCCGATACGCAGTCCTTTCAGTTTATCGTACATGGTCATCTCCCCTTTCCGATATCATATTCTTTATGGTTTCGGCGATTATCTCTCCTGCGGTCACGGGAGCGGTCTTGCCGGGAAGTCCCAGCGCCCACACCACTTTCATCCCCAGTTCCTGGGCAGATGCGAGATCTATGCCGCCTGGCTTTGAGGCAAGGTCGATGAAAAGGGTATCTTGCCCGAATCGGCTGAGTTCCTCCCTGCCGAATATCATGGACGGAACGGTGTTGAATACAAGTCCGTATCCGTGGGGCATTTCCTTAGTACATACCGACTTAACACCGAGAAGCGCCGCCTTTGCCGCTCCCTTTGCATTTCTGACAGCGGCAGTTATGTCCGCACCGAAACCTTTGAGTATCTCCGCAAGGGCAGTGCCGATGCGTCCCATTCCGACAATAAGCACCTTTGTACCGCTGAGAGTCACGGGCATTTCCTCAAGGGCTATCTGAACCGCTCCTTCTGCGGTAGGTACGGCGTTGCGCAGACTAAGCTCCTCACGCTCCATGTAGTCAAGCACCTCATATCCGTCGAAAAGCAGACGAAGTTCATCATTCACCCTGCCTGCGAATATCACGGCATCAGGCGCAAGTCTCCGTTTCACATCGCTGACAGTCATACTGCCGCTGAAACAGGGAGTATTGATGTATCCGCTTTCATCAAGGGGCGGCACCGGAAGAACCGCATATCGGCACTTTCCGTCATTTTCCTCCGCTATCCCATCGGGGAGCATATCCACGTCAAAGCCCGTTACAGACACTTCAAACTTCCCGGACAAGCGGCGGCCGCAGTACAGCTGCCGCATATCTCCGCCTGCAATAAGTATTTTTTCCACTGTATATTCCTCCTCCTGCTATCTCATATCTGCACTCCGATATCATGCGATATACGGGGCTGATGTCACATTGACAGTTTTCAACATAGTTTTTTCTACCTGCTATATTCAAATGCGGTATTGACAAATATTATTATTTGCGGTAAAATATATTATGTGTATTTGTAATTTATTGTGAATATACAGGCCGATTTCATCACAGTGCAGAATTCAGCCTGTGACAGTGCGTTTTGCCACAGACCGAAGATGAAAAAAGCCGTGAAAATAAATGTAAAGGCGGTAAACTTATCATGGGTTTATTCAAAGGATTATTCGGACCTAACGCTTATTCAAACCGTGAGCTCAAGCGTATCGAACCGATAAAAAATAAAGTTCTCGCTCTCGACGAAGAGTATACAGCTCTCTCAGACGCTGATCTGAAGGCTAAGACACAGGAATTCAAAGACAGACTGGAAGAGGGCGAAACTCTCGATACTATCCTCCCTGAGGCTCTTGCTACTGTAAGAGAAGCCGCTTGGCGTGTACTTGAGAAGAAGCCTTACCCTGTACAGATCATCGGTGCTATCGTTCTCCATCAGGGACGTATCGCTGAAATGAAGACAGGTGAAGGTAAAACTCTCGTTGCCTGCGTTGCTTCATACCTCAACGCTCTCTCAGGCAAGGGCGTTCACGTTGTAACAGTTAACGACTACCTCGCCAAGACTCAGGCTGAGGAAATGGGCAAGGTCCTCCGCTGGCTGGGACTTACCGTAGGATGTATCCTCCACGGTCTCAACAACGACCAGAGACGTGCCGCTTACAACTGCGATGTAACTTATGCTACAAATAACGAGCTGGGCTTCGACTACCTCCGTGACAACATGGTAACACACAAGGAAGACCGTGTTCAGCGTGAGCCTAACTTCGCTATCGTCGATGAGGTGGACTCAATCCTTATCGATGAGGCTCGTACTCCTCTTATCATTTCAGGCCGTGGCGACAAGTCCACCGACCTCTATACTATCGTTGACCGTTTCGCAAAGACTCTCACTTCCACTACCGTTGTTGAAACAGATGACAAGGTGGATCAGGACGAGATCGCAGAAAACGCAGACTATATCATCGACGAGAAGACCAAGACAGCTACTATCACTCAGCGTGGTGTAAAGAAGGCTGAACAGGCTTTCCGTATCGATAACCTTATGGATTCAGAGAACCTTACTCTCCTCCACCACATCAATCAGGCTATCAAGGCTAACGGTGTCATGAAGAACGATATCGACTACGTTGTCAAGGACGGCGAGATCATCATCGTTGACGAATTCACAGGCCGTCTTATGATGGGACGTCGTTTCAATGACGGTCTCCACCAGGCTATCGAGGCTAAGGAAGGCGTTAAGGTAAAGAGCGAATCCAAGACTCTCGCTACCATCACTTTCCAGAACTTCTTCCGTCTGTATGCAAAGCTGTCAGGTATGACAGGTACTGCTATGACAGAGGAAGACGAGTTCAAGGAGATCTACAAACTGGACGTTATCTCCATTCCTACAAATAAGCCTGTTATCCGTATTGACCACAACGATCAGGTATACAGCACAGAAAAGGGCAAATATGCAGCTATCATCGACAAGATCATCGAGTGTCACGATAAAGGACAGCCTATCCTCGTTGGTACAGTTTCCATCGAGAAGTCTGAGCTCCTCTCCGCTATGCTGAAGAGAAAGGGCATCAAGCACGAAGTCCTCAACGCCAAGCAGCACGCTAAGGAAGCTGAGATCGTTGCTCAGGCAGGTAAGTACGGCGCTGTTACCATCGCTACCAACATGGCAGGACGTGGTACCGATATCATGCTGGGCGGTAACGCTGAATTCCTCGCAAGAGCAGAACTGAGAAAGCGTGAGATCCCCGAGGAGATAATCTCCGAGGCTATCGGCTTCGCTGATACAGACAACGAGGAGATCCTCGCTGCAAGAAAGCTTTACCGTGAACTTTACGATAAGTTCAACGCAGAGGTAAAGGAAAAGGCTGTTGCTGTCAAGGAGGCAGGCGGTCTCTACATCCTCGGTACAGAGCGTCACGAATCAAGACGTATCGACAACCAGCTCCGTGGACGTTCAGGACGTCAGGGCGACGAGGGCGAAAGCTGCTTCTTCCTCTCTGTTGAGGATGACCTTATGCGTATCTTCGCAGGCGACCGTCTTGAGAATATGATGAAGACTCTCAACGTTGACGAGGGTATGCCTATCGAGAGCAAAATGCTCACAAAGATCATCGAATCCTCACAGAAGAAGGTCGAGGGTCACAACTTCAGCATAAGAAAGAACGTCCTCAACTACGACGACGTTATGAATACACAGCGTGAGATCATCTACGGCGAGCGTGCCCAGGTACTCGACGGTGAAGATATCCACGAAAAGATCCTCAGCATGATGGAAGACCTCATCACCGACAAGGTAAACGCTTACCTCATCGACGACGAAGTAAAGGACGACTGGAATCTTGTCGGCCTGAAGGAATACTTCCTCGGCTGGCTCACAGGTCCTGAGGATCTGGACTTCGACGAGGACGATATCGCATCTGTTTCCAAGTCTGAGATCATTTCCGCTCTCAGCGAAAAGGCAGGAGAGATCTATCAGGCCAAGGAAGAAGAATACGGCTCAGAGGTTATGCGTGAACTCGAAAGAGTTATCCTCCTCAAGGTCGTTGATACAAAGTGGATGGCTCATATCGACGATATGGAAGAACTCAAGAAGGGTATCGGTCTCCGCTCATACGGTCAGAAGAACCCTGTTGTCGAGTACCGTTACGAAGGTTTCGAGATGTTCGACGCTATGGTCGATTCCATCAAGGAAGACACCGTTCGTATGCTCCTCACTGTTAAGCTCCAGAAGAACGAAGCTCCTGAGCGTGAACAGGTCGCAAAGCCTGATGCTCCTAACGCAGGCGCAGGCGACGGAAGCTTTGACGGCGAGCCTGTCCGTGTGAAGAAGATCGGCGACAACGATCCATGCCCATGCGGAAGCGGCAAGAAGTACAAGAAGTGCTGCAAGGGCAAGGACAATCAGTAAGTATACTAATTGAGAATTGAAAATGGAGAATTGAGAATGTTTTTTCGGATATGTCGAATAATTCTCAATTCTCAATCCTGCATTCTCAATTTCAGAAGGGCGGAGTTTTCCGCCCTTTTTAAGGATGATTTAATATCAGGAGTGAAAATGAACAAATACAAGAATAAACTTCCCCTTATTATGGGGATACTCTTTTTTTCAGTTGCCGTTACAGCCGTAGCCTATGCGTGGCTATCGGGAATTTATCTGTATGACCTGAGACTTTCTTTTTCATCATATGTGGGACTGCACCACTCAACCTCAATGTTGTATTTTGCCTTTGCACTTGTAATGATACCAACGATCGCATTTTACCTTACAAAACGAGAGCTTCTGCCTGCAAAAAAGGCGATATATGCAGTTATATCCGTGTTCGTTCTCGGAACGGCACTTTTCCCGTGCAACAGGTACAGCAGTTCTCCCAGCGAGCTTACAACGAAGATACACACATTTTTCTCAATGGGCGGCATACTCCCCGTAACGGTTTCATTCATACTTTCCGCAATATTTCCGAAAAGCAAAAAACAGCGCTTTGCGGCATTTGCTTCACTTCTGTATGCTGCGGTATTCGTTGTGCTGTTCGTCACAGGCTTTCCTCCGCTGTTTCAGACTTTCTTTATATGGGAAAACCTGTTTATCGTCCTGCTGCTTTTAGAACTGCATACGGAGCAGTATGAGGAAACCTAAAAAAGCAAATGAGCGGATGCAAATGCAGGTTATGCCTGTGTACCTATGATTAAAAAATCTGAAAAAAGTGAGCGATAGAGGAAGATATATGAGCGGATACAGCGTTTTTGCCCGATATTACGATGAGCTGACGGCAAATATCGACTATAAGAAGCGTGGGGAATATTTCCACGAAATAATAAAGAAATTCAAGCAGACAAAGGAGAATATCCTCCTTGACCTTGCCTGCGGCACGGGAAGTATCTCCGAGGTCATGGCAGGGCTGGGCTACGATGTTATCGGAGTTGACCTCTCCGACGAAATGCTTGGTATGGCTATCGAAAAGAAATTCGACAGCGGACTGAATATTCAGTACCTTTGTCAGGATATGCGTAAACTTGATATGTACGGCACTATCGACATTACCATATGCGCCCTTGACAGCATCAATCACCTTGCGTCCCTTGACGATGTGAGGAAGGTCTTCGAGAATGTAGCGTTTTTCTCCGAGCAGGAGGGACTTTTCATCTTCGATGTGAACACTCTCTACAAGCACCGCAACATCCTCGCAAACAACACATTTACCTACGAAACGGAAAATGTTTACTGCGTGTGGGAGAACACACTCGTCCCCGACACCGACGAGGTGAAGATGAATCTGGAATTCTTCGAGCGTGAGGAAAACGGGCTTTACTCCCGTACAAATGACAGCTTCTCGGAAAAGGCCTACAGCGAGGATGATATCGAAAAACTGCTGAAAAATGCAGGATTTGAACTGCTTGCCAAGTACGGCGACGATACTTTTGAGCCTCCGACAGAAACTACACAGCGCATTGTCTACGTGGCAAGGTGCATCGACAACGGACAAACGCTTCGATAATTCGTAATTCATAATGCGTAATTCGTAATTATTATTTTAATTTGTCCCCGTCAGGGGACACCAAAATTACGCATTACGCATTACGCATTAAGCATAAAAAAGAAAGGATGAGATAAATTGGGTAAATTATACAGAGCAATATCAGCGGACGGTTCTGCTTTTGCGGAAGTCCTGGACGCTAAGGATATCGTATCCGAAATAGAACGAATCCACAAGACCTCGGCCGTTATCACAGCAGGTCTGGGAAGACTTACTATCGCCGCTTCACTTATGGGCTATATGCTCAAAGGCGAGAACGACACCATCACTCTCCGTGTGGACGGCGGTGGCCCTGCGGGTCAGCTTACCGCTGTTGCCGACAGCTGGGGCAATGTAAAGAGCTGTGTGGGGAATCCCGTGGTAGAGATACCTCTCAACGCTCAGGGAAAGCTTGATGTAGGCGGCGCTGTGGGTACAGACGGTACTCTCTCCGTTGTAAAGGATATGGGACTGAAAGAGCCTTACGTAGGAGTCATCCCACTTGTTTCTGGCGAGATCGCCGAGGATATCGCAAACTATTACGCCACAAGCGAACAGATACCTACAGTTTGCAGTCTGGGCGTACTGGTGAATCCCGACCTGACCGTTAAGGCGGCAGGCGGCTTCCTTGTACAGCTTCTGCCTTTCGCTGATGAAAAGGTCATCGACATCCTCGAAAAGAACGTAGCCGCTATGCCTCCCGTTTCCGCTATGCTGGACGAAGGTAAAACTCCCGAGGAGATAGCAAATATGCTTCTTGCAGGCCTTGAACCCAATGTTCTCGACACCGCCGAACCTGTTTACAGTTGCGATTGCAGCCGTGAGAGGACAGAAAGAGTGCTTATCAGCATAGGTGAAAAGGACCTGAGAGAAATGGCCGCCGAGGGCAAGGACACCACGGTCTGCTGTCATTTCTGTGGCAAAGAGTACGTTTTCACTCCGCAGGAACTGCTTGCACTTATCAAATAATAAATCAAAAGGGCACTTTAAAAGTGTCCTTTTTTGCGGCCGGAAATAAAAAGTGACCAACTGTCAATACAGCACTATGCACTAATAAAAGAACCGTATTTGTGCTTTATTTACAACGGCAAAACCCTTGACATCTGCTTAAAAAAAAGGTATAATAAAGGTGTTGTATTTATTTGCATAATATTACTATGGCAGTATATGCAGCTTTGTTTTACATCATTTTTCGGGCGGTAAGAGATATATTTTAGCCGCTCGCAGATATAAATATGAATGAAACAAATCTTCAGCTTCGGAGCAGTATAGGGGTATACTGTTATGCCGTTCTTCAGGGCGCTCTCCGTTTCGCTGGAACTGTCGGGCATTTCCGCCCTTCAATGTTTTGCGTGTCCTGTTTCGCAGGACTCTTTATCAATATATTTAAATGAATAAAATAATGCGGCATTTACCGCCTTTGAGGATCTGCGCCCCCTTGCGCTGTCCCTGTAAGTAATAGGTTTATAGTACAAGCTATTTATCAATTATATGAAAAGGAGGTAATGCACTGTATGACTCTTGGATTAGTTATCGGTTTAGCTGTCGGTCTGATCGCAGCCCTGATTGTCTATATCCTCATGAAGAATAAGACAGAGGAACGCTTTCAGCAGGGTATATCCGAAGGTATCGCTCAACGTAAACGTGAGGCCGAAAACCTTACAGGTTCTGCCGAACAGCAGGCTAAGCGCATCCTCGCAGATGCCGAAAAAGACGCCGATAATAAGAAGAAAAGTGCCCTCGTCGAAGCTAAGGATGAGATCCATAAGCTGAGAAGTGAGGCTGATAAGGAAATCAAAGATCGCAGAGCAGAACTGTCACGTCAGGAAAGACGTATGCAGCAGAAGGAAGAAAACCTTGACAAGAAGACCGATAACCTTGAGAAAAAAGAGGAAACTCTTAACCAGAAGATAAAAACTGCTGACGAAAAACTCAAGGAAGCCGAATCCATCAAGAAAAGCCAGATGGATATTCTCGAAAGGATTTCTGAATTCACTAAAGAACAGGCAAAAGAATACATAATCTATAAGCTTGAGGAAGACCTCGTCCACGAAAAAGCTGTCAAAGTCCAGTACTATGAGCAGATGATCAAGGACGAATGTCAGGAAAAGGCAAGAAGCTATATCTCCCTCGCTATCGCTAAGGTAGCAGCAGATCAGGTTTCAGAAGCTGCCGTTTCCGTTGTTCCTCTCCCTAACGACGAAATGAAGGGAAGGATCATCGGCCGTGAGGGTCGTAATATCCGTACCCTCGAAACTCTTACAGGCGTCGATCTTATCATCGACGACACTCCCGAGGCTATCACTCTCTCATGCTTTGACCAGATCAGACGTGAGGTCGCAAGGATCGCCCTGGAAAAACTTATCGCTGACGGCCGTATCCATCCGACACGTATAGAAGAAATGGTGGATAAGGCAAGACGTGAAGTTGAATACCGCATCAAGCAGGAAGGCGAACGTGCCGTTATCGAGACCAATGTTCACGGCCTCAACCACGAGCTTATCAAACTCATCGGCCGCCTTAAATTCCGTACAAGCTACAGACAGAATGTCCTCGATCACTCTATCGAAGTGGCTAAGCTCTGCGGAGTTCTCGCTTCCGAGCTGGGTGTAGACGCAAACGTCGCAAGACGCGCCGGCCTTCTCCACGATATCGGTAAGGCTCTTACTTCCGAGATCGAAGGCTCACACGTTCAGATCGGCGTTGACGTATGTAAAAAGTATCACGAAAGTGATGTTGTCATTCATGCTGTTGAGGCTCACCACAACGACGTTGAGCCAAGAACGGTCATAGCCTGCATCGTTCAGGCTGCCGACGCTATCTCCGCTGCAAGACCTGCCGCAAGAAGCGAAAACTACGAAAGCTACATCAAGCGCCTTCAGAAGCTTGAGGAGATCTGCAACTCCTACGACGGCGTTGAAAAGTGCTTTGCTGTACAGGCAGGACGTGAAGTCAGGATCATGGTCGTTCCCGAAGTTATCAATGATGAGAAGATGGTCCTTGTCGCAAGACAGATCGCTCAGCAGATCGAATCTGAAATGGATTATCCGGGTCAGATCAAGGTCAACCTCATCAGGGAAAGCAGAGTTACTGACTACGCTAAATAATGCGGTTCACTGCGGACGGTTATACTGTCCGCAGTTTTTTGTTTTTTTCTTTTTATTTTAGGAGGTATATTCCATGAACATCAGACGCTTTATCCAAAAGCTGATCCCCTGCACTCTCTCAACCGCCATCCTCTTATCAGCTGCCCCGATTCCGGGAACTGCTGATTATGATGACCAGATCGTCAGAAAAGGTGATATCAACAACGACGGAGACGTAAACACCGTCGACCTCTCTATTTTCGGTCTCTACCTCTCAGGAAAAGCAAACATATCAAGACAGGGCTTCCTGAACGCTGATATGGACGAGGACGGACAGGTTGATTCACTTGATCTGGTACTGTTGAGGAAATCCATCATTAATCCGATACAGCAATATTCTTCCCCACCGCCTGATGTAACATCCGCTGCGTATTACGCAACGACTACAACAGTAACAACAAGCTGCGCCGGCGCTACAGCTGTAACTTCATCCGCTTTCGACATCGAACAATTCAAACTAAACCATTACGCTACTATTTCATCCGTAAGGTACAGGCCTTCAAATCAGACATACGGCCCTTACCTCACCGAAAGCGATTTCATCATACCGCCCCTCAAAGATATGGACGGTTCACTTCCTTCTCAGGGCGAAGGCAGAGTCTGTGTCTTCTACGTTGACTTTCCCGACTGCCCTTATCAGTGGACTCCGCTCATGGACAAAATAGATTCTGTGTCTTTCGGCGAAGAGAATACTGACGACCCGAACTATCCCAACGAAAGTATCAGCGCTTTCTATCAGCGTGCTTCAAAGCATACCCTTTATCTTTCGGGTCAGACCTTCCGTTATACCACGAGCCACGACAAGGAATACTACGAAAACGACTACCACAAACAGCTTTTCGTCAGCGAGGTCCTTGAGGCATTTGATGACGTGATCGACTTCAACGATTTCGACGGCAACAAAGATGGTGTCATCGATGCTGTCATCTTATCCGTCCCCGAAGCCGCAGGCGAAGAATGGTGGCCGTGCGCAAGCAGCTACATAAAAGACTACGGCAGTCTCCTTGACGGACTGTGGCTCAGTCAGGTGATAATCGGCAACGCTGAGATAAAAAACAATACCGACTGCGAGAACTTCACCACAAGCTACATCCACGAACTCGGACACTGTATCGGTCTGCCCGACTACTACCTCTACAACAACCGTGACTCCGAAGGACTTCACGGCTCCGCAGGTTTTGACGCAATGGACGAGCTTTACTCCGATTTCTCATGTGCATCCAAGCTTATGGCAGGCTGGTACACAGGCGAACAGATACAGGTTTACGACGGCTCTGATGAACAGGCCTTCACCCTTACCAATGCTCAGACAGATGAAGGCAACTGCGTTATCATCCCCTGCGGTGAGCTTGACAGGAATTACCGCTCGGAATTCCTGATACTTGAGTATATGACTCTTGAAAATAACAACAGCAAGATACCCGAACATTACTGGTGGCGAAATTCCGGCTCGGGTGTGAGGATATTCCACGTTGAAGCTACCGAGGAGTACACTCCCTCAGGCACCAACTTCCTCTACCGCAGCGGCAACGACCCGGCTACCAACTATGACCTCGGCAAACGCTTTATACGTGTGGTCAACGATTCAAACTTCGATAACCTTTTCCGCTCAGGAAATACTGTCAGCTACGGCACATACGGCTACGGATTCTACGACGATTTCGGAATGGAAGCCATTGACCCGGGTGTGGATATAACTATCGGCGGCCTCGTTGACGATACCTATACAATAACCATTAGCAAGAAAGGCTGATCAAATGGCACGAACTATATTCAATACCACTGAAAAATCCAACTTCATCCTTAACATGACAGAAGAACAGTACGCTAAACTGGCTTCATACGGAATTATCGGAGCCTGCTTTCTCGTTCCGCTGTTCACTGTTATCCCCGAAAGCATGATAACCTCAACCTATACTCTTTCCGCAGGCGGGCTTGCGGTAACAGGTGTTTACTGCATGATAATGGCTCTCATCGCCCTTATCAAGAAATACGTCAAGGGAAGCGTGGTACTTCCTGTGTGCGGTTTCGGAGCAATACTCCTCTGGAGCGTTATCTCACTCATCAATTCCTACGACCCTATGGTATCCCTTTACGGCTACCCTCAGCGTGGCGAAGGTGTACTGGCAATACTTTTCTATTGCTCCATATTCATCACCACCGCCGCAGTAAAGCGTGAAACTGTCGTAAGCGCTCTTGTCAAGGGTCTCATCGGTACAGGCATACTCAACTCGGCATGGGCACTGATACAGATATTCGCAGGCAAGCTCACACATTACCGCAAAATTTCACTCGACATAACAGTAAACGCAGCTTCGGGTCTGGCACATTCCCCGATATTCCTTGCAATGCTGCTCACTCTGGCACTGACTGCCGCACTCATAACTGCCGCAGTTACCGAAAACAAGAAGTACCGCATCATCTGCACAGCTTCTGCTCTCCTGTTCGGTTTCGTGATGATATTCACCTATTCATTTGCAGGTGTGGCAGGTATGGTATTCTCTGTAATTGCCGCAGTTATCACTTCCATAGCCGTAAAGTCGCCAAAGAAAAATCTTCTTTCCGTCCTCGCAGCTGCTGTTGGTGCTGCTCTGGCTATTGTTGTCATCAGCGCAGGCGTACTCAGCGAAGTTCCCACATCCTACAAACTTCACGACGGACGTATCGCATGGTGGGCTGACAGCTACATGAGAATAGGTTCAACAGGCGAATTCAATAAAGACGTTGTAAATATAGACGATAACATGAGCGTTTATCTCTACCTCAACGACAAGACAAGAAATATCATTTCAGGGTCGCCTCTCACAGGTACAGGCCCCGACCAGCTGGCATATCCGCAGATATATACTTACGGCGGTCTGGAGGCAGATGCTGACCTTCAGGATATCATCCTCCAGAATAAAGGTATCTTCGACCGCTGCTACAATGAGTACCTCTACACAGCCGCTACCCGTGGCATCCCTTCACTTATCGCCCTTGCAGTTGTTGTGCTTTCAGCCGTAGTCTTAGCATTCAAAAAGCTGAAAAAGAACAAGGATTACAGCAATTCAGTTGTATTCTTCCTGACGATCGGAGGAGCGCTGCTTTTCTTCATCGGTTGTACAAATCTGCCGTTCTCACCTGTTTACTGGTCAGTGGCAGGCCTTGGATGTGCCGCTTTCAGCAGTGCCGAGAAATCTGAACCTGCTAAAGCAGAAAAGAAGAAAAAGAAATAATTTTAAAAATATCTCTGCACCTTTCGGGCTGTCATCCGACAGTGCAGATAAAGGGCAGCAGACAGCTGCCCTTTTCTTTCGGCTTTGATACGTTTATTTATCCTTTTGTGCATAAGAAATACAAGCTAATATTTTAAACACCGAACGGGCTTGACAGTGCATATCGTAAGTGCAAACTAACAAAAATCCCTTGATTTTTACTGCAATTATGTTATAATAATGTTACCGAGGGTTAACAAAGACCCTTAATAACAACGGAGGTGCATAGATATGGCATATATTATTTCAGATGATTGCATCAGCTGTGGTGCATGCGCAGGCGAGTGTCCTGTTAGCGCAATTTCAGAAGGCGATGGAAAGTACCAGATCGACGCAGATGCTTGCGTAGAGTGCGGTGCTTGTGCAGGTGTATATCCTGTAGGCGCTCCAAACGCTGAGTAATTTTAATTACATAAGAATGTATGGACGGTCTGCGACCGTCCTTTTTCTTTTATATTCGCTGATACTTCGTAGGGGCCGCCTTTGGCGGTCCTTTTAAAATTCAGAAATGTTTTATTCTTACAATGAGGGCGCACACTGTGCGCCCCTACAATTTGCTGTTATACGTGAATGGTTTTGTAGGGGACAGCGTCCTCGACGTCCCGAAATTTTTTCGATAGATTGAAGGACGGTAAATGGCGGGCGCTCGGAAAGCGCCCCTACACTTTGCCGTTATACGTGAATGGTTTTTGTAGGGGAGCCCGCCCTCGGGCTCCCGAAACAGATTTTTCGACAAGCTGAGGGCGCACACTGTGCGCCCCTACAAATTTGCCGTTATAAGTGAATGATTTTGTAGGGGACGGCGTCCTCGACGTCCCGAAATTTTTTCGACAGATCGGAGAACGGTAAATGGCGGGCGCTCGGAAAGCGCCCCTACAAATGCTACATAAATATATTATTCAAGAAGTGCCGTCGAGCGAAAGCAGATTATGCTAAACGTACAGAGTAAGCGAGCTTGCGAGCGAATCGTGGATTGCGCCGCCGCTCGCTCAGCGGCCGAATCGTGACCGCCGGTGGGGGCGTCCCCGCACTTGATTTATTTGGGGAGATATGGTATAATGGATGAGTGACAATTATTACATGAAGGAAAGGAATCATCATGGATATCAATAAAACTCTTGCCGCTGAATTCGGCTTAAAACAAGAATACGTAGACAATACCGTCGCTCTCATCGACGACGATAAGACTATACCATTCATCGCCCGTTACCGTAAGGAGCTCACAGGCTCTCTCGACGATCAGGTGCTCCGTGAGCTCTACGACAGACTCATGTACCTCCGCAACCTCGAAAAGCGCAAGGAGGAAGTTACCAACGCTATCACCGAGCAAGAGAAAATGACTCCCGAGATCGAAGCTGCTATCAGTGCCGCTGTTACTCTCGTTGAGGTCGAGGACATCTACCGTCCGTTCAAGCCCAAGAGACGTACCCGTGCAAGCATTGCCCGTGAAAATGGTCTTGAGCCCCTTGCTGAACTCATCCTCGCTCAGGATAACTCAACCGATCCCGAAAAGGAAGCAGAAGCTTTCATCAACGAGGAAAAGAACGTTCCCGATGTACAGACTGCTATACAGGGCGCTATGGACATAATAGCTGAGGATATCTCAGACGATGCCGACATCAGAAAGAAGCTGCGTACTCTCGCAGGCGAAAAGGGCGAAATGGTGTCAAAGGCTTCAGACCCCGAGGCAGAAAGCGTTTACTCCAACTACTACGAATATTCCGAGCCTATCCCGAAGGTGGCTAATCACCGTGTCCTCGCTATGGACAGAGGCGAAAAGGAAGGCTTTCTCAAGATCGCTGTTACTCTCGATGAAGTTGCAGCTACTGATATTATTTTCGGCAAATACGTCAAGGCTAACAATGCCTGCGGTGAACTTGTAAGAAATGCCGCTGCTGACAGCTACAAGAGACTTATCTTCCCGTCTATCGAGCGTGAGATACGTTCTGAAATGAGCGCAAACGCAGCTGAGGAATCCATAAAGGTATTCGCTGCAAACCTCCGTCAGATGCTTCTCCAGCCGCCGCTCAAGAGTTCCGTTATCCTCGGTCTTGACCCGGGCTACGCTCACGGATGTAAGACTGCTGTTATCGACGGAACAGGCAAGGTTCTCGATACAGCTATAATCTATCCCGTAAGAGAAAGCGCATCTGCTGCTAAGGTAGAAGCCGCTAAGAAGAAAGTCAAGGAATTCATCCAGAAGTACGGCGTAAACGCCATTGCTATCGGAAACGGTACTGCTTCCCGTGAGACTGAAAGCTTTGCCGCTGAGATAATCAAGGAAGTACCGCAGGAAGTCAGCTACATGGTAGTCAGCGAGGCAGGCGCTTCAGTCTACTCAGCTTCAAAGGTAGCTGCTGAGGAATTCCCTGAGTATGACGTTTCTATCCGTGGCGCTATCTCCATCGCAAGACGTCTTCAGGACCCTCTTGCAGAGCTTGTAAAGATAGACCCGAAGGCTATCGGTGTCGGTCAGTATCAGCACGATATGCCTCAGGCACGTATGAGTGAAGCCCTCGGCAGTGTTGTTGAGGACTGCGTTAACTCTGTCGGTGTTGACCTTAACACAGCTTCACATTCCCTCCTCTCCTACATTGCGGGTATCAACGCAACTGTTGCCAAGAATATCGTTGCTTACCGTGAGGAAAACGGCAGATTCAATGACCGTAAGGAACTTATGAAAGTGCCTAAGCTGGGCAAGAAGGCATTCGAGCAGTGTGCAGGCTTCCTCCGTGTACGTGACGGCAAGAATCCTCTGGACAATACTGCTGTTCATCCCGAAAGCTACAAGGCTGCCGAGTCACTCCTCAGCGAGTGCGGATTCACTCTTGCTGACATCGCAGGAAACGGTGCTGAGACTATCAACGAAAAGGCTGAGTCCCTCGGTATCGAAAATATCAGCAAATCCCTGGGAATCGGTGTGCCTACCCTCACCGACATTATCGGTGAACTTAAAAAGCCCGGCCGTGACCTCCGTGACGAGCTTCCTCCTCCGCTTATGAGAAGCGGCGATATCATGGAGATAAAGGACTTAAAGCCCGGTATGGAACTTGTGGGCACAGTCCGCAATATTATCGACTTCGGCTGTTTCGTGGATATCGGTGTTCACGAGGACGGTCTGGTACACATCTCACAGATATGCAGCAAGTACATCAAGCATCCTCTCGAAGCCGTTAAAGTCGGCGAAGTCGTAAAGGTAAAGGTGCTTGACGTTGACGTTAAGAGAAGCCGTATCTCCCTGACTATGATACTCAACGAGGAAGAGGCAAAGAAGGAAAGAGAACAGGCTCGCAGAAATAACAACAACAGGAACAATGACCGCAGAAAGCGCAATGACCGCAAGCCAAAGGAATTCGACGCTTCACAGATCCGCAACAGCAGTTTCCGCATAAAGCAGAAGTAAGTTCAGTAAGCAGTTATCAGAAATCAGAAAGTATGGGGCGATGCCTACATCGCCCCATGCCATACACGTATATTATCTTGAAGCTATTGTAGGGGCGAGTTCCGCTCGCCCGAAATTCCACAAATATTGCGTGAAAGACAAGGGCGCTCGGAAAGCGCCCCTACATACGTTTTATTTCATCGGTGCAGCTATAATATAATAACCATGTATTACATATACATCCTGCGCTGTCAGGGAGACAAGCTGTATACGGGCATCACCACCGATGTTCAGCGCAGATTTTCAGAACACTCGGCTCAGAGCGGCAAGGGAGCAAAGTTCACTCGCTCTCACAAAGCCGAGAAAATAGAAGCAGTGTGGTCAGCCGCTGACCGCAGTCTCGCTTCAAAGCTGGAGTACCGCATAAAGGCTCTCACAAGAGCGCAGAAGCTTGAACTGATAGCCGATAACTCCAATTTCCCCCGATTCTTCGGGGACGAAGCCGCAGACATCTATAAACGAGAATATTCAGATTCATAATGCGGAATTAGCATAGGGGGGGCTGAAAGTGAACGGCAAAGACGTTGACGAAATACTGGAAAGGCTGGAAAGCTGTGGGTTTGAAGCCTATACCGTAGGCGGCTGTGTCCGTGATACTATTATGGGGCGCTCCGCTCACGATACTGATATCACCACTAATGCCCTGCCCGAACAGGTAATTGCCGCTTTTGACGGATACAAGGTCATCCCTACAGGTCTGAAGCACGGCACTGTCACCATCCTCAAAAACAGTGTTCCCTACGAGATAACCACATACAGGATAGACGGCGAGTACAAGGACTCACGCCGCCCCGAGACTGTGGAATTCACCGCAAGCATCACCGAGGACTTAGCAAGGCGTGACTTCACAATGAACGCCATTGCTATGGACAGACACGGCAATATCGCCGATCCTTTCGGCGGCAAGGACGACATCGGAAAGGGTATCATCCGCTGTGTGGGCGATCCCGTACAGCGTTTCTCCGAGGACGCTCTCCGCATTATGAGGGCTGTAAGATTCGCCGCTCAGCTGGAATTTTCCATTGAGGAAAAGACCGCAGAAGCTGTTCACTCCATGAAGGGAAGACTGAAAAACATCTCTATGGAACGCATCCGCTCGGAACTTGACAAGCTTCTCTGCGGAAAATACTGCGTTGAGGTGCTGCTGGAGTACAGCGATATCATCACTACAATTATTCCCGAATTTGAGCCTTCTATCGGCTTTGACCAGCACTCACCGTACCACAAGTACAACGTGTGGGAACACACTGTAAGGGCTGTGGGATTTGCTCCGCAGGACAACGTGAAAATGCGTACCGCCCTGCTTTTCCACGATATCGCCAAGCCTGCCTGTGCAACTTTCGATGCAAACGGCAGAGGCCACTTCAAGAAGCACGGTCCCGTCGGTGCGGAAATGACTAAAGACATCATGAAGCGCATGAAGTACGACGGTGAGACTATGTCCTACGCTGTTATGCTCATCGCCCGACACAGCAAGAAAGTTTTCGACAGGATAGCTGTTAAAAAGATGATGGCGGATATAGGCGATGATCTTTTCTTTGAACTGATGGAACTGAAAAAGTGCGATAATCTGGCTAAAAATGACTTTGTTTTCGAGGAGAACGAACTTTTCGACAAACTTATGGACGAGGGCCGACTCCTCATTGAAAACAACGAATGCCGTGGACTCAGAAATCTTGCCGTCAGCGGAAATGACCTTATGGCTATCGGTCTGAAAGGCAAAGACGTAGGGGCAGCATTAAAGGAGCTTCTCACTCTTGTACTTGAGGAAAAGCTCCCTAACATAAAAGATACACTTATCAACTATGCAAAACAGAGGTGGGAATAATGATCGGTCACATCCATTCAACAGAAAGCTTCGGCACAGTTGACGGCCCAGGAGTACGCTTCGTGGTATTCTTTCAGGGCTGTCCGCTCAGGTGCAAATACTGCCACAATCCCGATACATGGGAATTCGGCAAAGGCACGGAGAGAACCGCCGAAGATCTTATGAAGGAGTACGATTCATACAAGGAATTCCTCAAATCAGGCGGCATTACAGCTACAGGCGGCGAACCTCTCGCTCAGCCCGAATTCTTAGCGGAACTGTTCGCTCTGGCCAAAAGCAAGGGAGTTCACACCTGTCTGGATACATCCGCAGGAGTTTACTCTCCCGAACATCATGAAGCTATCGACAAGGCTTTGAAGTACACTGACCTTGTAATGCTGGATATAAAGCACATTGACAGCGCCGAACACAAAAAGCTGACAGGCATGGGCAACGAGCATATCCTCGCATTTGCCGAACATCTCCGTGACTTGGGAATACCTGTGTGGATACGTCATGTAGTAGTCCCCGGTATAACCGATCAGCACGACGAACTTTTTGCTCTTGGCGAATATCTTTCGACGCTTACAAATCTGAAAGCGCTGGATGTTCTCCCCTATCACGACATGGCGAAGCCGAAGTATGAGAATCTGGGGATGGAATATCCGCTTGGCGACACGCCCCCTCTTTCAAAGGAAGAAGCCATAAAAGCCCGTGAGATAATAATGTCGGGCATAAAATCAGGACTGAAAAAACAAAGCCGATGATCTCTCATCGGCTTTAATTTTTTATTTTTTGTAGTATCTGTCGTCTGTCTCAGGCCATACTCTGAAGCATGGATTTCCTGCATCATCTGCTGACCAGACTTCAACCTTGTCTGTTTCTTCAGCCTTTCTGGCTATGATCCACTTTGTGAGTCTTTCATTTCCGGTAGGGTTGAAGTATTTTAAAGGAAGTATTCCGTCTTCTATCTTATTCATGTCTTTTACAAAGTCATCGAACTGGCTGTTGCTTGATGTCCATTTATTTCCGCCCCCGTTTGCAATGTGTTCACAAACTATCTGAATGTCATAATTCTCTGTCTCTTCGTTGTGTATAGCATTCACTGATGTATTGCTTCCGCCGCTGGAAATATACGAGAAATAACCGTCATTGCCTTCAGCAAGTACGATACCTGCGTCATTGTATATATCTCTGGCAGTACCGATATCAGCTGTCCTCTTAGACTTCTTTACGAAGCCGATAGCTGACGGCACAAGTATAGTTGCAAGCACACCAATGATACAAATAACAACGATAAGTTCGATCAGAGTAAAACCTTTTTTGTTATGGTACATTGATATCATCTCCTCCCCAAAATCATTGCAAGTAATTATCCGTTTAGTATAACTTTCTACATTATCATTATATTATCATAATTATGGTTTGTCAATCGGTATAAAAAAATTATATGCGGCATGGTGCTTACATATATGAACAGCTATAAACAAAGATATATCGTTTAATCAACAGCAACTGCATTTAAAAAAATGAAAATTTAAAGCGGATGAAAATCACCCGCTTTAAAACTGACTTTTGTTCATTTTGACTGTACTTATTGATAAATCGCACAATAAAATTACATAAAGTATATTTATTTCACTACTACTTTCTTAAATGCCTTCTTGCCCTTGCGGACGATAGTCTCACCCTCAAGCTTTATCTGCTCCTTTGGGTCAGTCTTCTTCTCATCATTGACTGTGATACCGCCCTGCTGTACAAGACGTCTTGCCTCTGATATAGAAGGTGCAAGCTCTGCCTTGACAAGAAGTGTGAGAAGTCCGAGAGCGCCGTCTGTAAGGTCGGCAGAGTCTATCTCAACTGTAGGCATATTCTCGTTTGA
>Ga0255344_1002094_pt1 | contig 25027 bp, 25 predicted proteins | sample wastewater_treat_5_FD_192414 | JGI IMG/M metagenome (GOLD analysis project Ga0255344, IMG submission 192414) | Wastewater microbial communities from Lulu Island WWTP, Vancouver, Canada - plant18 | ecosystem: Engineered > WWTP > Wastewater > Unclassified | place: Canada: Vancouver, British... | reverse complement strand
GCCGACGAGCGACCTGAAACTCATCGTTCTTACAGAAGTTAGCGAGCTTGCGAGCGAATCGTGATTGCGCCGCCGCTTGCTCAGCGGCAAGGACCGCCAAAGGCGGCCCCTACAGAAAACAACAGCTTCAATTATGTTTGGGCGAACGCTCAAACATTCAGCCTGACCATAGAAAGCAAAATCCGACAGGAGGGTGAGAGAAAAAGGGTTGAGGGAAAAGAGAGTCCAGAGAGGAAAACCGACTGGGAAAAGGAGAGAGGGGGGATGTCGGATTTTGCTGCGGTTTTCTGTCTCCCCTCTCTCCTTGTCCCAAGAGGTGTTCCTCTTTGGCTGACACAAAGTTGCCATTATAATACAAATTTGATATAACCATTTACGGGCGGATGATATCCGCCCCTACAACACGAAACCACGGCGCTTGTGGCGAAATCCCGAGGGCGCACGGAATGCGCCCCTACATTCACGTTAACAGAAGCCCGAACGACCTACGCAAGCCGTCGAGCGACCTGAAACTCATCGCCCTTACAAAGGTAAGCGAGCGTAGCAAGCGAATCGTGGTTGCGCTGCCTCCCAACGGTCGCACGTACCCTCTGTCCTTCGGACATCTCCCTGTACTACAGGGAGTCACTCGCTCAGCGGCAGGGCGCACAATGTGCGCCCCTACAATTTTGATCCGTCCGCAAGCGTATACCACAATTACACATTAAAAAAGCGGATGACCTTACGTCATCCGCTTTTTATCAGCCTGCAATGGCCATATTTGCTGTTTCTACTGCCTGATTGTACTGTGCGTCATTGCCTTCCTGATCGTTCTCTACCTGATAGTCGGGAGTAAGTCCCACTCCGTCGTAGCACTCAGAATTGGCTGTCTTGTACTTTGCCACAGTAAGAACTACCGCACCGTCTTCAAACTCCGTTGTTGACTGCATTACGCCTTTGCCGTAGGTCTTTACGCCTACCAGAGAAGCCTTGCCGAAGTCCTTCAGTGCAGCCGCAAAAAGCTCTGCGGAACTTGCTGTGTTCTCGTTGACCAGCACTACCATAGGCAGATCGATCTCCGATTCATCAGAGTAAACGATAGTCTCGGAATTTCCGTCCTTGTACTCGGCGGTCGCTATAACTCCCTCGGGAAGAAGCGGATCGAGACAATCCTCAAGAGCGGATATCTGTCCGCCTTCGTTGTCACGTACATCGAAAATAAGCGCCTTAGCACCGTTTGAGGTAAGTCTTTCAAGAGTTGCCACGAACTGATCGGGGGTATTCTTCTTGAAGCCGCTTATCTTGATGTAGCCGATATAGTCGTTTCTCATTTCGCCGCTTACTGTTTCAACTTCAATTGAACGGCGGGTGAACGTGTAGTCCTTGTCGATTCCCTCACGGCGGATAGTAAGGCTGATGTCACTTCCCTCAGTACCTCTCATAGCCTCTACCGACTCATCGAAGCCTGCTGTAATAACATCAACACCATTGACGATAGTGATGATATCTCCTACCTTTACGTCTGATTCAGCCACAGGCGAATCGGGAAGTATCTCCTCGATACTGATATAGCCGCTTTCATCCTTGGCAAGAGTGAGTCCGAGACCAATGAGCTTTCCCTGATCCTCGCTGAGCTCATCCATGTACTCTTCATCGCTGAGATAACGTGAATACGGGTCATCCAGACCTTCTATATAGCCCTTGAGTATTCCGTCGTTCAGCTCATTTTCGTCGATCTCACCATAGTAGTGATCCCTTACATAGCTGTCAAGCATCTGAAGGGAATTGTACTTCTGAGCCTTCTCATTGACGTCCACCACCTTTTCGTTGAAACTTCTCAGCGAATAGAATGATGTGAGTATAAATGTCACAGCCGAAGCAATCGCTATAAGGCTTATGGCAAGTCCGAGACTTATCTTTTTATTCATTATATCATCACTTTCCTGAACGCAAATTCGGGCAGCTGTTATACTGCCCTGAATTCGATTATTATCGTTTTACGTAATTAAGAGGATCGACCCACTGTCCGTTCACATTCACATCGAAGTGAAGATGTGTACCAGTGGACCATCCTGTGCAGCCTACATAGCCGATGACATCGCCCTTATTGACGTACTGTCCGCTTCTTACGACGATCTCACGCATATGGCTGTATCTGCTGTATGTGGAGCTGTCATGGGATATCTGCACATAGTTGCCGAAATATCCGTTGCATGAACAGGTCTTTACTCCGTTGGTCTTGGGGTAATCGTGAGTACAGCCGCCTGCTGCGATATCGACGATGCCGCTTCTTGCAGCAACTACCGGCTGACCGTAGATACCGCCTGAACTGATATCGATGCCCTTATGGAACTCATTGAACTCTGCTCTGTAGCCGAAGGGACTGGTTATATTGGTGAAGCCCGGAACAGGCCATGTCCAGTCTAATGAATCGTCTACAGGCGGTGCTGTAACTACAGGTGCCGCAGTTGTTGGCGGAGCCGTAGCCGCTGCTGTTGTAGTTGTAGTGGGCTGAGTTGTGGGAGCCTGAGTAGGTCTTACAGTCGGTTCGGTCATATATGTGACCTTTTCGGAAGTTACCCTTTCCGCCGTAGTTCTTATCACTGTCTGAGCCTCTGTTGCGGCCGGAACGGTTATCTCAGTAACTACAGGAGTTTCCGCAGCTGCGCTGGTAACAGTCCTGCCCTTGCGCCGCATTTCCTCCTCATAGAGGCGCTGTGCTTCCAGAGCATTTTTCCTGTGGGCATCCTCGGACTCTGCCTCCAGCCTTTCATTCTCGGCTGCAAGTTCGTCCCTGTTGATGCTGAGCATAAGCTCCTCACGGTCAAGTGAAGCTATCTGCTGCTGACTGCTTTCGATCTTTTCGCCCAGCATCTGCACCTCAGCATTTTTCTCCGCAGCGCTTTCCTCCTGCATACGGATACTTTCCTGAAGCTGAGCCTTCTGCTGAGCCAGATCCGACTTCAGCTGCTCCATGCTGTTTATCTCACCGAGTATATCGTCAATAAGCTGCTGATCGTGTTCAGCCACACGGTTGAGCATCTCAACTCTTGAGATCATGTCATAGAAGCTTGATGATCCGATGAGTACGGTTGCGAAATTATCGTTGCTTGAAACATACATCTCACTCAGACGCATCTTGAAGGTCTCCACCTTTGCGGAGATATCCTTTTCCTGCTGCTCTATCTGAACATCTATCTGAGCGATCTTATCCTGAGCTGATGAGATACTATCCGACAGCTGCTGTATCTCAGCTGTGAGCAGAGCGATATTCTCGCTGATGGCGGCAAGCTGCTGTGACAGCATTTCCTGATACTGTTTCTCGCTCGCCTTGCTCTGTTCAAGAGAACCGAGCTTCACTTCAAGATCTGCGATCTTCTGTGTGTTAGCTTCTCTCTCCTGCTGTATCTCGTCAACTGTTCTTGCTGAAACTGTATTATACGGGCGGCTCATCACAGTGCCTGCCGTAACAGCGGCACTGATGACGAAAGCCATTATCCTATTGAAATTTTTCATATTAAACTCCGGTTTTCCGAATACTCCTTTCGATACGTTTATGGTGAAACGTAGTTTTCAGGGTCATCGTAAGCACCGTTCTTACGTACCTCGAAGTGGAGGTGAGCGCCTGTAGAATAGCCTGTAGAGCCGACATATCCGATGACCTGTCCCTGCTCTACGTACTGTCCTTCGGTAACAGCTACCGACTTCATATGTCCGTAAAGAGTTGTATATGTACCGTCATGATAGATCATAACGTAGTTGCCGTAGCCACCTCCGCAGCCGCAGCTTCCTGATTTTCCGTAGTCGTGGGTACAGGTCGTGCATCCTACGTGGACAGTACCTGATCTTGAAGCGACTACCTTAGCGCCGTAGATACCTGCGTCACCGATATCGATACCGTTGTGGCTTCTGCCCCATCTCGGGCCGACACCGCTGGAGATGTAGCTGAATCCCGGAACAGGCCACATAAAGCCTGATGCTCCGACTCTGCCTGCTATGGTATTTGCGGCCTGCTGAGCAGCCTGTTCTGCGGCAGCCTGTTCTGCAGCGGCTTTTTCGGCAGCCTGACGGTCAGCCTCAGCCTGTGCAGCTTCGGCAGCAGCCTGTGCTTCGGCAGCTCTCTGTGCAGCAGCCTGAGCAGCAGCTTCTGCGGCAGCCTTTTCCTCGGCAGCCTTCTTCTCTGCGGCGATACGTGCAGCTTCCTCAGCGGCAGCCTTTTCAGCAGCGGCCTTTTCGGCAGCGATACGTGCGGCTTCTTCGGCAGCAGCCTTTTCAGCGGCTATACGCTCCTCTTCAGCCTTGCGTCTTGCTTCTTCCTCAGCCTTCCTGCGCTGTTCTTCCTCGTAGCGTCTCTGAGCTTCCTCAGCGGCCTTGCGGATCTGTTCCTTGATAGTATCCTCTTCCTTGTCAAGTTCAGCGTTGATCTGAGCAAGTTCATCCTTGTTCATCGAGAGAAGCTGCTCCTCAAAGGAGAGTCTGTCGATCTCGCTCTGGGTATGCTGCATCTTGTCGTAGAGAGTTACCATCTCGCCTGCTTTTTCCTCTTTGCTTGCCTGCTGCTGAGCGAGGCTGTTTTCGAGGTTTGCTTTTTCAACTTCAAGATTCTGCTTTTCTGTTTCCAGATCAGCCTTGTACTGCTCCATAGTGCTTATCTCGCCGAGGATCTCATCTATGAGCTTCTCGTCATTTGCAGCTATACGGTTGACCATTTCAACTCGTGAGAGCATATCATAAAAGCTTGCAGAACCTACGATAATAGAAGCCAGCTGTTCGTTGCCCGAAATGTACATAGCGCAGAGTCTTTCCTTGAAGACCTCCACCTTTTTCTCGATGGCTTTCTGCTGGTCTGCTATCTTGACCTCCTGCTCTGCGATAGTCTGGTCGAGAAGCTGGATATTAGCCTCTGCGTTGGTGATATCGCCTGATATCTGATCCAGTTCTGCGTTGAGAAGGTCTATATTCGACTGTATGAAACCGATCTGTTCATTCAGAACATTCTGGTACTGCTGTTCCTGGGTCTTATTTCCCTCAAGAGAACCTATCTGAACTTCCAGATCTGCTATTTTCTGTGAATTTGCCTGTCGTTCCTGCTGGATGTCACTTAAAGTTCTGGCATGAACTGTCTTTCCGCTTTTACTGTTAAAAGCAGCGGTATTAGTAATAAGTGCGATCGACAATGCGCTGCAAGTAACAAAAGAAAGAACTCGTTTTATCATTCTTAATTTTTTCATAGTACTGATGCGGAGTTTATGCCGCATCCTCCTTTCAAAAACTTCCGATTGAGAACGGCATCCACCTCATAATTATGCCGTGGTACAAAAGCCCACGGCATAACTGAAAACTGCCTTTTTACGGCGATATTTACAAGGTGCTGCCTTAAAGGCAACATCACACAAAGCTTGTGCTGAAGATGCGCCGTCAGATTTTTCGTCAGATCGTATAGAAATTCCGCAGGCATACTTTCGTATGTCAAGGGATTTCTGTGCGAAATGGCGGAAAACCTGCAAGCAGATTCAGTGCAAAGCCGTCAGGCGGGCTTTGTGAGATGCTTGCCTTAAACGTCTATGTGTCTTCTTGTACTGATAACACTGCCCAATGCCCCTATGAGTGCGCCTGCAACGATGTAGGCAACAAGTATCTGTATTCTTATTTTGCCGAAGGGGATGATACTTCCGATTCCGAAAGTGGACATAAGCATGGACTGACCTATCATCAGGTTGTATATAGCCCTGTAGGCTGCCCATGTGATAAAGAACGCTCCTACGCCTGCCACGAAGCCTGTTACCATGCCTTCGATGAAGAAAGGCATACGTATAAAGCCGTTTGTAGCACCAACGTACTTCATGATCTGTATCTCCTCACGGCGTGAGAACACGCTGACCTTTGTGGTGTTGGAGATGATGATGAGTGATACAACTATCAGAGCGATAACTATAGTTCCTGCCACGAATGTGACAACTCGTCTGAGCTCTCTGAGGAACTCTGCTACCTGCGGTGATGATGAAGCGCTCTGTACACCTGTTATAGCGCCGATCTCCTCTGTGGTATCGGCTATGATATCGTTGTTGTTTACTGTTACGCTGAAACCATCGGGCATAAAGCTGGCATCGTCGCCGATATAGCCTGTGAAGATCTTCTCAGCATTTGGAAGGCTTGCTCTCTGTCTTGCAAGAGCTTCTTCCTTTGAGATGAACTCAACAGTATCAACGTTTACCAGTGCCCTGATAGATTCCTCGGCAGCCTTGTTCTGTTCCTCTGTAGAACCTACCTCCATAATTACAACGATCTCGTTCTGGCTTCCCAGACCTGCGATCATGGAGTTAAGGTTGAGATAGAAAAGAGCTGCCATTCCGACCAGAAGCAGGGATATGAGCACTACGCAGAAAGTTGCGAATGCCATCATCTTATTCTTCCAGATATTTTCAAAACCCTGATCGGTCAGGTATTTAATACCGCTTATTTTCATTTATCTGCGCCTCCTTCGTTGTTGTCGGAGGCACCTGCGGACTTCTTGTGTTTTTTCTTTTTGTGCTTCTTCCCTGCGGGCTTTTCAGCCTGTGCGGGAACTATTTCTGCCGCAGCTTCCGTACTTACAGCAGCGTTTGCACTGCTGACGGTCTCAGCTGCTGTTTCAGCTGTTTCGGCCTGTTCGGTCACTTCAGCATTTTCGGTTTTTTCAGCCTTTGCGCTCTCAGAGAGTACCTCTGAGATCTGAGCTGCCTCAGCCTCCTGTTGAGCTGTTACCTCGGCAAGCTTCTTTTCAGCTTCCTCGATAATAGCCTGAGCCTGTTCACGGATATCCTCGGCTGTTTCCTCGGGCTTATCCTCGGTGATAGCGGAAATTATATCCTCGGGAGTCATATCATCAAGACTGAGAGGCATATTCTCCTCAGTATTGCTGACAGCAGGCTCTTCTTCGACTGTCTCTTCCATAGCTGTCACAGTTTCCTCAGCGGCGGAATCCACCTGCTGAAGATCCTCTTCATCAATAAACGAACCCACCATAGTTTTCATGGGGAATTCGCCGCCGAGATCGTCGATCTCATCAAGCTCTTCCTCAAGATCCTCGGGAAGTTCAGCAAGACCTGTGATAACGTTATCGTAAGCGATCTCACCGTTGGCGATATTGATGATACGTCCGCCGAAATGACGGACAAGGTCATGTTCATGGGTAACCATGAGAATGGTTGTACCCTGATCGTTGATGCCCTTGAGCAGTTCCACTATCTCGTAGGAAAGCTCGGGGTCGATATTACCCGTCGGCTCATCGGCAATGATGAGCTGAGGGTCATTGACGAGTGCTCTTGCGATGGCAACACGCTGTTTTTCACCGCCCGAAAGCTCGTCAGGGTAAGAATTCATTTTATCATGGAGCCCTACAAGGTCAATAACGTAAGGCACACGCTTTTTGATTTGCTTAGTTGGTGCATCTATAACTCTGAGAACGAATGCGATGTTCTCATAAACAGTCATAGACGGGATAAGTCGGAAATCCTGGAATACGAAGCCGAGAGTACGGCGGAATTCAGGTATCCTTTTCTTTCTGAGTTTGTTGAGGTTATAGCCGTTTACCATAACGCTTCCGCTGGTAGCGTCTATTTCCTTCAGAAGTAGTTTGATCATAGTACTCTTACCCGCACCTGATGAACCTACAACGAAGGCGAAGTCGCCGTCATTGATACGCAGGCTGACGTTGTTGAGAGCGTCAACACCGCTTGAGTAGGTCACGGATACGTTTTTAAGTTCTACCAAAAGATTACACCTACCTTAAAAATTGGCTGTCAAGAAGTGTGCATAGCCACACGAAAGAACTTAGAACTTGACAGGATTTGCAGACAGGTACTTCTTAACCATGAGAGCGATCTTGAAGATAATGGCATGATCGAACTCACGGAGGTCAAGACCTGTAAGCTTCTTGATTTTTTCGAGTCTGTACACGAGAGTATTTCTGTGTACGAAGAGTTTTCTCGATGTCTCTGAAACATTAAGATTGTTCTCGAAGAATTTCTGGATAGTGAAAAGAGTTTCGTGGTCGAGTGACTCAATGCTTCCCACCTTGAATACCTCATGGAGGAATGTCTCACAGAGAGTTGTGGGGAGGTGATAGATAAGTCTTGCAATACCGAGATTATCGTAGCTTACGATGACCTTATCGGTATCGAATACCTTTCCTACCTCAAGAGCCATCTGAGCTTCCTTGAATGAGCGGGCAAGATCCTTGACACCGACAACAGCTGTACCGATACCAACGTTTACTCTTGTATAGAATTCGCTGCTGAGTGTGTCAGCGATAGAGCGTGCAAGCTTTTCGAGATCTCTTGAATCAAGTGCACTCTTCAGCTCCTTGACAAGAACTATATCGCTCTCAGTGATATTGAAAACGAAATCCTTGTTCTTATCCGGGAACAGGTTCTGGATAACGTCGTAGGCTGAAATGTCATTGGCTGAGACGATCCTTATGAGGAATACAGCACGGCTGATCTCCGCATTGAAATGGAGCTCTCTTGCCTTTATGACTATATCGCCGGGGAGTACGTTATCGAGGATGACATTCTTGATGAAGTTGTTTCTGTCATACTTCTCGTCGTAGTACTGCTTGATATTTGAAAGAGTGATAGCGAGAATGCTTGCGTACTTAGCTGCAGCGTCGTCAACGCCCTCTACGAAAACAGCATAATCAGGCTTTACTCTTGAGCCGAAAGGCTTGTATGTGAAGCCGTCACGGATAAAAATATCGTGAGAATCGCTGAGGTCGAGAGAAACGAACTCATTTGTTGTACCCACACGGGAAAGATCGCTGCAGGCGATGATGGTAGCGGTCTCATCAACAACGCCTATAGTAGCGTCGATGGTGTCACGCATCTGATGAACTAAACCCTGAAATAATCTGTTTGACATATTTTTTACATCCCTTCGTTAGATTTTTTGAACGGACCTTCAAGGAAAGCTGTGCGGAGGAGGATATGCCGCCTCCTCAACATATTACAAATTGTAACACATTCTTCGAGAGAATTTGTTAACAAACTGTGAACTTTCTTCTGAACGGTCACAAACATAGACTTAAATTTAGTTGATTTTTGTATCGTTCCTACAAAAACCTGATTTTTCTTGTAACCAATCCGTAACTTTTCAGTACGTTTTGTAATTTTTTATATACCTATATGAATTACCGAGACCTTGCTTTTACATCTTCTCGGGGGCTTCGATATTGAGTATCGTAAGCACGTTTCTCAGTGTCTGACGAACTGCAACGCAGAGAAGAAGTCTTGCATTTTTCAGTTCCTCGCTCTCAGCGTTCTTTACGCTGCACGCATCGTAGAAACGATGGAAAAGTGTAGCCAGATCAACAGCATACTTCGTGATCTTTGCAGGATCGTAAGTCTTTGCAGCAAGGTCAACTTCCTTAGGCAGAGAAGCAAGGTGACGGATAAGCTCGATCTCACGGCTGTCTGTCAGAACGCTCAGGTCTGCCTTTTCAGGCACCTGTGTTCCCTCCTCTGCAAGAGCCCTGAGCATACTGCAAATTCTTGCGTGTGCATACTGAACGTAGTAAACAGGGTTCTGTGAGGACTTCTCGATAGCCAGGTCAAGGTCGAACTCGAACTGTGAATTTGCCTCACGGAGATTGAAGAAGAAACGTGCTGCATCTATCGGTATCTCGTCAAGGAGAGTTACCAGTGTGATAGCCTTGCCGCTTCTCTTTGAAAGCTTTACAGTCTCGCCGTTGCGGACCAGACGTACCATCTGCATGAGAACAACGTCCAGCTTTGAAGCGTCAACTCCGAGAGCAGTGAGTGCAGCTTTCAGACGAGGTACATAGCCGTGATGGTCTGCGCCGAGAACGTTGATGGCCTTGTCGAAGTTACGTGTTACCAGCTTGTCGTAGTGGTAAGCGATATCGGGTACTATATAAGTATAGAGGCCGTTGCTTCTTTTCAGTACGAAGTCCTTGTCCATGCCGTATTCTGTAGCCTTGAACCAAATGGCGCCGTCCTGCTCATAAGCCTTGCCAGCTTCGAGGAGCTTGTCAACGACCAGCTTTGTCTCGTTCTTCTCATGGACTGTGCTCTCTCTGAACCAGTTATCGTAAACGATGCGGTACTTTTTCAGGTCACGCTCAAGGCCTGCGATATTCAGCGGCAGAGCGTAATCAACGAGAGCCTTGCGGCGTTCTTCCTCGCTGACATTCTCAAGAGAATTGCCGTGGAGGTCAAAGTAATTCTTAGCGTGTTCGATGATATCCTGTCCGAGGTAAACATCCTCAGGCATGGGGAAATCTTCACTGCTGCCTTCCTCACCGTAAATGCGTCTGCAAACTTCCTCGGTATCGGCAGCTGACTTGTATATTTCCTGTCCCTTTTCGGAGCAGATGTGCATATAGCGGAGAGAAAGAGATTTTCCGAACTTCTCTATCTGGTTGCCTGCGTCGTTGACGTAGAACTCACGCTCAGCGTGCCAGCCTGCCCACTGGAGGACGCTTGCCAGACAGTCGCCGATAGCGCCGCCACGGGCATTACCGATATGCATAGGTCCTGTAGGATTTGCAGAAACGAACTCAACAAGCGCTCTTTTGCCTGCGCCTGTATCGGTCTTGCCGTAGTTTTCACCCTCTGCGAGAACATTCTCCACTACTTCGGAGAACCATTTTCTGCCCAGGAAGAAGTTCATGAATCCGGGGCCTGCGACCTCGGTCTTCTCGAACATAGTTCCTTCCATCTGTACCTTTTCTGTGATGAGTTCAGCTATCTTTCTCGGAGGCATTCTGAAAGCCTTTGCACAGACCATTGCTGTATTTGCAGCAAAATCGCCGTGGGACTTATCAGCAGGTATCTCGATAGTGAAATCAGGCATCGGAACGGCAGGTACAGCCTGTTCCGCTACAAGTACGCCAATAGCATCCATTATCATTTCACGGAGCTGAGTTGACGCTTTTTTAATAAGATCTGACATTGGTGTAACGTCCTTTCTATTATCACTCCTGCACTGTCATGATTATCTCGTTATCAGACAGATATGAGGAATTGAGATCAAGTGTATATTTAAGATAAAGTCTGCCATCCTTTGCGATGGTATTCTCTATAGCGTGGGTGTAAACTCCTATCTGGAGGTTTCCGTAAGGAGTACCGTACTGGCAGAAGTGCTTGCGTCCTATCTCAAGGGAAAGCACGGAATTTGCCGTACCCTCACGGGTTATGGAAGCATTCCTGCCTTTGTCCACTTTGATAGTGGTGACCGAGCCTTCAAATCCTGTAGCCGAGGTATCCTCATAAGAGATTATGTCCCATCCGTTCTCACGGATATGCTTTGCTCTGGTCATCAGTTCGGTTTCGTTTTTTTCATCGTCCTGCCACTGGACACTGGTCAGGGATATCATTACATTCTTTTTCAAGACAAGTCTCCTTTATATGGATCAGTATGTTCTTTCCGCATTATCTATAGCCTGTTCAAGGAGCATATCCACGAAGTCCTCATGAGAGATGCCCATATGCTCCATCAGTTTCGGGAACACACTGTTCTTGCGGAGTCCCGGGGATGTGCCGATCTTGTTGAGGAGGAGTCTTCCGTCATCGGTAAGGAAGAAGTCCAGTCTCGCAAGTCCCTTGCAGCCCATAGCCTTGTAAGCCTTGACAGCGGTCTCACGGATAGAAGCCTGAAGCTCATCGGAAATATCGGCAGGTATCTTCAGTCCGTCGCCTGTGCTCTGGTTCACTTCTGTGGGATCGTATACCTTGTCGGTATCGAGGATCTCGCCTATATATGTGGAGAACGGCGTATCATAGCCGAATACAGCTGCTTCCATCTTGCGGCCCCTGACGTATTTCTCAACGACTACCTTGTTATCGTTGGAGAAAGCCACCTTTACAGCTGCGATAAGCTGTGCGAGGTCGTCAGCCTTTCCCGCGCCTGCGCTGGTGCCGCTCTTTGCAGGCTTAACGATAAGCGGGAATCCAAGTTCGCCTGCTATTTCACGGCAGCGTTCGTCTATTTCGCTTATCTCACGCTGAGTGATTATCCTCCACTCTGCGGTATCGATGTCGTAGTCGTCCATTACCATATGGATGTGCGACTTATCCATGCATGAAGCCGCAGCAAGAACTCCGCAGCCCACATAGGGTATGCCCGAAAGATCGAGAAGTCCCTGAACTGTGCCGTCAGCGCCGTGCTTGCCCATGACTACGGGAAATACAACGTCTATCTTTCTGACAACAGCTTCACCGTTCTCGATGAGGATTATGCCTCTGTGAAGCGGATCGGGAGATATTATAGCCGATGTGCAATCGGGGTCCTGCTCCCATTCGCCTGTGGGGATATCCTCCACATCTCCGGGGAAATACAGCCATCTGCCCTTTCTGGTGATACCAATGCAGATCACCTCATATTTATCTTCGGGAATATTCCTTATGACCTCAGCGGCGGAAGCCAGTGAAAGTTTATGCTCTCTTGAAGTGCCGCCAAAAATCACAGCTGCCTTTATCTTTGCCATGTTGTTCTCCTTTGTAATAGTATCGAAAATTGAGTATAGTCATTTTTCAAGTATCACTATATTTTATCACATTTCACAAAAAACTGCAAGTATTTTTTGCGAAAATGCAGGATAACACAGTAAATTTCGCAAGTAAGGCATATCGCAGACAATTTTCCACAGATATTTTTGTTTATTTTGCCGATTGATTTTTCCTTTTTTGGTACCCTTGTGCAGATTGTCCATGTTAATAATGACGAAGCAGCACCGATAACCAAAAAGAAAAAGCCGTTCCCGATATACGGTGAACGGCTCTCAGAATCAGTTATTTTTTACCCTTGTGCATTTTTACCTGTGACGAGATGATACTTCTCATCTCATACCGATTTTGTCGTCATCTTTCTGAAGCTTGTCATACTTTATGATGTAGTCCCACAGCTCCTGAACGGTCGTGAAAGCTATTCCCACGTAGCTGTCGGCGCATCCGTAGTAAATGGCGATACGTCCTGTTTCAGCATCATGGAGAGTAGCGCACGGGAAGCAAACATTCGGCACGAATCCCCTTTCCTCGTACCATTCTTCGGGAGCGAGGATGTAGTTTGAACAGCGGTGAAGCACCTTTGAAGGTTCGTTTATATCGAGGATAGCCGCACCTATGCTGTAAACATAGCCGTTGCAGGTATTGACAACTCCGTGATAAAGCATCAGCCAGCCCTTGTCAGTCTCGATAGGAGCCGCACCTCCGCCTATTTTAAGGCTTTCCCACCAGTTTTCGGAACGTCCCATCACATGGCGGTGGCGTCCCCAGAACTCCATATCCTTGCTTTCGCTTATGAAAATGTCACCGAAAGCAGTGTGGCCGTTGTCGCAGGGACGTGAAAGCATGACGAAATTGCCGTTTATCTTTCTCGGGAAAAGCACGGCATTGCGGTTATACGGCAGGAACGGATTCTCCACACGGGTGAATGTCCTGAAGTCCTTAGTGACCGCAACTCCGATGGTAGGACCGAACATATCCTGACACCACATTATATAATATGTATCCTCCACCTTGACAAGGCGAGGGTCATATGCATATTTCGGCATGAAGGGTTCACCGTTTTTGTCGGTGAAAGGTATCTTCTCGGGGTCGAATTCCCAGTGTACGGCATCTTTGCTCCTGCCTAAATAAATATGCGGGATGCCATCCCTCTGCTCTCCACGGAAAACACCGATAAAGCCGTCCTCATAAGGCAGCACTGCACTGTTGAAGATACGTGCCACATTCGGCAGGGGATTTCTGCCTATTACGGGGTTTTCGCTGTATCTCCACACAGGAGTCACACAGTCGGCAGGCTTATCCTGCCACGGCATATTTGAAAGGTTCTCTCCGATTATTCTGATATCAGCCATGATCCATCTCCTTTGCTTAATAAAAGCTTAATTCCTGTACTTAAATTATACTACAATTAATCTGTTTAGTCAAGACAAAAAAGCAAAATTAAGTAAATTCGTGAAACTGCACTAATTTTCCGCTCATATTTCTACACTTTAAATTTACGGATATTATATAGACTTGCATATGACCATAGTGTATAATTAAACTACAAAACAAACTCAAAAGGAGCAGCTATGAAAATAATCAACAGCACCACTCGTCCTATTAATAATATACATTATATATGTATGCATATCGGCGGCTCACCTGTTACCTGCTATGTCATAAACGGCAGAAACGGCGACCTTCTCATTGATACAGGCTTTTACTTCTGCTGTGACAGGCTGAGGGAATGGCTCGGGCAGTTCAATATCCGCCACATCCTCCTCACTCATGCCCATGTTGACCACGACTACAATGCCGCAAAGCTGAGGAAGATAACAGGTGCGCAGATTCTTCTGAGTGAAAATGACGTTTCCCTCATCGGCAATTACCGAAGTCAGCCCGTCAAGGCAACTATGAAGAAGTACCGCCTGCGCAACATCCAGCAGAATGTATGCGGAGGCATGAAGCTTTTCAGCACCCGCCCCTACTCCCCCGATATCATCATTAAAAATCAGGACAGCGGCATTCTTCGCAGTCTCGGTTACGATGCGGATATCATCCCTCTCCCCGGGCACACTCTCGGCTCGTTGGGGGTTCTTGCGGACGGCGTACTCTACTGCGGCGACGCTTTTACCGCTATATGGGGCAGACCCGACATCACTCCTCATGCCACATCACTCAAAGCAATGCGCCGATCATTAAAGCGCATACTTAAAATATCTCCGGAATGGCTGGCAACAGGCCACGGACTTCCCGTATCTATGGACAAAGCACGGCCTGTCATAATAAAATATCTGAAAGAAAGGAGCAGAATATGAATCTCAGCGAACTGATAAACAACATCAACTCAGGCGCTCTCGACGACAGATTCCGCAGTCTCTACAGCTCTGTCACTCCTCAGCGCATCCGCTTTCTCAGCGCCCTTGAACGGTTCTCAAAGCTTTACCCCGAACAGGACGATATACAGGTATTCTCCGCTTCGGGACGCACCGAGATAGGCGGCAACCACACCGATCACCAGCACGGCTGTGTTCTTGCAGCGGCGGTGAATATGGACATGATAGCTGTTGCCGCTCCAAATGACAGCGGAGTTATACGTTTTTCCTCGGAGCAATGCCCCGAATGCACAGTCAGCACCGATGACCTTGCTGTTCATGAGGACGAAAAAGGCACTACTGCCGCACTGATACGTGGTATTGCCGCAGGTCTTGCAGTTATCGGAGCAAATACAGGCGGTCTCGATATCCTTGTCTCATCGGATGTTCCGTCGGGAAGCGGACTTTCATCCTCGGCGGCTTTCGAGATCCTCATAGGCACCGTCATCAACTGCATTTACAATGACGGAAAAGCAGGTGCAGAGGAGATAGCCCACATCGGACAAAATGCCGAAAACCTCTACTTCGGCAAGGCAAGCGGACTTATGGACCAGATGGCAAGCGCTCTCGGCGGCATGGTGGCTATCGACTTTGAAGATCCCGATTCTCCGAAAGTTGAACGCATCAACTTCGATCCCGGAGATGCAGGCTATTGCATCTGTATCACCGACACAGGCAGCAGTCATGCCGATCTTTCCGATGATTACTCGGCTGTATCGGCGGAGATGAAGCATATCGCACAGGCAATGGGACACACAGTTCTACGTGAAGCGGATGAGGAGGAGTTTTACCGCCTTATCCCGGAGCTGAGAAAAGTCTGCACCGACCGTGAGATACTCCGTGCCGCCCATTTCTACGCCGAAAACGAAAGAGCATTCCTTGAGGCACAAGCCCTCAGGAACGGCGATACAGAGGAATTCTTTGAACTGGTCAACGCTTCGGGCGATTCCTCGGCACAGCTTCTCCAGAACCTTTATCCCCCGTCCTCCCCCCAGTCTCAGCCCATCCCTCTTGCAATAATGCTGAGCAAACGCATACTTGGAGGTTCGGGTGCCGTTCGTGTTCACGGCGGCGGCTTCGCAGGCACTATACAGGCTTTTGTCCCGATTTACACAGTCAGGGAGTACATAGGCGAAATGGAGCGTGTATTCGGCGCAGGAAGCTGTCATGTGCTAAACGTAAGAAACGTTGGAGGTGTGCGTCTGATAGAATAATTTCCCATAAAGGCAAATATATTTTCAATATTTAAGGACTTTTTAATAATTGGTATGTTACAATTATATCAATGAAAGAGCAATGCGCTCTATTTATGGATATAAAGCCATGAGTATTGACTTTGATACCGAAATATGATATCATGACATATGTATATTAATTTTACAGAAGGGATAGTTTTATATGAGCAAATCAAAGAAAAAAGGAAAAATCATCAAGTGGATAATACTCGCTGTGGTATTGCTCCTCATTATCGCAGGCATAGTGATATCCAGAATGGTCAAGCCTGCATCCGCTCCTACCGGCACTTACACCAGCGGAACAGTCAAACTTCAGGATCTTTCAAAATACGTTACAATGTCAGGTTCTGTTGACGGCAAATCAAGCGTATCCATCACAGCTGACCCCACACTGAAAGTCACTACCCTCAATGTCAAGAAGGGCGATCAGGTAAAGAAGGGCGATGTGCTCTGTATCCTCGACAGCACTTCTCTCCAGGAGGAATTCAATTCACTTTCAGAGAGCAGTTCAAAAACTCAGGGCGCAGCTAACTACTCTCACGGCATCAACCAGAGAAACCTGGAAAAGGCTAAGCGTGACAGAACAAACGCTATCAATCAGGCTCAGCAGGATATCAACGATGCTATCGCAAAGCGTGACCAGGCTTACAACGACTACAACGCAAAGGTACAGCGCTACAACGACATCAATCAGGAAATTGACCGTGTTTATGCCGAAATGGTAGAAGCTTCCGATGAAGAAGCTGCAAAGACTGCTGAAGCAAAGTGGGAAGAACTGAAGGCTCAGGCCGCTTCTCTCAACGCTGAACTCAATTCAGAACACTCAATGCTCTCTTCCTACGACGATGCTGTCACTTCCGCAAACAGAGCTTACGATACTATCGTCAAGAACGCAGATGATGCTCTCCAGCTCGCTCAGGATACAGTCGATCAGGAACAGTATGAAGTTGTAGACGACGCTACTACCGAGAAACTGAAGAAGCTCAGCCAGCAGATCGAGGATTGTACCATCGTTTCACCTATCGACGGTATCATCACAGAACTCAACGCTTCCGAGGGAACTCTCCCATTATCAAGCATCATCATGACTGTAAGCGACGATTCTTCACTTATCGTAAGAGGCAAGGTCGGTGAAAGCGATATTCTCAACATCATCAAGGGTATGGACTGTGAGATCACTGCCAGCGCTATCGACAAGGAAACCATCAAGGGCAAGGTCGAAAGAATAGAGATGAGTTCCAACGGCAAGGAAGCAGACGGCACTTCAAGCGGTTACGCTGTTGAGGTATCATTCAACGATGAACGTCTCCTCCTCGGCATGAACGCAAATGTAAAGATCGTTCTCGATCACAAGAGCGGCGCTTTATGCGTTCCATACGACTCGATCCAGAAGGACGAAAACGACAACTGCTATGTATGGAAGGCTGAAAAGACAGCAGGCAACAACTATAAATTAAAGAAGGTAGAGATAAAGACAGGCTTTGAAGCTGATTACTACACAGAGATCACTTCAGATGAGCTTAAAGAAGGCGACACCGTTATCACAGGAACAAACAACGTTTCCGAGGGTGATATCGTTGCATTAGATATATCGGAGGAAGAATAACAAAATGAGACGCATCATTTCCATGCGGAATATTGTCAAGAAATACTTCATAGATCAGCCTAACGAGCTGGAGATACTCCACGGTCTGGACCTTGAGATAAATGAAGGCGAATTCACCGCTATCGTCGGACCTTCGGGTTCGGGAAAAAGTACCCTTATGAATATCATCGGCGCTCTCGATAAGCCTACATCAGGCTTCTACGAACTCAACGGCACCGATATTTCACAGCTTGATGATTCCGAGCTGAGCGAAATAAGGAACAAGGAGATAGGCTTCGTCTTCCAGAACTTCAACCTTATCTCAAGAACAAATGCCATCGAAAATGTGGAACTTCCCATGCTCTACGCAGGAGTAGGCCGCAAAGAACGCAGAAAGCGTGCCGAAGAGCTTCTGGAACTTGTGGGTATGAGCGACCGTGCCGACCACAACCCGAATGAGCTTTCAGGCGGTCAGAAACAGCGTATCGCTATAGCAAGAGCCCTCGTAAATACCCCGTCAATAATCCTTGCCGATGAGCCCACAGGTGCTCTCGATTCGGCAACGGGACGCATGGTAATGGACATCTTCCATAAACTCCATAAAGAGGAGAAAAAGACCATTATCCTTATCACCCACAGCCCGGAACTTGCTTCCGAGACTGAAAGGATACTCACCATAAATGACGGAAATATCGTATCAGACAGCAAGGGAGGCGTGACAGATGCACTTTCTTGAAAATATCCGCCTCGCCCTATCTTCGCTGAAAGCCAATAAGCTTCGTTCAGTGCTGACAATGCTGGGCATCATCATCGGTATCTGCTCCGTTGTTACTATCACAACTATCGGCAACTCGCTGAAAGATACACTCAACAGCGCATTGAATATGCTGACAGGTCAGACTATCAATACCTACTATGATTACGTCCATGAAGATGATCTGGAAGTAAAAGAACAGTTGTCCGAAAAAGACTATATCAGTACAGAGATGCTGGATGAGTTTGAAGAACATTTCGACGGAAAATATCTGGTCAGCCGTACATCATCTGTCGGCCATGGAACACTCACAAATTCCGAAGGCAAGGAAGTTAATATCGCAGTTTTCGGCGCTTCCGAGGGATTTATCAGAGAAAACAAGTATTTCTACAAGCTTCTGGAAGGCAGATATCCAACTATTGAGGATAACAACGGAAAGAAGCATACCATTCTGGTATCCGATCTCTTTGTCGAGCAGTACTTCGGAAAAAACTACAAAGCTCTCGGCAATGACATTAATATCTCAATAAACGGTGTCGGCAATATCGATTTCACCATAGTCGGCATATTCAGCCTTTCCGACAGCTATATCAAATATAATGCTGAAAAAGGCAAGTCAAGGGATCAGCTGGCTACCCCGACATTCATCCCCTACTATACAGCTACAAGTCTCAAAGAACCTGCTTCCGATCACGACATATACCCTACATTCGTAATCTGCGACAACAAGACTGACTCCAAGAAAGCCATAGATGATATCCAGGCTTTCTTCGACAGCAAGTACAGGAACGCAAAGTACTGGAAGCCGATGTTCTACGATATGTCGGAAGAGATGGATGATACTATGATGATAATGAACATCCTCACCGTAGTGCTTGCTGTTATTGCCGCAATTTCCCTGCTTGTCGGCGGTATCGGTGTTATGAACATCATGATGGTAAGCATTACAGAGCGTACCCGTGAGATCGGTATACGAAAAGCTCTCGGCGCTAAAAACGGCGCAATCAGGGTGCAGTTCCTGATCGAATCCGCTATACTCTGCCTTGTAGGCGGCGGCATAGGCGTACTCTTCGGTATGCTCAACGGCTTCCTTGTGGAGGTAATAGGCAATTTGATACTGAAATCATTCCCCGAATATGCAGAATTTGTTGTTCTCGATATCAGAGTTTCAATTACAGCTATCATCGCTTCACTCATCTTCTCAACTATTATCGGCGTATTCTTCGGCATCTACCCCGCAAACAAAGCCGCAAAGCTCGACCCTATCGATGCACTCAGATACGAATAAAAGTCCCGTTAACATCGCTATTCCTGTTACAGTTTATTACAAATCGAGGGAAGACCTTTTCTTAGCAAAGGGCCTTCCCCCGATTTTTTGTAAACAGCCGTCAGCGGCCTTTTATCCCCTTTGCAGGTAATACTGCATTATATGACAAATTATGCTTGACGAAATATGTAAATAATAGTATAATAATAGTATATATAAAGACAGGTACTTGATGTACAAAAGGACGGATAGACTATGATAACAAAAGGAATGATCGCAGGCGCTGTACTGTCAGCGGCAGGAATTGCGGCTCTCTGCTCGTGTACCGCTGATTCCGACCTCATTCATGTGGTTCCATATATTCCTGATTCATCTCAGACCGATAACGCAGATACAGGCGAAACTGCGTCCGATGAGAATGCGGTAACTGAGACTGCTGAAGTAACAACCACGACCACCACCACTACTACGACAACCACCACAACTACTGCGGTACTCAGAGGCAATGTCTACGACTGCAACCGCACTCTCCTCACATATAGCACAAGAAGCGAGGAAGGCGGCGAGGTAAGACATTTCTCAGACGGTTACAAGTATTCCTTTGCCAATATAATAAGCGAACTTTCAGCCGGTGTCGATACCGAAATGGAGGAAACTCTCAAAACAAGGAATCCCTCCCCTGTTGACGGCGACGCAGATGTGGGACAGTCCATTCAGCTTACCATTGACGGCGAAATGCAGAACGCTATCTTCAACTACATGGAAAGTCAGGGAATGGCAGGCTCAGTTGTCGTTATGCGTACCGACGGCTCCCTTATGGCTGAGGTAAGCTATCCTTCATACGACCCTGTTCTCTATGCTCAGGACGAAAGCTACGCTCAGGGACTGGAATACGGCTGCGTGGCAAACAAGGCTTTCCAGAACAATCCTCCCGGCTCCTGCTTCAAGATCATGTCCGAGGTTGTGTCGGATATGAACGGTATCACCTGCCTTTACGACGAGGGAACATGGGAGGTGGACGGTGCTACTATCGTCAACTGGGATCATGATACAGGCTATTATCCCATACCCGAAAGAACGCTCTATTCTGCATTTGTGAATTCATCGAATATATTCTTTGCCAAGTCCTTCGACCAGATCGGCGTGGATAAGGTAATGGCTGACTTAGACGGTGTGTTCCACTTCCTCAGCCCGATCTACTGTGACTTTGGCCCCATCGAAAACAATTTCGAGGTATACAGCAATGACGACCTGAGAAGAAGCGCATTCGGTCAGGCATACGTAAGGACCTGCCCGATCTATCTTGCCGCACTTGGACGTGAAGCTGTTTTCGGTGATATGCCGAAGCCTTTCGTAGTCCAGAGCATTGTTGATACCAACGACCTGACCAGACAGGTGTTCCCTGGTTCGGCACCTTATGAGTGGCTGGGAAGCATCCCCGGCGAGTGCAGACAGAATCTCCTTGACGGCATGACAGGCGTTGGCGGAAATCTCGGACTCTACTGGCCTGAGAATTATCGGTTCTACGCTAAAACAGGAACTGCCGAAACAGGCGGAGAGGACATCCTCTACATAACGGGAGTTCTTCAGGAAGTAAACGATGTAAGTTATAACGACGCTGTGTGGTCCGATTACAGCGGATATAACGGCTCTTATATCATCGTTATGCAGCTGCAGAATCCTACCGGATTTAATTTTAATTTCGCCAGCGAATCAGGCGGCCTTTATCAGGGACTCATCAATATAGTTACCGGCTGAATATCAACTAAGCCCCTGACATAACTGCGGTACTCATATAGAAACTTTATACGCATTTATCGGGGGAAACCTTTCTGAGGAAAGGTTCCTCTGACGGAGGCGGTACCCTCTGTCAGCTTCGCTGACATCTCCCTACCCCGTAGGGAGTCTGCCCCCGAACCCCTTTCCAAAGACTTTTAATAGAATTTTGCCCCCATATAGGGCGCACCTGAAAAAATGATAAATTCAAACTTTTCTGGTGTGCGCCCTATATGGGGGCAAAATTAATAGTCTTGGGAAACAGATTCGAGAAGATGCTTCTTCAGAATGTCTACCTCAATAATACATATAAAACTTCTATATAAGTACCGCCGTTATGTCAGGGGCTTACTGATCTTTTGTCATTTTCTCCTCGCAGAGAGATTCCCACTGCTTAAAATAGTCGGCGGAACGGTTCATGACCAGTTTACAGGCCTTTTCTGCATTGCTGTCACTGCTTGTTATGCTGTATTTTCCGATATCCGCATGAACGGGCATACGCACAGGACTGCCGTTTTTATCGACTGTGATACTTGCGTAGTAATAGTCTTCGGCGGCCGTATCCTGTTTGCCGATAGCTTTTGTATCGCTTTGGGGATCGGCTTCCGAGATGTACTTTTTCAGCTTGTCAAGGTCGGACTGAGAAAGTATGCCAAGCTCGAAGGTTTCGCCGAAAAGCATGAAATCGTCCTCGGCATCTTCGGTGAGGTAAGCGTCCATCCACTTGTCGTCCATGAGAGTAAATTCCTCAAATGACGAGCCGTCGGTCTTTCTGAGTACATTGTCAGCGCCGATAGTTCCCTCGTTCTGAAAGTAGAATCCGCACCATATACGGCCGTCCGCCTGAACTATCATATCTGATTTTGTGAACGACGAGGGGCTGTAGTGTCTTACCATGCAGAGTATCTCAGAAGCATCGGTATACGGCGAAACTGCCGGAGGTTCGGTCTTCATGACAACAGGGGAAGAATTCACAGCTACACCCGGGTGAGCGTTATCGACCTCAGTGCCGCTTTCGATCTTAGGGCGGAACATATTGAAGGAACATGACGACAGGCAAAGAAGCACAGCCGCCCCTGCAATGATAAAACGTTTCACAAGATCAACTCCTCATATTTGTGAGAATACCGAGCCTATCTTTTCGCAGATAAGCAGGTCGGCGTTTCTGTCCATCTGTGTTGGCGACATATTGATGATAACGAGGTGACTTCCTCTGAAATAGCGGATAAGTCCTGCCGCAGGGTAAACATTCAGCGATGTACCGCCGATTATGAGAGTATCAGCTTCGGATATCGCCTTGACAGCGCCGTCTACAACATCGTTGTCGAGGGCTTCTTCGTACAGCACCACATCGGGCTTGACAATGCCTCCGCATTCGCAGACAGGCACACCCTGAGAGTTGATGATGTAGTTCACATCATGAAATTTATGGCATTTGGTGCAGTAGTTGCGGAGTACGCTTCCGTGGAGTTCGTACACTTTTTGGCTGCCTGCCGCCTGATGGAGACCGTCGATATTCTGGGTAACGACAGCCGTCAGCTTCCCCTGAGATTCAAGTTCGGCCAGTTTCAGATGAGCGGCATTGGGCTTAGCGTCAAGGCAAAGCATTTTCGCTCTGTAGAAGCGGTAGAATTCGTCGGTCTTGCTTTCAAAGAAAGTGTGGCTGAGGATAGTTTCGGGGGGGATAGTCCCACTGCTGTGAGTAAAGTCCGTCAACGCTTCTGAAATCGGGGATGCCGCTTTCGGTGGACACTCCTGCGCCGCCGAAAAAGACTATTCTCTGCGAGTTTTTAACGATATCCGAAAGCTTCTGAATATTCTCATCCATAATTATTCACCCATTACCTTGACATAGAATTTACGTGTTCTCGGGCCGTCGAATTCGCAGAAGTAGATATCCTGCCATGTGCCGAGAAGGAGTTTTCCTTTATTGATGATGACAGTTTCGCTTGCTCCGACTGCCGAAGATTTGAGGTGAGCATCGGAATTGCCCTCAACATGGCGGAACTGCGCCATATCGGGGAATATCTTATCCATGCCCATAACGAAATCTGATCTGACATCGGGGTCGGCGTTTTCGTTGATAGTGACAGCCGCAGTTGTATGAGGGCAGAAAATGACGCATATACCTTCATACACGCCGCTTTCCTTAACGGCTTCACTTACTTCACGGGTAATATCTACAAGTCCCTCAGCGGGAGTTTCAAGCTGAAAATCAAATAACATAGTCGTTTCTCCTTTATAATTTTATAAATATGCGGCGCAGCCGCCAATATCGGGATTCCAAAGGGAATGTACTTCCCTTTGGCAGGGGGTGAACGAGGGTGACTCCCCACAGTGTGGGGAGATGTCACGAAGTGACAGAGGGGACGGGCGACCGTTGGGAGACAGCGTCCCCCTGACAAGGTAGTAAATCCAGCGAAGCGAAGATTTACGGCTGGTAAACAAGCACTCCCCTCGGCTTGACCGACGCTTTTACCGGCCAGTCCGTAAAACACGGCTTCGCCGTGTTTTTATTTTTTTGAATTTAGTTGGGGGAGCAATAGTATTTACAGAAATAATTCAGCGGACATTCTGTGCATTTCGGGCTTCTCGCCTTGCATATATCCCTGCCGAATTCCACTGTCCTGTGGCAGAAATCCGACGATTCTTCGGGCGGTATCAGCTTCACAAGGTCCTTTTCCACCTTCGCAGGCTCCTTGTTTGCGGTAAGTCCCAGTCTGCCCGTTATGCGTATGCAATGCGTATCCGTAACCATCGCAGGCTTGCCGAAAACATCACCAAGCATGAGATTTGCGGTCTTTCTGCCGATACCCGAAAGTGTGAGAAGCTGCTCCATAGTGTCGGGAACTTCTCCGCCGAAATCGTTGATAAGCTGTCCCGCCATTTCTTTCAGGCTCTTTGCCTTTGTGTGGTAAAATCCGCAGGGCTTGACGTCCTGTTCAAGCTCCGCAAGATCGGCATCGGCAAATGCCTGTAATGTAGGATATTTCTTAAAAAGCGTCTTCGTGACGATATTCACCCTCGCATCCGTACACTGTGCCGCAAGACGGGCCGCAAACATAAGCTGATACGGCTCGTCGTAATCAAGTGTACATGAAGCATCGGGATAAAGCTTTTTCAGTTCCGCAACAGCAAGTTCGGCAATTTCCTTTTTCTTCACTTCTTATCACCTGCCATAGCCTTCTGTTTAGCCAGTAATTCGTCGTATACCCTGTACATCTTCTGAACGGTGTTCTCAAGGAAATAATAATGCTTGACGTAGAAGCACTCTGTAGCCATTATTATTACTATGAGTACAGTCACACCTATTGTCTCACCACTGTCCGCTCTGTCCATGAACAGAAGTATAGCGATGAAGATACACAGGACTATCGCAAACAGAAAAGTTACGATAAGATGGATGAAGCGCTCATGCTGCATGAAGGATATCTTATCCATGTGTTCAGCCATTATTTCGTCAAGTTCGTCTTTATCGGAGCATTGCTCCATTCGTTTTGCAACAGTTTCCATGTATTGTGTCAGGTATTCGGTCATAATGCACCTCCGAAGAAGAAATATTTAGTCAAGC
>Ga0255344_1002073_pt1 | contig 25183 bp, 20 predicted proteins | sample wastewater_treat_5_FD_192414 | JGI IMG/M metagenome (GOLD analysis project Ga0255344, IMG submission 192414) | Wastewater microbial communities from Lulu Island WWTP, Vancouver, Canada - plant18 | ecosystem: Engineered > WWTP > Wastewater > Unclassified | place: Canada: Vancouver, British... | reverse complement strand
CCGTCGTATTCTAAAATTATCACTGGCCATGAAACGCCGGGAGTGGTTTCTCGGGCTTTGGGACAAAACATCACGCTTCTCGTTGCCTGTAACCATTCCAAAATTGAATCCTATTGCGTAATCTGGGATTAAACAATAGGCGCATAGCTGATGGCTCGTGGCTCGTGGTTTTCCGTTCATGCTTCGACAGGCTCAGCACGAACGGTTCTTACACTTTTCATAAATGCTAATAATGAGTAGTATGAATGGTCAATTCAAGAACAGCATAAACCCTCAATTTAAATTCAGTAAAAACGGTCAGTTGTGCAATCTGTGCACAGTCTGGACAATTTTTTAAAGTTTTTGTCTCCTTGGCCGATATTATTAACGTTATCTGTATGAGGGCTGATAGCACCCCCGGCCCGTCAGGCCTCCCTTCTTTCTGAAGGGTGACTTCAGTTTAAAAATGATGTGACCGGCTTACGTGGGGTGTCCAACCCGGCTTTGAGGTGTTTTAAGAAGTTATGCATGATCAAGCCTTTTTTGGATTAATCCTGCAGAAAAAACATTGCTAAAATAGTACTTTATTGAGGTGTTGCTGTGAACAAGAAATCGCTCCGTTTTAAAATGATGGTGACCGGTTTACTTTTTGTTTTGATCCCCCTGCTTGTAGTGGGAGGGGTTTCCATTTACAGATCGGCAGGTGCGCTGGAAAGTTCAGCAAAGTCCGAAGCCTTGGCAGTAGCTAAAGGAATGGCCAATATGGCGGATATCGCCGTTGGGAAGGAGATGAAAATTGTTATTCAAACTGCGCAGCGCGCATCAGTGATCAAAGGTGCCGCAAAATACAGCGAGGGGATAGCCGATGCACCGGAAATTCAAGAAATGATTGAAGAAATGGATGGACTGATCCAAAGAAGCGGTTCTGACTATGAAAATATAGTTGTGGCAGGGCTGGATGGGAAAGTAATTTCCTCCGAACACGCGCAAATTGATATTTCAGACAGAGACTATTTCCAAAAAGCAAAAGACGGTCAAATGACGGTCGCTTCGGTTGTTAAATCCAAAGTCAGCGGAAACACGGTTATGGCTTTTGCCGCACCTGTATATTCAAAATCAGGAAAGATACTCGGTGCCGTTGTTTCCACATTGAATATGGATTCTATATCCGAGAAGGTCTATACCGCCAGGCTGGGCGCGACAAGTTTTGGTTTTATTATCGACAAAACAGGCCTGTGCATCGCTCATCCGAAACAAGAACATATCTTGAAAACAAACATCGCTCAAACTGAAGGAATGAGGGCCTTTGCTACCCGGATGATTGCCGGTGACACCGGAGTTGCTCCATATGTTTTTCAGGGCGTAAAAAAAATAGCTGGGTTTGCGCCTGTGCCGGAAGCCGGCTGGAGTGTTTGTTTTACTCAGGACTACAATGAATTCATGGCCCCGATCTATCGCCTGATTGTCTTTATCGTTCTCATAGCCCTGGTATTCCTGATCATCGGGGCAATGGGAGTTCGTTTCGTTACGCAAAGTATCACGCTGCCGATCGGCCGCATTTCCGGTGATCTTGACGATGCCTCGGGGCAGGTGGCGGCAGCCTCGGCGCAGGTGGCCGCGGCCAGCCAGTCACTGGCGGAGGGGGCCTCGGAGCAGGCCTCGGCACTTGAAGAAACCTCCTCTTCGCTTGAGGAAATAGCCTCCATGACCAGGCAAAATGCCGACAACGCGGCCCAGGCCAAGGCCCGGATGGGTGAGGCACAGCAAATGGTGGCCAAAGTCGATGAGCATATGAAAAGTATGGTCGAGTCGATTCAGGAAGTCGCCCGCTCCAGCGAGGAAACAGGTAAAATAATCAAAACCATTGATGAAATCGCTTTTCAGACAAACCTCCTGGCGCTGAACGCTGCCGTAGAGGCGGCTCGCGCCGGCGAAGCGGGCGCCGGTTTTGCCGTGGTGGCAGATGAGGTGCGTAATCTGGCGGTGCGGGCGGCCGAGGCGGCCAAAAACACATCAGATCTCATCGAAGGCACGATAGATACGGTGAAAAAAAGCGGTGAGCTGACGAAAAAAACACAGGAAGCTTTTAAGGATAATGTCGATATCGCTATAAAAATAGGTCAACTCGTCGATGAGATTGCCGCCGCGTCTCATGAGCAGGCGGAAGGGATCAGCCAGATCGGCAAGGCCGTTTCGGAGATGGACAAGGTGGTGCAAAGCACCGCCGCCAGCGCCGAGGAATCTGCCAGTGCCGCCGAAGAGCTGAATGCGCAGGCCGAGCAGATGAAAAAAAGCGTCCGGCAGATGGTGGAAATCATTACCGGAGATACCGGTTCGGGAGCGTCCGCTACAGTTTCCCGGCCACCTGTCCAGGCTGGCAAAAAAAGTGTAAAAAAACTTCTGCCGGCGGTGTCGTCGCCCGCTAAAAAGAACAAAACCGACAGGCCTGAAGACGTTATCCCTTTTGACAAGGAAGGTTTTCAGGATTTTTGATTTTACCGCAAAAAAAAAAAGTGGGGCCTCGCCCCGCTTTTTTTGTCCCGGGTCATTTAATTAATGGTGAGTGCCGGCCGCCCTGTTGGCGGTATCAATCGCCTGATGTGCCAGATCAATGGAGCGTCCCAGCACGTTCAGTGCCTGGTCGGGGTTGTGAAAGCCCATCGAGTTTTCCGCGGCGATAAAATCCCAGAACCACTGGGCATGTCGCACCAGTTCACGCGCTTTTTCCAGCGCTTCATTGTTTACTTTGGCAGCCGTGCCCGCCTTGCCGATGGTCTCATGGGCACGGGCGATGGTCAGCCCTGCGATCCGCTGGAGCTGGAAAACATTGTTTTGAACAGTTTTTACACGCTCCAGAAGCATCTTTTCCTCCTGCGTGTGGCAGGTGCGGCAGGAGGCCTGAATGTGCTTCATCGGCGAGGTGACCCAGTGCGACGAGTACTTACGCCCTGCTTCACGCATATAGGGCATATGACAGTCCGCACAGGACACGCCCGAGGCGGCATGTATTCCCCGGCTGAAAAGTTCATAATCCGGGTGCTGCGCCTTTAATATCTTTGCCCGTGAATCCGGGTGCTGCCAGTCCATCGTAAAACCGTTTGGTATTTCCGCGTAGTATTCATACATCTGCTGAGGGTGCAGGCCCTTTGCCCAGGGGAAGATCACACGTTTCGCTTCCGGTTCGAAATAGTATTCGGAGTGGCACTGGGCGCAGACATAGCTGCGCATCTGCTCGCGCGGTGCTTTGGAGACATCAATGCCTCTGCCGGTCATCGCCTCGATGAACGCGGGATTGATGACACGCAGTTGCATGGTTTTCGGATCGTGGCAGTTGGCGCACACGATGGGATGAGTGATAAGCGGCATGAGTTCCGGCAGAGGGGTTTTTGCATAGCTCCAGCCCATTTTTTTATAGATGTCACGGAGATTTGCCGTCTTGCAGGTCATACAGGAGCCGGCGGTAGTGGGGCCGATCCGTTTGGTTTCCTTCAGATCCTCCATTGCATAGGGATGGCCGCGGTCTTCGGTATAATCTAAGCCGAAGGCCATGCCCTTAAAGTTGGTGAGAATCTCCGGCTCTTTTTCCGACTTCTGATATTTTACCGAGCCTCCGAAACCGGTGGGCGAAGGGGCCTCCTCTTTATTTTTGAGATAGCTTTTATACTGAAGCGGGTAGTACCTGCCCCATACGGCCGGGTCATATTCCGTCTCGGCAATCTGTGGCTGTTTCAGCGTCTCGGCAGGAGGAAGTAGAAAAGTACGCGCCAGGATGACAATGATCATAATAAGAACAGCGGCCAGCAGCAATTTCAATAAAATGTTTCTACTTTTCAATTTTGATACCTCCATTGTCCACGCCTCTGCCGTGCACCAGGTAGCGATGGCAGGCAAGGCAGTCGGTGTTTTTAGACGTCATCTTTGTTTCCGAAATGGTTGAAGTGTGGCAGCGTATGCAATTTCCGCCGGCGATGGCGCGCGCCTCGCCGCTTAAGCAGATACCGGGCGGATAATCGCGGAGGGTTTCATGAAACAGGTCGTTGAGACCGGCGCGGATCTTATAGACGACTTTTCCCGGCAGGTGCGTGTCCGGCAGGTGGCACTCGGTGCAGGTGAACTGGTGGTGGTTGGACATTCCCCACTTTTCGTGTACGAATTTCATGCTGTGGCATGAGCTGCAGAAGCGCGCATCGCCGGAGTAATGATAGGCCCCGACGGCGGCGGCTGTGACGATGATGCCGATTATTATGCCGGGAATAACAAATTTGAATGCGGAAGTCTTACGGGGACGCTCAAGAATCATTAATTTTCACCATCGCCTATCAGGATAAAAGGATTTGCGCCTCTCGTTTGGAATTGGATACAATTCTAAAAGCAAGAGCTTGTCAAGTCAATGAAAATTCTCCCAGAAAAGATCTCTCCCCCTCGTAGGTGCCGATGAGTATCAACTCATCGTCTTTTTCAATAGTTATCGCCGGTTCCGGGTTGATGAAAGTTTCGGCCCCGCGGCGTATGGCGATAAGTGTACAGCCGGTTTTTTCCCGGATGCCGCTTTGCGCCAGCGTCTGCCCGATAAGGGGCTTTGGTGACGGCAAGTGAAAGAAATTAAGTCCTTCCGCCAGAAGAAGCGTCTCTTCGTTCATGAGAAAATTGAAAATGGCCTCGGCTCCCAGCGAGGCGTAGGACATGACAAAATCCGCACCGGCGCGGTGCAATGTCGAGACATTGCGGTCTTCGCTGGAGCGGCTCAAAATCTGCATATCCGGCCTTAAGCTGCGCAGGTACTTGGTGAGGTAGATGTTGGTGGCATCGTCATGGGAGGTGAGCAGGGCGGCGGGCGCTTTTTCAAACCAGGCTCTCTCCAGTGTGTGAATATCCGCCGCGTCGCCGTGCACATAATGCTCGTTTTCTTCACCGCGCCTCTTGGAGCGTTCGATAATCAAATAGGGGATGTCCGCCTGTTTGAAACGAGCCGCCACCGCGTTGCCGACACGGCCGCCGCCGACGATGATGATCGGGTCGCCAGCCACTTTGCAGATCTGATAAAAGGAATAAACCTCATCATAGCGGTTCAGTGCCTCCTCGGCACCGGCAAAAACGAGCACGCTGGTGCGTCCGATAATGGTGTCCGGTCCCGGGAGGATAAACTTTCCTCTCTCCCAGATGCCGACCACGGCCAGGCCGAAAGTCTCCCGGATGCCGCTTTGCGCCAGCGTCTGGCCGACCAGCGGCGTGCCGATTACCGGGGCCTGTGCCAGAACCAGATCCTCGTAGCGGCCGATGATATTGGCCTTGCAGTCTCCGGCGATGGTCCAGGCCGCAAGCGACCGCCCCAGAACCTCGTGAAGCTGCAAGACGCGCGTGCTGCCCGCCAGTTTAAGAATTTCCACCGAATGTGGTGATTCCGCGGTGGTGATAATCGGCAGATGCTCATAATCTTCGCGCAGTGTCAGTGTGATATTCGTGTTCATCTGATCGTTGTTGGTGGCCACGACCAGCGCAGCATTCCCGGCACGGAGCTTTTCATAGGTTCTGGGATCATCGATATTGCCCAGCGCGACACGGATGTTTTTGTCGTACAGCTCCAGCGCCCGCGGCAACTCATCGAGCAGTACCACATAATATTTTTTGTAATTGACCAGCTTGTCGATAAGCGCGGCGGTGACCGGGTCGTAGTGAGTGATGATCACGTGATTTTGTGTGTCTTCCGGCAGCTCACGCGGTGCGCGGCTGCGGGATTGGGCCTCCATCCAGGGAGCGAAGAAAAATTTGATAAAAATAAAAGGCAGAAGGATTAAAAGAAGAATGATTCCGGACAGCAGGACGAGGACGGAAAAAACACGGCCTATATCACTGGCGAAGGTGATATCACCGAAACCCAGCGTGGACATGACCACCATCGTCCAGTAAAAGCCGGTTACCCAGGAATGTTTCTGGCCCTCCATGGCCATCAGGTAGTGAAATATAATACTGTAGAGAGTGATGAGCAAAAGTATCGCCACCAGATACTTCACCAGCAGACGGATATTGGCCTGAACGATCCTGCTGGCCGATAACGACGCGATAATGGATGCCAAAAATTTCATTGAAGGTCTATCCTTGACGCCGGGGTGCATGAGGCTTGAATTTGGTCCGGCGTTTGAAGTATAGAAACAACAGCCGCAAGTGTCAACCGAAAATCATTGTCCCTGTCGCCGCTTACGCACCGGCCGGGCCGGTGAAAGCGGTGCCTCATTTGGCGGCCTGACCATCATGAGTTGTTTTCTGAAGAAGCTTTTACGGAAAACAGGAGGGGAAACATGACCTGCAAAATTCTGGGAATTTCAGGCAGCCCCGTGAAAAGGGGAAACGTCGAAACATTTTTGACACGCGCCGTGGAGGGCCTGCCCGGTCGGGACATTGACAGGGAAATCATCCACCTTTCAGCTCTGAAGATCAAGGATTGCCGCCATTGTAATTTTTGCCTGACAAAACAAACTGAGGGAAAATACTGCAGCATAAAAGATGATGCGCAGGCGGTTTTTGAAAAGGCCGAGCAGGCGGATATTATCGTGCTGGCCACCCCGGTTTACTTCATGCGCCCCTCAGCGGCGATGGCGGCATTTGTCGACCGGTTGCGAGTGTTCGTTTTCGGCAATCTGACCGCCGGCCGTATGCGCAATAAAATCGGCGTAAGCATGGCTGTTTCATGGCTTAGGCACGGAGGGCTTGAGCTTACGCATCTGGCCAATATCACCACTTTTTTGACGCTCGAGATGATTCCGGCAAGCGTCCATAAGGGTGTGAGTCCGCTGGGAGCCTCGGCGCTGGCCAGCGAGGGCGGGTCAGGTGAGTTTGACCGGCATGTGAGGCTGGGTATCGAAAATGACGAGGCCGGCCTGCAATCGGCGAGATTTTTTATGAGACGGGCGGTGGAGCTGGCGCGACTGATGAGGCGTAAATAAAACGCAGGAAGGTGTGGCAGGGACTATGAAAGAGGGGGATCTCATAAAAGCGTACAGGCAGTTTCTCAAAGACACTGTCCGCAAAACAGTCGATTTTTCCTCTGTAGCGCAAAACAGGGGGATACCTCCGCCGCCGGTGGAAAAACCCTTCCCTAAAGATGCCCGGCGTGTGGAGCTTGTGCCTCGCGGGATGTGGGCCGGCATCCGAGAGATTCAGCTGAAAGAGGCGATCTTAAAGCGTGAAAGCACGAGGACGTACGCAAGGCAGGGCCTGACCGTGGAGGAGTTGTCTTTTCTTCTGTGGGCGACCCAGGGAGTCAGGGAGGTTCTTGACAGCGGCCATGCCCTGCGCACCGTTCCTTCAGCCGGCTGCCGCCATGCCCTGGAAACCTATCTTTGCATCCTGAATGTAGGGGGGCTGGCAAGAGGTATATACCGCTACCTGCCGCTGGAGCATCAGCTGGTTTTTGAGCAGGCTCCGGAAAACCTTGCCGCCAGGATGGTCCATGCCGTCTTCGGGCAGAGCTATCCCTCCGGGGCGGCCGTCACTTTCATCTGGACGGCCGTTCCTTACCGGATGGAGTGGCGCTACGGCCACGCCTCCCACAAGGTGATTGCCATCGACGCAGGGCATGTCTGCCAGAACCTCTATCTTGCCTGTGAGGCGATCGGAGCCGGTGCATGTGCGATGGCGGCCTATGACCAGGAGGCGCTCGACCGGCCCTTACAAGTTGACGGTGAAGATGAATTTGCCATTTATCTGGCTTCCGTAGGTAAAAAACAGCAGCCATAGCTAATGGCGCGTGATTCGTGATTCAGAGGCAACGTATTAAAAAACCCCGCTCGTCCTGAGCTTGTCGAAGCCTGCCCTGAGCTTGTCGAAGGATGGGCGGGGTCTGTTGAAGCCATCCCCGAGCTCGTCGAAGGGCCTGCCCTGAGCTTGTCGAAGCCTGCCCTGAGCTTGTCGAAGGATGGGCGGGGTCTGTTGAAGCCATCCCCGAGCTCGTCGAAGGGCCTGCCCTGAGCTTGTCGAAGGGGGATGAGCGGGAACATGATGAACCGTTCGTGGTTCGACAGGCTCACCACGAACGGTTGTTAAAGTTCACCATGGACGGTTATTTTAAGGCTCACCACGAACGGATTGTAATGTTCAAAACGGTCGGCTAATAAAGACTCACTACGAACGGCTATTAAGGTTCATCATGGACAGTCAATAAAACGCGAAGCGCATCTTTCTTGTCCTCCACCGGCGGAGATGGCCTGCTTAAGCGGGCTGGTGGTGTAAGCTTGCGGCCAGGTGATGGGGATATTTTCTTCGGTACACTTTCTCCGCGCACCCTGAGCTTGTCGAAGGGTAGCGCGTAGTTCGTAGTTAACGGTTGATGGTGAATAGATCAAGACTCATAGCTGATAGCCCGTGGCTTATGGTTTTTCGTTCGTGGTTCGACAGGCTCACCACGAACGGTTGTTAAAGTTCACCATGGACGGTTATTAAGGATCACCACGAACGGTTATTAAGGCTCACCGCGAACTGTCAATAAAGATCAGCACGTCATATCGACTCAGCACGAGGTGTGCGTTAAATGCCTTGTGTTTCAGTCAGGGTTTTTCAAAGTGGTGGTAATCTTTGGGCTGTTCGAAATTTCCGCCCCAGTGCCAGCCACGCCGGATAAACTCACGCACTATCGGATGTTCAACGGTGAAGGTGCCTCTATTGCCAGGCCGGTACAAAGCGCCTTCAGGTGCGATGATGCCGTTGGGATAGATTACCGGGTTTTGCACGGGGTTGATGTCCAGGGCGCGGCCGAAGGAATGGAGTGAGAGCTTGCTGGTTCCGGCAATGACACGGAAGTTGAAGGAATGTGAATTGTTGTCCGCCATCGAATCTCCATCCTCCCACTGATAGGCACAAACGGGGATGACTTTGCCGATGGGAAACTCAAGTTGCTCAATCAGAGCGAATATCTCGCAGACATCATCCTCGAGGCTCGCGTCCACGACAAGTTGTCCCTGGTGACGCCTGTTGTCGAATGAATAATAAATGACATCGACGCACACCAGTGTGTCGATGATTTCCAGCGGTGCCGTGCTGCCCTCAATTGCCTGGGCAAAACTCATCTCGCTGTCGATAATCACCTGGTCATGGTCGTTCATGGTGCAAGACTCCTTTACATAAAAACCCGCCCCTGCTGGAGAGGGTCGGTAATTCTTTTCATGGATTTTTCATCCAGCGACACTTCGCGGTAAATGGCGCTTATAGTCTGTGCGTTCAGGCGCTGGAAATCACGCGCAAGCGGTACGACAACAACTCCTGCCATATCGATTGCGCCGGGAGAGACGAAAATCCTTTTTCGTCCGGCGGCATAGTAGGCATCCGGCCTGTGTTTGGCGCGCAAAAAGATGGTCAGCCGCCAGCCGTTATCACCGTATGAGCAGATCATGTTCACAGGCGGTTCGACGTCTTTGCGCCCTGTCTTGCGGGCGGCTTTCAGAAAGTCGTTGAACTGCTCGAGCATTGCGGTCTTTGTTCGGGACTCGATTATGGCAAGTGCACGGTCAAAGACAAAACCGCCGGCGATACGCACCCCTTTAGCTTGTTTGAACAGGGGGAGGCCTTCCGCTTGGCCGAGAAAAGGAAGCTCATCTGCCGGGACCATCTGAAAATGCAGATGGTCGGGGGCGGAAGCGCCGCAGGCAGGCCCGTTGTAAAAAACCAGATACTCGGGTGAGGCATCGCGTGCGATTTGCAGTAACTCTGCTATGGAGGAGGAGATTTCCTGCGGGGTATGCCTGTTGGATACGACAGTGAAATGGTTGTCGAAGATCGGTGCGGGGTTGCACAAAATTTCATAAGTGTTGCGGTAGGCGATTGCGCGTTGCTTTGGCGGCCTGTTGGTGTGGCACAAAAAGCAGGGCCGTCTGCTTATCGACGCGGGATCGACCGCCGCAGACCCGCTTTTTTGCCGGGCGGGATTGTACTGCAGGGCGGTCACATATCCGCCGTAGTCGAGCTTTCGCCTTTTTGTTTTTGCCAATGCCCGGCAGGCCGCGCCCAGTTCGGGCCAGTGTTCTTTTTCCGATTTGAAAAAATCACTGCACAGCCGACCCAGTTCCTCATTGTCCCGGCCGGAAAAAACCGCATAGATGCTTTCGGACGTTTCATAAGAGGTTTGTTCCTGTGAGGCATCCCCGTCATCCGTACGCTCTACATCGCGGCCGCGGTTCAGTTTCTGTCTGGCCTTTATCTCCAATGTGCGCAGACGGTCTTTATAGTGATCATGGCGGTTTTGTTTCTCAAGGGAGGGATCGGCGTCTGTGTTGTCGGACCAGCGGCGGCAAAGATAGAGACTCTCGAAGATGCGCCCTATTTTATATTCACGTGTCAGGCTGAGAGCCACCGCATAGTCCTCCCCGTAGCTCATGTCGGGAAAGCTGGTTTTGCGGAGCACTTCCGTGTTGAAGGCGCGTGGCGCACCCATACCGTTCACGCGCAAGAGGTTGTTGTGGCCGTTGGCATCAGTCCACTCACGGTGGTCGATCAGTCCCGGCTCGATGGGTTTCAACTTCTCATCGACCAGCGTGTAGGAGCCGACCACCATCGCGTAAGAACCTCTGCTTAGTGTGTCCACGATTTTTTGCAGTGTTTCGGGTGAGCTGTATAGATCGTCCGAGTCGAGCTGCACGGCGTAGCGGCCGCATTGGGGGGAGAAGATCGCTTCGTTCCAGCAGCCTCCGATCCCCAGGCCGTGCACCGGCGGGATGATATGATGTACTTGGGTGTGGCGTGATGCGATTTTTTTTATGATGCCCGTTGTGCCGTCCGTGGAGTGATTGTCCACGACAATGATGTTGAACGGAAAGTCTGTTTTTTGCGCAAGCGCGCTCGCCAGCGCATCGGCAATGGTTTTTTTTCTGTTTCTGACGGGAATGACGACGCTTGCCTTCCATTGAGTCTTGGTCGTCTCGGTGGCTTTTTTGGTCCGCGGCGGCAGGAAGGCGCCGATACGCTTCAGATGAGCTGTGGCGATTTTTTCAAGTTTTTTCTGCCGGGACAGGTTTCCCCTGGCAGTATAGGAAAAATGCGCCTCGGTTTTGGAGGTCGTTTCTTTGGCGGGTGCAGGGCGCGCCGGAGATGCCCTGTATAGGAATTCCGGAATGTGCAAAATCTGAGTATCGATGGAGATTTTGAGCCGCAGGTCATAAAGGGCGAGACCGGCATCCCGGGGCGGCGGGCCGTATTTACCAATGGCGCCTGCAATTGCCCCGGTGGAGAGGACAAACATGGGGCCGAAGTCAAAATCATCGCGGAGCGACCCCTCCTCATAGTCGTTTAGCGGATGGGGATTGAGAGCCATGCCCTTGACTTCGGTGAAGTCCGCGTAGACAAGCCCCGCGCCTGTGTCACGGGCGGCATCCAAGAGACGCCGCATGGCAGGCGGGTCGCAACCGACGGCCACGTCATTTTTTATGACACACAAATGGCTTGTGTCCGCCCATGCCAGGAGAACCTTTAAGGGGCCTGTTTTGACATGGGCCCGGTGTTCGTCCGGCCGCAGCAGCTCCGGTGCGCCTTCACCTGTCGCGCGATAAAAGAGGTAGTCTCCCCATTTAAAAGCAGAAGGTTTCATGCTTATGGTTAAAAGTTGGAAAGCATCATGTTAAAGGCTCTTTCCGCCATGTCCGCGGACAGTTTTCTGAGAGCCTGTTTTCTGAAGGGAAGGGGATTGGCTGCATCACTCACCTTGTAGTCAACTGTTCCGGCGAGCCGTGGCGAGGCCCAGATAATCTTGCCCGTTTCTTTCTCCCGAAAAACCACTTCCAGTAACGCAGTCATTCTTTCTTCCGCCGCCAGAATATCCTGCCGGTAGGAAAGGGTTACGGTATTGAGGCCCACAACATTCCCGCTGATGAGAGCATCCGCCTTGGCGCTATTTTCCACCGCCCGGAATCGGCTATTTTGGATGACCTGGTCGATAAAGGCGGTGCGCATGATGTTTTCAGCATCGGCCTGAGCGGTTTTGTTGCCGAAAGGTTCGACATAGATATTACGGATGGCCGGGTCGATTGTTTCGCCGCGGGGGGAAAAGGAATAACCGCAGCCCGCGATAACGAGGACAAAAGCCAGCACGACGGCGTGAAGCGCCGTCAGGGTGCGGTTGTATGTTTTCAAAAATGTCGTCTTTTTCATGAGGCAACCACGATATTGACCAGTTTTTTGGGAACGTAAATCACTTTCAGTATTTTCGCTCCCGCAAGCAGTGATGCGATTCTTTCCTCACTTTGTGCATCCGCTTTGATTTTCTCCGCATCATAATCGACCGGCACGACGATCCGGCTGCGCAGCTTGCCGTTTATCTGAATGACGATGGTCATTTCCTCTTCGCTGGCGATGGCCGGGTCAAAGCCGGGCCAGGGCGTGTCGCAAGCCGGGGTGTCGTGACCGAGCGCCTGCCAGAGCTCTTCGGTAATGTGCGGGACGATGGGGGAAAGAAGCAGAACCGCCGCTTCCAGCGCCTCGCGGATTACGCTAAGTGCGGCGAGGTCGGTTTTGTCCGGACGGCGGACGGCGTAAATGGAGTTGATAAGCTCCATCACCGCGCTGATGGCCGTGTTGAAGTGAAAGCGCTCCTCGATATCGTCGGACACTTTGCGGATTGTCTGGTGGGTTTTCCTGCGCAGGGCCTTGATTTCCCCGTCTGCGGCCAGGTCTTTTCCGGCAGGCGCCACACTAGATACGTCATCGAGGTACTCGTGGCATATTCGCCACAGACGGCCCAGGAAACGGAAAGCTCCTTCGACTCCCTGTTCACTCCACTCCAGATCCCTTTCCGGCGGCGCGGCAAACAGGCAGAAAATACGCGCCGTGTCTGCCCCGTATGTTTTCACCAGATGATTGGGGTCGACGACATTTTTGAGCGACTTGGACATTTTTTCCGTCTTTCCAATGACGACTTCCTTCCCGCATATTCGGCATTTTTCGTCGATCACCTGTTCGGGGAAGAGATAGCCATGCTCCGGGCACTTCATCGTTTCTTTGCAGACCATTCCCTGAGTAAGGAGGTTCGTGAAAGGTTCCGTTACGCCGACGACGCCCAGGTCACGCAGGACCTTGGTATAGAAGCGTGCGTAAAGCAGATGCAAAATAGCATGTTCGATGCCGCCGATATACTGGTCCACCGGCATCCAGTAGTCCACAGCCCGGCGGTCGAGTCCCGGAGCGACATCATATCCGGGCGAGCAGTAGCGCGCAAAATACCAGGAAGATTCCACAAAGGTATCCATCGTGTCGGTTTCGCGTGCGGCAGCTCCGCCGCAGGCGGGACAAGTAGTATTGACGAATTCGGCAAGGGTTGCCAGCGATGCTCCGCCTTCCGGGCTGAAGGTTACATTACCGGGCAGCACCACAGGGAGGTCTTTTTCCGGCACAGGCACAATGCCGCATTTTTCGCAGTTGATCATGGGGATGGGAGCGCCCCAGTAGCGCTGGCGGGAAATGCCCCAGTCACGCAGCCGGTACTGCACGGTGCGTTTTCCGATGCCTTCCTTTTCCAGATAATCGGCGATGGCCTCGAGCACCTGTGTATTGGCCATTCCGTTGAACTGTCCCGAATTGACCAGATAGCCCTCCTCGACATAGGCCTCGGTCATGGTGTCGGTATCGAGCTTTTTATCCTTGGGCTGGATGACGACGATAAGAGGCAAATTGAATTTTTTGGCAAACTCGAAGTCGCGCTGGTCGTGCGTGGGCACGGCCATGACGCAGCCTGTGCCGTAATCGGCCAAAACGAAATTGGCGGCGAAGATGGGCATTTTCCCTCCGGTGAGAGGGTTTATGCAGTAGGAGTCGAGAAAGAGGCCTTCTTTTTCGTAGTACTCGGAGGTGCGCATCAGCTTGTCCTGCTTTTTCACTTTCTCTACAAAGGCCTCAACGTCTTTCTCACATGGCTTGCCTTTGGCCAGCTGGGTCACCAGCGGATGCTCGGCCGCCACCAGCATGAAGGTCGCGCCGTAGAGTGTGTCCTGGCGGGTGGTGAAGACCTGGATCGCGTCGGGGCCTTCCGCGAGCGGAAAATCGACCAGACAGCCGTAGCTTTTGCCGATCCAGTTTTTCTGCATGGTCAGGACACGCTCCGGCCAGCCGGGCAGGCGGTCGCAGTATTCCAGAAGTTCTTCGGTATAGGCCGTGATTTTAAAAAACCACTGATCCAGTATCTTTTCTGTCACATCCGTGCCGCAGCGCCAGCAAAGGCCTCCCTCCACCTGCTCATTGGCCAGCACTGTGTCGCACTTGACGCAGAAATTGACGCTGGAGCGCTTTTTGTAGGCCAGGCCCTTTTCATACATCCAGATGAAGAAAAGCTGCTCCCAGCGGTAGTATTCCGGATCGCAGGTGGCCAGCTCGCGGTCCCAGTCATAGCTGAAGCCCATCCGCTTGAGCTGTTTTTTCATCTGGTCGATGTTCTCATAAGTCCATTTCGAAGGGTGGATCCTGTTTTCGATGGCCGCGTTTTCCGCCGGCATGCCGAATGCATCCCAGCCGATCGGATGCAGGACGTTCAGGCCCTTCATGCGTTTATAGCGTGCCACCACATCGCCTATGGTGTAGTTGCGTACATGACCCATGTGGATTTTGCCCGACGGATAGGGAAACATCTCCAGGAGGTAGTATTTCTTTTTCGCCGGGTCTTCAGTGACCTTGAAGGTTTTTTCCTCTTCCCATTTTTTCTGCCATTTCTCTTCGATGGCCGCCGGATCGTATTTCATAACAGTGGTATGCTCCAAAAAGAATTAAATAATCGCGGGTTGTCTAGCATATTGGCCTGGTGAGCGCAAGAGGAGATGGGGCAAACGGTTGCGTGGTAAAAAAGTATTGCGGGCTTGCCAGCCGGGAAATAAAGCGGTGCCGGGCGGGTCAGAAAAAAAAGGAAATGAAAAAATGCTCAGTAATCCGGGTGATCCATGAGTGGCCCTGGTGAAAAGCCAAACGGGCAGAAAAAAGGTTCGGAGCGGGCGAAAAGTTGCGGAAGTGGAAATAAATGAGCGGCGAACGTTCATGGTCTGCCGCTCATTACATTAGAAAAAAGGTTTACTTTTTCATTGATTTTTCGAAAGCGGCGTTGGCCCGCTTCGAGCTTTCTTCCGCTTTTTGAACTTTTTCCTCTGCCAGTCTGGCTCTTTCTTCTGCCAGTCTGGCTCTCTCTTCAGCCAGCTTGGCCGCGTTCTCCGCGCGCTCAGCCGCGTCAGCCGCCTTCACCGTGGCCGCATCGGCCGCCGCCTTGGCGTCTTGTGCTTCTTTCAGGGCCTGTTCGGCTTTTGCGCTGGTCTGCTGCCCCTGCGCCTGCACTTTTTCCAAATCGCCGGTGGTCGCACAGCCAGCCAGGGCAATCGTCACAGTAAGCATCATGGCGATCAGTAAAAGACTCTTTTTCATCTTGCAGTCACCTCCTTTCGTTTTCATGTATCAATTGCTGCAGTAATGGACACGGCGGTTATCGACACCATGAATTTCACGTCCCGTCCTCATCACTGCGTTTATCTCCATAATCTCATTGTCCGTTCATTCCGGGGCCGCCCCCTGCGCGGCCGCATCAGAAAATTACCGGATAGTCTATTTCTTCCTGGCCGGTTCGATCAGACGGCCCTCGATTTCCAGATCAAACCTCAGTTGTTTTATGACATTGTCCGCTTCGTTTTTATTGCTGAAAGGGCCGGCCAGAACACGAAAGCCGTTTTGTCTGGCGAGAACTCTCGCCGGTATGGGCGGCCCCTGGTGGTTGACCATGGCGGCGAGCCTGACGGCTTCAAGCTCGTTTTCTTTATCAGCAACCCACACATACCAGGCACCTACTTTCAACTGTGGTATCACCGGAGCACCAAACAGCTGCCGCGGGTGATTCACTTCGACAATATCCGCAGACCACGAATCACTTCTTTCACTGCCCACGGAGACGGGCAGCGGGTAACCGGCCGCCTCGGCAAGTGTTTTCCTGACCTTTCTCCAGTCCACCGCGGTGGATGATTTTCTTTCCAGTTTTGCCAGCTTTTCATAAACATCCTCCAGCGGATCTCCTGTCAGATTTTCAAGCGGCGCGTGCGCCTCCAGGTAAATGACCCCGTCTGCCAGGCCCGCAAGGTATGGCTGATTGACGATGCGCACCGGCGTGCCTGCCTGTGTCTGGTCGTAGAGTTTTTTGATGTCTTCCGGATAGAGCCTTATGCACCCGTTGGTGGCCCTGAGGCCGATGCTGGCCGGCTTATTTGTGCCGTGAATAAGATACGACGGCCTGCTCAAATAAAGGGCGTATTCTCCCAGAGGGTTGTCCGGCCCGGGCAAAATCTGCGGCGGCAGGATGTCCCCCCTTTTGCGGTGATCCGCCGCGATGCTGGCCGGCACATACCAGGTTGGTTTTGTTACTTTCTTTGTCACCTGCATATTGCCCATCGGTGTGGGGCGCTCCTCCGTGCCGATGCCCAACGGGTAGGTCGAGACTTCTTTACCTCTGTTTTTAAAATAAAACAGCCGCATGGCCGGCAGGTTGATTACAATCCCGTTTCTGGGACCGTCCGGTAAAATAAATCTCATCGGCAGCAAAATACGCTCGCCTGCTGCGGGTGCCCAGATATCGACGTCCGGGTTGGCCTCGGTGACAGCGTTTGTACCCAGGCCGAAATGCCTGGCAATATCCGGGATGGTATCTCCCTTTTCCAGTCGGATGACGGCTAATCGGCCGACAACTTCCACTCCTGCGGCGGCGGAAAAATCATGGCGTTCGAGCTTTTCTTCCGGATGCGCAGGAAATGAACCGTACTGCACCTGTATTTTTTTGACCGGAGCGCACCCGTGAAAAGCCATGAGAACTACTACAAGCATGATGACAGGGTGGATGCAGTATGCCGCGGCAGAAGGTTTGACACTTGGTAACATTGAATAAAGATGTTCTCCTGTTCAATCTGGAATTCTAAAGCATGGAGGTTGGCAGGTGCGCAAGATGTAATTTGGGAACAGGGAGCCGAAGGTCTGTTTTTGGTGACTTATGTCACGCCTTAATGAAAAGCAATTTCCGGATGCCGCAAGCGGTGCGCGCATCAGGGACGAATTTCCACAATGGTGCCGTTGGGCACCAGTTTGTCAATTTCTTCTATTTCCTCGTTGGTGACGGCAATGCAGCCCTCCGTCCAGTCGTTTTGGGTGTGTGCCTCCCCCATCCAGGAAAAATCATTTTTCAGCCCGTGGATCATGATATTCCCGCCGGGCGAGACGCCCATCTTTTTTGCGCGCCTGATGTCATCTTCGTTGGGGTAGGAGATATGCAGTGAAAGATAAAACCGGCTGCTTTTGTTGCGTCCCTTGATGTAGTAAATGCCCTCCGGAGTTTTTTTATCTCCCTGTCTTTCCTTTGGGCCTTCCGGATTACCACCCAGGGCGATACGGTAGGTCCTGATAATCTGCCCGTCGGCCAGAAGCGTCATCTGCCTGAGGTTTTTTTCAATAAGGATTTTATCGGCCGGGCCGTACGGTGGAGGTGCTGTTTTTTGTTCAAGCAGAGTCAGCTTTTTTTGCAAAGCGGCTATTTCTTCTTCTTTTGCCGTCAGTTCCCGCTGGAGAGCCCCGATGCGGGTCTGCTGCTCGGCTGCCTGTCTGCTTTGTGTGGAAATCCTGATATCCTTGTCGGTCATATTATGCAGGTGAAAGACCATCATTTCACTGTCTTGCCTGAGGCGGCTTTGGGGATGGTCGCTGATGATTTTTTCAAAACATTCCAGGGCTTTTTTGTAGTCTTTTTGCTCATTTCCGGGGTGCGCATAGATAAACCCCATTTCAAACAAAACCCGGTCGGCCACGCCCGGGTACTGTTTTGCAAGCTTTTCATATTTTTCGATGGAGGCGGCAAATTTTCCCTGATTGAAAAGTTCGTTTGCCTCGCGCAGGTCTGATCCGGCCAGAAAATGGCTACAGGCGCCGGCCACAATAACGAGTGGAATTATCCAGGCCAGCAGGCGGGATGCTTTTTTTAAGTTTCTTGTTTTCGCGGTTGTAATTTGCATACCCGTCATTGAATATTCGGAGATAGTGCGGATAAATCCGGTCTGCCGGCTACAATGCGCATGCACTGGCGGGCAAGTTCATTCAATGCCGGCATCGTTGCGGTCTGGGCGGTGGCAGTGACCAGGTTTTTGATACCGCCAGCCGCATACTTGAGAAAATGTTTTTTGTTTTTTTTAAGTCCCAGGAATCCGTACGCGCCCAGCGCCTGCATAAGTCTCTGCACCGCCCCTTCCCAGAAATAGTCGGTGAATCTTTCCAGGCTGTAATCAGGTCCCATAATCCGGTAGTAAAAGGAGATGAGCTCATTTCTCTCCTCCGAAAGAAACGTCACATACGGGTCGCAGATGAGAGAGCCCAGATCGTAAAACAGATTGCCTTGCCTCATCCCTTGGAAATCGATGAAAACCGGTCGCTCATCGCCCAGCATGATGTTCTGGGATTGAAAATCGCGGTGGATCAGGCACGGGGACACTTTTTGCAGGTTTTCGATAAGCTGTGCCGATTCTTCTTTCCACTGCTTTGCCAGGGATTGCGGCAGCTCAAACCCGCAAAGAGCATCAACAAAGTTATCCAGAAAATACTCGTGTTCCCAGCGGTAGAGTTCTTCATCATAGCCTTGGCACATTTTCAGGTCGGCGGGAAGTTGGGCCAGTGGGAAGCGGTGCAGGCGATGGATCTCCGAAAGGGCGGCCAGATAAAAACGACGCCTTTTGTGCCATGGCAGGGTTCGAAGCATGTAAAAGTCCAGCTCACCTGCATCTTCGAGCAAAAGAAAGCGCCTGTTTTGATCAAAGGCGATGATCCTGGGGACCGGAACCCGCAGCTCATGGAGAAAGCGGTTCAGCTCCACCCAGTAGGCATTTTCCTGCGTCTCAACGCCATAGGCCATAAAGATAAAATTTCTGCCGTCTTTGAGCAGCACGCGCGAGTAAGTCCGATCCGACCCGCCCTTGTCGATCGGCCTTAATCTGAACTCGACAAAGCCCAGATGATCGCTTAGAAAACTCTCAATCTTTTTGTCCATCGGCTTTGAGCTCTTTCGATGTTTATATTTGCAGGCCCTGTTTCAGCCTGTGATATTCTTCGACAGTGCCGACATCGTGCCAGATACCGCTGTCAATGATTGCCCCTCCGACCGAACGGGGGTTGTCGGTGATGGCGGCAATAAGCGGCTCGACAATCGATGCAATTTTCTCTTTTTCCAGACGACGGAAAAAGGATCGATCAACTATGTAAATGCCTGCAAAAAGACAGCTCTGTGTTCCGGGCCGGCGCAGGATGTTTCTCATATCGCAGATAAAACCATCGGAGTCAATATTGACGTTGAGGAGCGGCCCGCTGCTGCGCAAAGCGAGCGTGACCTCGCTTCGGAGCTCGAAATGACGCCGGATAAGTCTCTCCAGCGGCAGGCTGGTAATGATATCACCGTTATAGACGATGATACGGTCGTCGTCCCGTAGCAGATCCTCGATATTCTTGATACCCCCTGCCGTATCCAGAAGCACCGGTTCGTGGCGCAGGATGATCGGAATGTCGTGCCAGAGGGAGTCGGGAAACGACTCGGGGTATTTATCCGGGCAGTGATGTGTATTTACGATGAACCTCTCCACGCCGATGCCCCGCAGATGCTCCATCGCGTAGGTGATGATCGGGCGGCCGCCCACCGTGAGAAGCGGTTTGGGTATGTTCCGGGTCAGGGGCATGAGTCTGGTGCCCAGTCCCGCACCCAGGATGAAAGCCGTTTTAATCAGTCCCTTTTCCATTTATCTATCTTCCGCTTTTCTTTTTCCGTAATCAGTGTGGATCTTTACCAGCGCCGCGACGATGAAGCCGGGAATCGTCGTTATCAATATCCAGTAATAGAAATTGATATAGCCCAGCCTTTCCTGGATCCAGCCGCTCATCATCGAGGGAACCATCATGCCCAGTGCCATGATGCCGGTGGCGATGGCATAAAAGACAGTCTTATACTCGCCCTGCGAAACCATGATCATATACATTGTATAGGCGGTAAAGCCGAATCCGTAGCCGAACTGCTCGACGGCCACAGCGCAGCCGATGAGCCATAAACTTTCAGGCTGCGCATGCGAAAGATACACGAAGATGAGGTCCGGCAGGTGCATGATGATCACCATGGGCCACAGCCAGAATTTGAGACCCCTGCGATAAATGGCATAACCGCCCAGTATTCCGCCCAGCATCAGAGCGACCACGCCCGCCGTTCCGTAAATCCAGCCGACCTCGGCGGTGGAAAGCCCCAAACCGCCTTTTTCCCGGGCATCCAGCAGGAAAGGGGCGACCATTTTCACCAGCTGGGCCTCGGCGAAGCGATAAAATAAAAAGAAGCAGATGATGACGACAATGTCTTTTTGGCGGAAAAACAGCGTGATGATGCGGAAATATTCGCCAAACAGATTTTTTCCTTTGGCCGCAGGTGTTGAGCGGTCCGCTTCCGGACAGGGGAGGATGAAGAAATGATAAATACACAGACCGAGGAAAAGCGCCGCCAGAGCGAGGAAAGTTATCGACCAGGCGGAAGCCACCGGGTAACCGTTTTTTTGCAAAAGTCCCGCCAGGACGACAAGCCCGCCTTTGGCGGCGATGGTGGACACGCGGTAAAAGGCGGTGCGGACGCCGACGAAAGCCGCCTGGCCCGGCGTGTCCAGCCCCAGCATATAAAAGCCGTCGGCGGCTGTGTCGTGCGTGGCGGAAGAAAAAGCCATGATCCAGAGAACCGCCAGCGTGTAGCGCAAAAAATCCGCCGCCGGGAGGGTCAGAGCCACACAGGCGAACGCCCCGCCGATGATCAGTTGTGTCAGCAGAATCCAGAAGCGTTTGGTGCGGAAAAGATCTACAAAAGGGCTCCACAGAGGCTTGATTACCCAGGGAAGATAAAGCCAGCCGGTGTAAAGGGCGATATCTGTGTTGGACAGACCAAGATTTTTATACATCACCACACTGACGGCCATGACGACCATATAGGGGATGCCCTCGGCCATATATACGGAAGGCACCCACAGCCAGGGGGTTCGCTTTTTTTTGCAGGAGCCGTCTTTTGTGTCTTCAGTTATCGTCATTTCTGTGCCGTTTTTATAAATTAGTGCCTTGACTGGCAATGTCGTGCGGTCAGTAGAGTTTTTCCAAAACCGCACCGCGAAAATAGTGGGCTAAAATATCTTCCGCCCTGAAGCCCCGGGCCGCCATGACGGCCGCTCCGATCTGACAAAGTCCCACGCCATGCCCCCAGCCGCCTCCGTCTAAGGTAAGGTGAGAAATATCTCCTGCCGCATTATGTCGTGCCGAAACCACAAAAGCGCTTGAAAGCAGGTGTGTCGGTGAGAGCCAGCGGCGGATTTCCAGCTCCTTGCCGACAGTCACACTACGGTGTGCCCCTTCTATTGCCAGGCGGCTGATTCTGCCTGAAGGCCCGCGCTCCAGCGCTTCAATGCGCTTGAGCGGCCCGAAGTCGATTCCTGATTTTTCCCGTAAGATGCCTGTCAGCTCCTCACCTGTATAAGTCACCCGCCAGCGGTAGAAATTTTCGGTTTCCAGGTCGAACGAGGGAAGAATCATCCCGAGGAGAGATTCATCGGCCGTATTGCAGTAAGCCTCGGGCCTGGACAGCAGCCACGCCTTAACATCTCTTTCAGTGGCAAGCGGCGTGCTTTCGCGGGGGCTGTCGGGGATGCTGATGAGATAGGGAAACGAGGCCTCCTCCCAGGCGGTGGCAAATACCTCTGTTCGTCCTCCGCAGCATTTGCCGTAGCGCGCATCGCAGATGTGTCCGTTGAAGGTCAGAAACAGGCCGCGCGTGTCGTTTATCGCCCGGGCGACGTTTTGGGAGATTATCCGCGTGATGCCCTGGTAGCGTTGGCAGTGATCATCGGCGCAGACATCAAATCCCTCGTGGTCGTTGACATCCCGCCATACGAGGATTTCATTTCCATCTTCGGCCTGCCTGGCGCGCGGCATTTTCTTCTTCTCCAGCATCGAAATGAGCCAGCTGCGCGCGGTGACGGCCTGGGCCTTGAGAAACTCCGGTGGTGAGCCTGCCGACATCTCCGACGAAATGACCGAGGCCAGGTAATCTTCCAGGCCGATCAGATTGTATATGGAAACAGTGCCGTCAGGGTTTGCCGAAAACCGGATGTCGCTGCGGAAAGAGAGAGTCTGCAGGCGCTCCCAATGGAACCGGATGCCGATGCTCAGGTCGTGGATGCTGAAAAAAGCGTTTGCCGGGTCGGCCGGAGACAGAGAGATTTCTTTTTCCCGGGCCAGTACCCGGCCGTTATGCCCTTTGAGTATGACCGTGTTGTTTTCACCGCAGGACGCGCAAAGCTCTGTCTTTGCCTTGCTGCCGGAAACAGGGGGGTAGCTTCCGTCAAGAGACACACTCACCCGGGGCGAATTTTGAACAAGTGCTACTTTGATTACGGGCTCGCCTGTGATCATCTGACCGTCCATTCGTGATAATCGTTTTTCTGTAGAAGCAATATTTCTATATGTCAAGAAGCTTGTCACAATCGGAAAGGAAAAAGTCGTGGCGGCCCGTGCCTCTGACAGGTTTCGGGTCATTATGCCCCGCGGCACAGATACGATCCGGGGAAGTTATAACTTGAATATGACTTATTTATCATATATGTAAATGTAAAAAAACGGCGGCTGGAGTATGGCATTTGTCTGGCCAATCGGCGGAGGAAAAGGCGGCTCGGGAAAGAGTTTCCTCACCAGTTCCCTGGGGAGGCTCTCTGCCAAAGCGGGCAAAAAAACCCTGATCATCGATCTGGATCTGGGCGCCGCAAATCTGCATACGCTCGTCGGAGTGCCGTATCCCGAAAAGGGGTTTTCCGATTTTCTTCAAAAAAGAATCCTCTTACTGGAAGACACGGTTATTCAAACCTCTTTTGAAAATCTCTTTCTCATCAGCGGCGCCCGTGACAATTTCGACATCGCCAATCTACCCTATGCGCAGAAAATGAAAACGCTGCGGGCCATCGCAAAGCTCGACTATGACCGCATCCTGCTGGATCTGGGTGCCGGCACTTCATTCAATACGCTCGATTTTTTTTTAATCTCGCAAAACGGTATTTTCATCACCACGCCGGAGCCGACCTCCATTGAAAATGTTTACCGCCTGATCCGCTCGATCTACTTCCGCCTGATTCGTTACTGTTTTACCGCGCCGGAGTTCAGGGTGCTCAGTGAAGAAATCGAAAAAAAGTTCGGCCAGGGGGCGTCCAACCGGCCCGATACGATGATGAACGCACTGGCGGCACTTTATCCGGACCGGTATGAAAAACTGCAAGATGAGCTGGCTTCGTTTCGCTTCAAACTGGTGATCAACCAGATGCGCCGCTACGACAATGTCTCGTTGGGGCCGCAGATCAGCAGGATGGTTGAAAAACATCTGGGGCTGCAACTGGAGTTCGCCGGCAATGTAACCTATGACGATCACGTCCATGATGCCATCTGCCAGCAGACGTCTTTCGTTGACCGCTACCCCTATACAAGAACGGCACTGGATCTCAAAGAGCTCAGCCGCCAGATTGTCGAGCACGCCGGCAGGCAACTGTCTTTACGCAACATCTAGGGAACAGCGGTTTGAGTGTCTTTTCAGGGAGTGTGTCCTATGCCTAAAAACTTTGAAAAAATGAATTACTATGAAATGCTCGATATCGGGCCTGGTGCGGCTGCCTTCGAAATAAGGCATGCCTACAACGCCGCCCGGCAGATTTACACCTGCGGGTCGCTGGTGAGCTACTCTTTTTTTTCAGAAGAGGAGAGACAGAGGATTTTATCGCTTATTGAAGAGGCTTACGAGACTCTGATTAACGAACAAACCAGAAAACAATACCATGAGGAGCTCGTCCGCCGCGGAGAGCTTGGTGCCGGGGCTGATGAGGCGGTACAGAAAAAACCGGTGGGAGTCTTTGATTTAAAGAGAGGTCCCGGCCAAACAATGATCATGCCCGGCCGTGATGTTCTCAAGGAAAAGGTAGCCCGGAGCGAGACCATTGGAACGATTTTGCAAAAGGAGGACATCTGCGGCGCCGATCTGAGGCGAATACGCCAGGAGCTGGGCGTGGAGCTGGAACACATCGCGCAGATGAGCAAAATCCGGGTTGATTATTTGAAGCACATTGAAGAAGATGCTATAGGATCCGTGCTGGCACCTGTTTTTCTCAAAGGTTTTTTGAAATCCTATCTCAATTGCCTTTGTCTGGAGCCGGTCGAAGAAATAAGCGCCCGCTACCTGGAAGCGCTGGCGCGCCCGGGCGGCGGGTAGGGGACATTTACCGTTTGGAGGAGGAGAAAATGCAGACAGATACCATAAAAACGGCGCAGGGCGACCTGGTGATCACTTTTCTGGGGCATGCGACACTGATGGCGACATTTAGCGGCAAGACCGTGCATATCGATCCGGTCGGCACCGAGGCTGACTACGCTAAGCTTCCCGCCGCGGACCTGATTTTGATAAGCCATGACCATTACGATCATCTTGATCCGGAGGCGGTAAAACTGATCAGAAAACCCGCAACAAAGATTGTCGGTAACCCCGATGTGGGCAAACAGATCCCCGAAGCGATTGTGCTGAAAAACGGCGAGTCACGTACAGTGGAGGGATTTAAAATTGAAGCGGTGCCTGCCTATAACATCAGGCATGAGATGTCGCCGGGCAAACCGTTCCACCCGCGGGGAGTCGGTAACGGTTATGTGGTAACCTTCGGGGACAAGCGTGTTTATTTTGCCGGTGATACGGAAAATGTACCGGAAATGAAAGGGCTTGCCGATATCGATATTGCTTTTTTGCCGATGAATCTACCCTACACGATGACGCCGGAAATGGCTGCCGATGCGGCTTTGATGTTCAGGCCGAAAGTTCTTTATCCGTATCACTATGGAGAGACGGACACGGCCAAACTTGTTGATTTACTCAAAGATGACAAAGATATCGAAATCCGCATCCGGAAAATGAAATAGTATGAAATAGTATGAATGAAATAGTAAGGTGAAATAGTAAGGGGACGCTGTTAACTTATTACCTGAATCTTGCACGCATTTATTAAATATTGAATGAACCATCTGGGGAACCTGTTGTATAAAGGAATATGCAAATAAACCCCAAACAACAGGAGGTACCCAGATGGTAAAAAAGCGAAATAAGGATAGCAGGAAAAGCTTTGGCAGTAAACGGTTTAATGAAGACTTTCCGGGA
>Ga0255344_1002069_pt1 | contig 25220 bp, 25 predicted proteins | sample wastewater_treat_5_FD_192414 | JGI IMG/M metagenome (GOLD analysis project Ga0255344, IMG submission 192414) | Wastewater microbial communities from Lulu Island WWTP, Vancouver, Canada - plant18 | ecosystem: Engineered > WWTP > Wastewater > Unclassified | place: Canada: Vancouver, British... | reverse complement strand
GGTCTCTCACCTGTGGCACTAAGGACTTCAACTGGGCTGGCTCATCACGCCGCCTGACTCCTGCCTATCCAAGATTTTGGGTATTCTCTGACTGCACATTTCTTGACAATTCCACCTGCACTGTCATGTGATTTTCAATAATACAAATCTGTATAACGGACTGAGCTTCACCACCGAGCATAATCAGGGCAGGAAGTCTGAAAGAGCGTGGGCAGAGCTGCGTGAGATTTCGGACGAGATTTGCAAGGAACATGGCATATCCGTTATCTCCGAGCCTGAAAAGGGACATGGGGTATCTCACTTTGAGAGGGATATGCAGAAAGAGGGCAAGTCGTGGAAAAATAAACTCCGTGTCAGAATTGCAGAGGCCATGCTTTACAGCCGTGACTTCAAGGATTTTCTTGAAAAATGTTCGGAGTGCGGTATCGAATATGTTTACAAGCCGAGCAATAAGGTCAAGCTGAAATTCCGTTTATCAGGTGACGGTCAGCAGAAGTTTACAAGAGCCGACACGCTGGGCGAGGAATACACCGCCGAACGCATTGCCGAGCAGATAGCGGAGATACAGGACAAGCTGTCAGCGGCGAATGTCACTCCTGATATGCTTATCGAACTGCCGAAGCCTGTTGCTGTTCCTAAGCCTGAACCTAAGCCAACACAAACAGTTACCGCACCGACAAAGCCGAAACAATCTGCCGAGCCTGAAACTATCACGGAAACGAGTGAAACCGCAAAGAGAAAAGCTGCTGCGGAACAGGTTGAGAAGTTCTTTGCAGCCCGACGAGCAAGACGGCAGGCACAGCTTGATATGCTTAACGCAACTGCTACCAAACCAACCGAGCCGAAGCCTGAGCCGTCTGCCCCGACACCACAGCCCACACCTACCGAGAGTAAAGCACCTCAAAAGAAAATAGATGAATGGGCAACTATCCGAGGTATGCGTGACAGTGACAAGATCATTGCAGAGCTTGAAGCTGTCGGCATTATGTCACTAAGCGAATTTGGTGGATTCATGCACAATATCCATTCGCCCGAAGATCACACCGATGAAGTTGCCGAGCTGAAAGCACAGTACACAGCTATCGACAAGCTCCTTGCGATGATGAAGCAGCGCTCTGACAATTCAGCTACATACAAGGAATATCAGGAACGGTCAGCGTTTACACAGAAACATTTCCGCAAGAAGAACGCTGGTGCAATCGATGCTTACGAAGAAGCTGACAAGTACATCAAGGAGCATATCAAGGATTATTACACCGACGGCAAAGCACGCAAGCGGAGCGAGCTTGCAGCGCTATCAAAGCAGTTGAAAGATAAGCGTAAAGCCATTATGCCCGAACACAAGGCATATCTTCTCAAACATGAAACGGCGATGCGGTACACCCGACAGGTGCGCCAGTACATCAACGAACAGCAGATGAAGCGTGAGCGTGAGAAAAGCCGTCAGAGGACACAGGCGAAACACAGAAATAAAAATGCACTTGAATAAAGAAAGGACGATACTATGAGCAAAATAGGTTATATCCGTGTTTCTACGGAGCATCAGGAAAGAGCGAGACAGCAGGAGATCATGTGCGGTTATCAGGTTGACCACATCTTCTCTGAGAAGCTGTCAGGAGCAAACACCGACCGCCCTCAGCTCAGGGCTATGCTTGACTATGTGCGTGAGGGAGATACGCTCTATGTGGAGAGCATCAGCCGTCTGGGTAGGTCTACAAAGGACTTGCTGAACATCATCGACACTCTCACCGAAAAGGGAGTAACGCTCATCAGTCACAAGGAGAAAATCGACACTGACACGCCTGCGGGCAAATTTATGTTGACCGTGTTCGCTGCGCTCTCACAGTTAGAGCGTGAGCAGCTCAAACAGCGACAGCGTGAGGGCATCGAGATCGCTAAGGCTCAGGGCAAGTACACCGGACGGAAACCTATCCCCAACGACTGGACGAGGTTCGGGCAGCTCTATGGGGAATGGAGAGCAAAAAACATCACGGGCAGAGATTTTATGCGGAGAATGGATATGTCGGCAAATACCTTTTACCGCCGTGTGCGTGAGTATGAACTCCGTCACGGCATCACCGAGCAGACCTCAGCTTGACAGTTCTCTCAGACGAACGTGAATGCCCCTCAGAGCTGTCCGAGCCTGCGGAGCGGAAAACTAACCGATGAAAAAAGCGCCCTCTCTGAAAGCTCAGAGAGAACGCTTACGGTTAGTGTGTGTCTTTGGGGTATCTGCCTGTTATGGAACGCTCCATAATTCCGATAACGACTTATGCGGAACGGAAATCAGTTGTGCCAATAGGCTATGGTATATTGAAATTACAAATATGATTATTCTTCAATCTGTCGCTGAAGATCAATGAGTTCTTTTTTTATTGAAAGCAATTGCTTACTGAAATCATCATTTCTGCTTGATTCATTATCAAGCTTATCAAGTTCTTCCTGTAAACTATCCTTGATTGTATCAAACTCACTGGCAGCCGAGGCGATTTGTGCGTTATAGTGTTTTAATGTATCCTCTGCCACCTCGTTGAACATAGTCTTTATTTCCATCTTCACTTTTTTAGTTTTCTTTTCACCGAATTTCTCTACAAGCCACATTGCACCTTCAACGAAAACGCCTACTCCAGTAAGGATCGGACCAATCCATTTACTGATCTCAGCGATTTTCTTTGTGATTTTCAATGCTTCAAAAGGCTTGAATTTATATCCGAATTTGTGACCAACATCTTTAACAATCTTATGTAGATCACTGCCGTTTACCGTCCATATGGATATTTTACTTCCGTCAGAGACATTTGCTATCTTTCCAATCCAAGCATTAATCTTCGGAGTTGCTACATTTGCGGCATGGGAAACGCTTTTTTCTATCTCTGAAAGTCTTTCTGATTTATTATTACCGCCCTTAAAATCCTTGCCTAATCTGCGATTATGTTCTTCAAAAAAATGCTGTGCCATTTCAGAATTCATGACTTTTGTTACTTCGTCATCAACCTCTTCAGCGTATTGCTCAAAATACTTTTGAATATTTTGGCGCAGTTCATCCTCTATTGGTTCTGAGAAGTCCTGAAAAGCTCTTTCATTAAATTCATACCCTTTTTCACCCAAGTGCATTGCAACATCATCACCCTTATGGATGTACTTATTTGCTGTCCTTTGCACATCTTCGTTTGCGGTCTTAATAAAAGCTCTTTTCTTTTCCTCAATTACATCACATATTCTTTTGATAAGGCGTTTGCCTTCTTTAATATGATCGTCAGTTTCAATCTCAATCAAAGAGTTCTCCACAGAGTCAAGCAAAATGGAAATAGGAGTGAGAAGTTTTCCTTTAAGTCCACGGAGTTCAATAAACTCGTTCAGTTTCACTATAAACTCAGTGAAGAAGCTATCATCAATATAGTCTTGATCGTTTTCTGTTATACCTGTTAAATAATCCTTAGCATCAACAAAGAAGTGATGGAAATCGATTATGGAATACTCAGGAGCTAAAGTTTTGTTTATAGAATCGGTATAATTCTCAACTAAATCATCGTAATCTCCGGTTTCAGCGTTCATTTTGTTGACCATGAGGAATATTTTGGAACGATACTTTTCTGCAAGCTGTTTAAAATCTCTCTTTGTTATAGGGCTAAAGAGATCACTTGTTATGCAATAGACAAGTAGATCAGAGTGTTCTATCGCTTCCATAGTCATAATATCATGTTCTTCTTTTTCACCAGTTTTTAAGCCAGGGGTATCTACTAAGAGGAAAGAGCCACCCCATTCATATGGAGTAACTGCTCCAGTCGCTATATCAGCATCGATTAGAATATCCTTCTCGCCAGTGAGAGCTTTGATTATGGTTGATTTGCCAGATGAATACTGTCCCACAAATGCAACCGTGATTTTTTCTTCTTTTGCCAGTTCAACATAATCTGTTGAGAGCTTATCTATGGTTTCGGTTTTTTCAAACTTGTTATAGAGAGCGACCAGTCTTTTATAGATACTTTCAGTTTCACTTGAAAAAGTACCCGCTTTAAACTCAATGTTCATAATTACCTCCTGTTCAATTAACATAGCGTATCTTTATTTTTTCTGTCGATATGTTTTGATACTTCAAAACATCGATCTTATTCCCACCGTTTATGTTGCGAACATATATTATGAAAGTGTTCTTAACAAGATCACGTTCGGTTTTTACAATGTCATAGCTATTTTGTTTGTTTGTGATGTATTGTATTATTCTTTTTGCCAAATTCATATCAATAGCTTTTATGCCATTATCAAATTCAGCACTACAACTTGATACAAACGAAATAATCTCGTCAAGTTGTTCTTCTAAAGCGTTAAAAAATCCCTTTATTTCTTCTTCGTCCTCTTTAAGCAACTGCTCAAGCGTTTCTTTTGACTTCTTTAATACTTGTTCTTTGCTATAATCAGACAGGTTACTAAAGTTATCCAAAGTTAATGCTTTAGCATCATTTATCTTTTGTTGCTTAGATTTGAAAAAGCCGCCAAAAAGCGATATTGGAATTGAAATAACCGCAAGAACGGGCCAAGCAATTGATAATACATCTAAAATCATGGAAGCTGCTTTAAATAGTCCTTTGAAAGAAAAAGTTGTCCGATTTCCTTTTATCGAAGCGGAGTCTGTGCCGAACAGATTAGCAGTGTTTAGCTTGGCATAGTTAAGTTCCTCATCTATTTCACTGACTATTTCAGAAATCTTATCATGATACGCCGTAATGTATTCAGATAAAATATCACTTATATGTTCTTTGACTTTGTAATCTTCAAGGTATTGATTGTATGACTTGTTGAGAGCAAAAATGCTTTTTTCTTCGTAGTTTTCCTCAACGTAATCATAACTTTTCGCTGTAAAAAAATCATCAAACTCCGTCTTTATCGAACGTTCACTTTCAAATAGAATAGTTCTGCGTGATGAAGCTATACTGTCAAAGATAGTTCTTCTGATTCTTTTTACTTTATCTCGTAAAGTACATAACTTTGTTTTTTCATCTTCAAGGATCGTAAATGCTTTATGCAATCTGATTGACGGCTCATCTAACATGGTCTGTGATTTGTATATGATACTATTATCTCGTATAAGTGAGTGTATAGCATCAATAAACGCCTGATAATTTGAGGCTTGAAATATTAAATCGTCGTTTTGTTCTTTACCGATCTGAGCTGCCAAAAGAAATACGGGGACAATCTTCATTAGTTTGTCATAATTATGAACTACTGCATTGCGAGTTAGTCTGTTTATATATCCTGCTAAATTGGACTCTCCCTTTGTCAAACGCCAATCACAAGGATTATTCATGAAGGTTTTTAAATGACTTTTCTTCCTTATATCTTCCTTATGGTTCAGAACGATAAGCATAGGCTTATGGTACTCAGCTATCTGATTAAGGAGATCAAGCACATCATTTTGTATGGTATCATCAATTACTACAAAGCAAATCATATCGGCTTGTGATAAAATACTTAGTGCAATCGCTTCATCTTTTTTACCTTCTTCTTCACCGGCACCGATACCTGGTGTGTCTATTATCTTTAGCTTGTTCCAGCTAAACACTCGGTTGAATCGTGTAGTTCTTTGTGATCCTTTTCCGATAAATTCTTGTCCTTCATTACACATTATATAGTGCAATGTAGATTTGCCAGCTTTTGTTCTGCCCATAAGTGCAATGGAGAAGTTCTGCGCCGCAAGCTCTTTTTTGGAAGAACTATCTTTTAATTCAGATAGTGCAAGCAATACTTTCTCTTTATATTCAGACAGAAAACTTTCTAAGGTGGTCTTTAGCAAGGACATTTTTATGACGTTCAATTTAGTTTGTAACCGAGAAGACAATATATTGCATTCGCTAAATATCTTATTGAATACTGACCCGTAAATATCATAATCATCTGATGCAACACTTAACAATGAACTAAAATCAAGATTGAATGTATTTTTGTCATCGCTGTTACTAAAGTATATAAACTTGTTTAACTCCTTAATACTTTGATTTCTTATTAAAGATATATTTGAAGTATCCATATAAGATTCAAGGTTTCTAAGGACTGATTCTTCTTTGCTGTCAGGTTTATTAGAAGTAGCACTATCGCTATCTATAATAGCGAGTTGAAAACAAATACGATAAATAATCTGCTTGACTTCCTTATCTTCTCGCTGAAAAGCTGTAATGCAGTCGTTATAGGATACTTTATCTTCTTTATCATCTAATATATCTTTTATAATGTCATCATCATCAACGATTTCATAATTGGTCAAAACGTCATTCAGCATTTTTATTTGTCTTGAATGTATCTCTTCATTAACAACGATAATATTTCCAAGCAAGCCAATTGTTTTATAACTGTTGAAATCCATATATTGTTATCCCCTATAAGGCAAAGCAAATAATTCTTTCATAAATAGTATATATACAGTATTACTTATCTCTGCCAAACTGATAATACGAAGTTCTGCTGTTTTCGTTTAGAAGCCTTTATAGCTCCCAAACCCAAGCATATACACCGCCATAGCCACAGCAAGGTTCTCATCGTCAATGTTCTGCTTCTTAGCAAGCTCTTTCAGCTCGTCAATAACAGTATCGTGCGGAACGATTGAGCCTTCCAGCTCGTAAACAGCCTTCTGAATGATAGACAGCAGCACCATACACATCTGATAGAAAGCGTCCTCCTGACCTGTTACAAGGGCATAGAATTGGTCAAGGCTAACACGGCGGATCAGTTTATGACCGACTTTTTTCTTGTCAACGGCAGTCTCCCACTTGATATTCTGCGACCTCTGAGCGATCGCTTCAACAAGGAAACAAGCGCAGTCATCATCGTTGAGAAGCTGATCCTGCATCTTGATGAATGTCTTGCCTGCCGATGCAGAGTTCATCGTGTTGTGTTTATTCTTCATTTCGACATACACGGTATGCACTACGCTGCCGTCGGGCAGGGCAATACCATCGGGATTCTCAAAGATAACGTCCCAGCCACCCTCTTTGCCGTTATCGGGAACACGGCACTTGTCAATATAATTGAATATTCTCTGATGAAAATAGCCTATATCGTTGTTATTTGACTTGTCACGCTGGCGGAATATCTCGTTGCTGACAATCTCCTCCCATGAAGCCTGATATATTGTCTTATCAAATATCAGCTTGATATAAAAATTATAGCACAATCAGTCGAAAAAGTCAATCAATCTCACGATATTGTTAAATATTCGGTAACCGAAGCAAAAGAGATTGAAGGTGATTGTAATGATGATTGAAATTTTAATATCTCAGATGTATTTCTCATTTATAAATGGCTACTTGCTGTTCCTAATACGCACTTTGCAAAATGGAAAGCAGCAGATATGTGCGAAGATGATAGGCTTGATGTCTTTGATCTATGCATGATGAAACACAAACTAATATACGGTTAAAAACCATCTCTATCTGCACAATAAAAGAATAATCGGGTGCATTCATAATAACAATGTGGCAAATCAAAACCTCCGTAGGAGTAATATCCTGCGGAGGTTTCGCTGTTTATATATGTTGATAAAGCTACTTCGGAATAAGAATCCATTTTTGCAGCCCAGCGTTTTCGCTCTAGTAAATTTCGCTCTCGGATTGCGCTCTTTCTGCTCTGCAAGCATATATTTCAGGTCTATCGTATGCTCCGGATTGTAGTAGACAAGTATGCCGTTCTGAGCGCATTTCAGTAGGAAATCTGCAAAGTCATCGCTCTCCTTAACAACTTGGTCGATAGCATATTTCAGCTTGGCTTTCCATGACAGACCTTGCCTATTCATGTCCCACTCCCAGTGTGACTTTCCCTTGACTTCTTCTGGGTGTTCGATAACAGACAGATTATTCTCCTTGCATAGCTCGTCCGAGATACGTCGCACTTCTGCCCACGCACGGTCTTTTTTCTTGCCCTGATTATGCTCCGTTTCAAAGGTTCTGCCCGTGATAAAATTCGTATTATTTACAACGATATGGGCGTGGATATGTTCATGGTCGGTGTGTATCGCAACAACATATTGATACTGTTCTTTCAGCAACCTATGGCATAGCTCTTGCGCTATTTCCATAGCCTTTTCGGGGGGTGACTTCGTTGGGGGCGAAAGACTGAATTATGTGCTGGGCTTTGGTGATGCTTCGCCCTGTTCCTTTTGAAGTGAATAATGATGTAGTTAATGTTTCGGACATAATGTCTACTACCTCAACAACAACTACAACAAAGCCGACTACAACGTCTACTACTTCAAGTACCACATCTACCACAACAGAACCATCTACTACAACTACGGAACCAATAGTATCATTAAAATATAAATTAGGAGATGTAAATGAAGATAATATTATTGACGGACGTAATGCAACAGACGTTCTTACAGAATATGCTAAAACATCAACTGGACAAGATTCAAAATATACTGAAGAACAGAAAAAAGCTGCTGATGTGAACAATGACGGTATCATAGACGGACGTGATGCAACAGCTATCTTAACATACTACGCAAAAACTTCTACAGGCTATACTGGCACTCTCACCGATTTTATTGAATCAATCAAAATAGAAAGGTGATACAAGGTAAGCGCCAACCAAACCCGGCCACATAGTGAAAAAGGACTGCCAAATGCAGTCCTCTTTTTTTCATGGTGGCTGGGATTGGGTGGCGGTTACCGAAATTTGATTTCGAGGACTTATTTTTGGGAAAATATATGCTCTGAATAAATGGCGGTTACCTAAAAACATTTTTAGGTTAGGTTATGTTGCACTTGCTTTTATTTTTGTGTATATGTATAATGAAAGCAGATCTGCTTAACAAGAAGGAGGTGTCAGATGACTGACTCAGAAATAATATCACTAATGAAGCAATCACCTCAGGATGGACACAGGGCTCTGTTTGAGGAGTACTACAGCTATGTCTATGCAATATCAGTAAACATTCTCAGAGGATACGGCTCTGCAGAAGATGTTGAGGAATGTGTTATAGACTCTTTCGCTGCGGTAATAAACGCTCTCAGAGATGAAGCGATAAAACCTTTTATCGGAACTGTTACGAGAAACAAAACTCTGAATATGAGAAGAACTCTGGCAGGAGGGCTTGGAAGAAACATCTCTATCGACAGTGATGATTTCGGTGATGTTCCGAATTCAGTGCAAGTTGATACATATATCGAAAAATCCGAAAGAACAGCTTTTATATTACAGAGGATAAAAGAACTTGGCGAACCTGACTCTGTTATAATCATACAAAAATACTTTTACGAACAAAATGCAAATGAGATAGGCAGATTGATAGGTATGAAACCTGCCGCAGTGCGTATGCGTTGTACAAGGGCAATAAAAAAGCTCAGAAGACTTCTCAGTGACCTTGATTAAGAGGAGAAATATTATGAAGAAGAATGATATTTTCAATCACATAAGCGATGACGATGCAGCCAAAATAGCAGCTGAATATCCTACAGGTGATAAAAATCAGCGTGACCGTTTATTCAGAGAGGTAGAGAAACGTGTAAACGGCAGTTTCTCAGCTGACGATGAAGTAAGAGGCGTTGATACCTACCGTCCGAGAATAGCAATGAAGATAATATCTGCCGCCGCTGCATTTGTATTTATTGCAGGAGCAGCAAGAGGAGGATATCATCTGCTCATCAAAGATAAAAGATCAACAGAAAACAGCTCTGTTTCTGATATAAGCGAGCCTTCAACAGTAGAAGAAACAATATTTGAAACCGCTGCAGTTTCCGAGCAGATCACAAAAGAGGAACTACTTGAAAAGATATACAGCAGAAATTATGAATCTTTTGACCGTATCAATATGAAATACAGAGAAAATATGAACGGTATTTCATTCATGGACGGCATTATAAAAAGAGATGGTTCTACAGGAAATGAGTCAGTGATGAAAACATGGACACATACTCCCGAATACTTAGAGGATATTGATACTGATATTCTTGAAAGAGATAATACCACTCCCGAGGAACTTGCACAGACCTCTACACATAACGAAATGTTCTTTGTAAAAGATATGTTCATCTGTATATATAATAGTACAAGTAAAGAAGGTCCGGGAATGTATGAGATACTGAAACGCAGTACTTATACGCTTGACCGGCCTACAATATTCTCAGATACTTATTCAGAGCGTCTCATAAGAGATCTGATTGAACACTTTGATATACAGGATATTACCGAAAACACCTCTTTCATTGGCAGAAACTGTACAGAAGTTTTTATGACATACATCGGCAGTGAGAGATCTGCCGATGAAGCCGCTTCAGATCTTCCGATGGAACCCAAAATGGCACCTGAAGAAGATGACCTGACCACATTCAATTCAGAATATGATCAGGAGCTTTCACTTACTATCGACAATGAGACAGGCTTTATTCTTAAGGCTAAACTCAGCTATGATGACTACTATGAAGAATTTGAAGTCAATGAGCTTTTATTCAACGACAATGCTGAACTTCCCGAGAACGGTGAATATATCAGAAACCACATTGCTGAATGTGAACCGCTCTATGATGATCTTGGATGCTATGACCTCAGTGTTATAGACTGATATGATCTATTCCTGATGTATAATCAGAACATATAAGAAATTCAGCACAAATGCAGTCCTAATTTTATATATATCCGCAGTAGACTATTCTTAAAAAGAACATTCTATCTGTATGGAAATTTTACTTCATCAAAACAATGATAAGCAAAAGCGGCAGCCAAATGGCTGCCGTTGATTATCAGTTTACATTGCTTGCAGCGGTAGTTGCAACGATCGCTGCACATATCGCTGCTTCTTCTGCTGCTATCATTGCAAGAGCAGAAGCCGAAACTGCTGCCTGCGTGTTGTCGCTGTCTCCGTAAAGGTCAGCTGTCAGCATTGCTGCGTGCATAAGTCTTGTTTTCTTATCAAGACTTAAAACTCCGTATCCTTTCTGACCGCTGAGCTTACTGTCGATGTCTGTGATATTATCAACAAGCTCCTTCTCATCTGCTTCAATAATGGATACTGCTGCAAGTGTGGAAAGCTCATAGTGCTTGCCGAATTTATGTCCTGCATCTGCTAACATATCAAACATTCTGCACAATCTGTTTACCTTGTCTTCGGGACTTCCCTTTGTCATTGCAAGAATATGCGATACTGTCTGAACAGCGTTTTTGTCCGAAAACTTCTTTCTGAGAAGATCATAGCACTGCTCTGCTTCGTCAATAAGCTGCTGATCGCTCTTTTCTGAAAATGCCATAAATCCTGCCATTTTATTGTCTTCACTTGATGTGAGGAATGGATGCTCTTTTTTTCATCTTATCATAGATCGCACGTCCCCTTGCAGCTATTCTATCTGCTTCTTCAGTTGAGGTTTTCTCAGCAAGTAAAGCTGCCAGCAAAGCAAGATATTCCGATCTGCTGAAATGATTTTTCAGTATGCCGTACATATTCATTACTTTTTCAAACATAGCTTCAGGATCAGCAGAAACACTGAGTTTTGCTGCAAGCACGGGAAGTACATCTCCTTTAAGATATGACGCAAAACCTGCATCCTTTTTGATGATAGCCTTGCAGGTGCTAAGCCTGTCTGCATCTGCCTTGACTCCTGCTGCACAGAAAACATTTGCTGCCACAGGGTAAATGTAAGAGCTCTCAAGCTTGATCGCCTTTTTAATAATATCTCTGTTTTCGATGAAGTCCGTTGTTATCTGATTTGTATTTTTCATTGTGATTGCTCCTTTTAATGAATTAAGATTTTTTCCGGGGTTATCCCCGTTTCCATGATCTTATTATACACTATCAGCAAGCATTTGTCCTTCGATTAATGTTGCAGAATGTTACAGTTTTGAAATGTTGTATCAGTCTCAGTCGAAAACAGTTATTGCTAATGAAAGGCATTTTAAAACAAGGAAACTGAAATGCATTAATAACAACTATCAGGAAATACGGCAGCCAAATGGCTGCCAATAATCCCCTTATTATCTTTTTCACAGCTCAATATGTTAACCGCAGTTAACGCATCCATGAAAAAAGGCCCACGATACAAGATGATACATAATGATATGTGCCGGTATTTCTGAGGGATTTTTCGTGTAGCTGTACAGTAGCTGTATTTTTCCAATTCCAGTGATATAATCAAAAAATATAACCGTTCGCAAGATGATACTAAAATCAGCCTGTGAGCAGTTATTCATATCCATTATTAGCCTATATCAGGAAAAAGTAAAAGGGACCATATTTTGCAATATAGTCCCAAAGTTCTGGTTGCGGCGGCTGGATTTGACGGGGCGACATTCGGGTTACGAGGGATATACTTAATTATTTTACTTATTATTCTTCCTACCCACTCAGGTTGATTTTTGCCTATATACCGTCATCTCTATTTTTATCGTTCCTCAGCCTACATGTTGTGAGGCGCTCAGAAACGCTCTCAATGGGTCAGAATTGGGGTCAAAATCCATATGCTTTTCTGCTGTTATTGATCAATTCAATAAAGCAGATTCCAAGATTAATTTCAAGTTACTATAATACACTCTCATTACCTTATTTCTTCCGGCATGACCGAAGCGATCCTTACAACTGCACCTTCTGTCTTATACGCCTCGGCGAGTTTTGTTTTTGTGTATCTGAACACAGTATCTTTTGTGATATTCGTCAGATAGGATGTATAGAATTCTTCCCAACTCATATAGCTTTCGCTGTCGGCATGAAGGTATGTTTCTTCAATAACTGACTTCGGAACATCCGTAAAATTCGCACTCAGAATAAGATATTCAAACGATTCAGGTGCATACAATACACAGTGAATATTACTTGTTTCAAGATATCTGCTTACTTTTCCAATCTTTGATCCAAACGCTGCACCGTCCACTATTGCAAGAATCTTCTTGTCCTGTTCTTTACGGATACTATCATACACATTGCTTTTACCATTAGCAGAAACGTATCTTCCCTGATATAGGGTATCAAAAAATTCAAAACCTGAATTTGAATCTTCTGTGATGACCAGTTCGGAAAAAAAAGGCTTTCCGTAATCAAAATGATAGCTTATACATTTCGTTATAGATACGATGATATATCTTATATTTCTGATTATCAGAAACATTTCTGAGTCCATATATCTCGTCCACACTGTACGGAAGCTGACTCAGATAATCTCTTGTAACGATCACGAAATAATTATCCGAGCCTCTGACCATTTCTGCAAAACGCTTTGACTTTACAAAAGCCGCAGACTCATCTATAAAGACGATATTCTTATGCATTGCAGATAGTCTCAGTTCCCAGTCAACAGCGGTCAGTACAGTACATTTTGCATCGCATTTAAGAGTAATACCTGATGATGCGCCATTCGCTTCATGCTCGCCTATCAGTCGTATCAGTTCTGTTTTTCCTGTGGCACTGTTTCCCTGCAATATAGTGATATTACGTTTAACTGTCAAGAAATAGTGGACCTTGTTATTATATATCTCAATATCAAACTTTCCAACCATAGCTTATTACCTTATAACAAATGATTATCCAGAACTGCTTCGTTCAGTTCCTTCATTGTGTGGACAGTCTGATGAAGATTAACGATCTCAATATCAAAATTATCGCTGCCGAAATCCATAAGATAACCAAGCCTTATGGTCAGATCCTTTTTCTGAGCGATTTTAAGTATCCATGACGCACAGTTATCACCGCAAGCTGAGGCATTGAAAATATGCTCTGAATCAAAATTCATCAGCATAAGTGTTTTCACGCCGCCTGATAATCTTTCGGTCGGTATTGCACCGAGAAAAGGGCTGTCGATAAGTCGTGGACCTATAACATCCGAGCCGTCAATATCCTTTATCATTTCTTTTGAAAGAGGATCTGTGATCCACTCTTCTTCGTAGCTGTTATTAAAGAATACATCCGGATTAAAGATATATTCAGGTGTATCAGGTTCTCCATAATATATGTGAAGCATGGATTCTCCTCCTTTCATCATACGATAATTGTAGCTGTATTATCAGTTTTCATTCATCTTAACCATGCAGGATTTTCCGCAGAACGCAATACCGTACTTGATTATATTCTTGTAGCTTTCCTGTTTCAGTTCAGCTTCATATCTGTTTTCTTCTATCTGAGCAAGTGCTTCATCGCAGAGGCTTTCAAGTTCGCTGAAATTCTTTGTATCTTTTATCTCTATTATAATTGCAAGCTCACGCTTGCGCTTTTCCATGAGCAACAAATCAGGTCTGCCGTCACCGCTCTCACGGTTTGATTTAAGGGTGTAACCCTTGAATCCCGATAATAAGCCTGTCATGAAGCCATGATAATATTGCTCTTTTTCATCATGATAGCTGATAGTTTCATCAAGCCAGTCACAGATAATATCTTCAATCCTTGTAACGTTTCCGTTCAGCAACGCTTCAAAAAGTTCCGTTCTCGGATCAGCTTCGAGTTTTTCATCAAACCATTGCAGAATTGAACGCTGATAGATCGTTCTTATTTCTACATTCGGTATCACAAGGTCAGCATGAAGGATATCGTTGATATTTCTCAGATTTACGCTTTTAAGATAGCCTGTAAACAGCAGAAAACTCCATATCTGCTTTTTGTCCTCATCAATATCCGCATAGACGGAGTCCTCGTAAATCGGCACACAGATACTCTCACCGCTCATAAGCTCCTCTACCTTTTCACGAACGGAATCATCAGCTTCGGTTATGAGTTTACGGATAACGGAATTTGAACTTGTATTGCTCCAGAACGGCTTCGGCGGATGCACTTTATTTTCCATTGCATAGCTTATATAATTCAAAACGCTCCATGGATTGTATATCTCGTTCTCGCCGAACATATATCCATCATACCATCTTTTTATCTCATCATACTCATCTGAGATCCCGTAATATGCTGTAAGTTCCTTTACTTCATCTTCTGTAAAACCATAGTACTGAGAAAACGCATTATCAATAACAGGATATATACGCAGATTGTTCAAACCTGTAAATATGCTTTCTTTAGATATACGAAGACAGCCCGTAAGAACAGCGAATTCAAGCGAACTATTTGTTTTGAGGGCGCTTTCAAAAACTGAACGTATCAGATTTACCATAGACTCATAGAAACCATTGAAATAAGCTGCTTCAAGAGGAACATCATATTCGTCTATAAGTATTATTACATTCTTTCCATATGCCGATGCAAGACAATCCGACAATAACTTCAATGCACTGAAATAAGCAGAATCATCAGCTTTATTATCGTATATAGCTGTAAACATACCTATCTGTGCAGAAGTCAGTTTGTCTGATTTAAGAAGGATACTATGTCTTTCAAATTCTCGTAAAATAATATTCTTGAATTGCAGAAAAGCCATATCATAATCAGCCTGTTTCATTCCCTTTAATGATATACTGATAACGGGATACTGTCCCATATGTGAAAGATACTTCTCCCCTGCTTGCGATATAGCAAGATCATTGAAAAGATATGAGTTGTCCTGCTCTGACTTCTCAAAGAAATATCTTAGCATACTCATATTGAGAGTCTTACCGAATCTCCTCGGACGAGTGAAAAGAGTCACCTTTGCACCGCTGTCAAGCAAATCTTGAATCATTAAGGACTTATCAACAAAATAACATTCTCTATCAATTATCTCTTTAAAGTCCTCTATTCCTATTGGGATTTTCTTGCGTTCGCTCATGTTTTCGCCTCACTTTCAGCGTTTCTTATGATTAGTATACCATATGATTGCTTATAAATCAAGTATCAGTTAGATAAAGTGACACTATATAAGGTTAAATTTTTAATCATTAGGTTATATTTTTTACCACTTATGCCAGTAATGACATAAGTGGTATTTCAATGATTTTCAAGTCATTTCTTCACTATTTCATTTTCTGTATCATTCACATCCGCAATTAGTGTACGAACATAGTCACTGACAGACTTATATCCGTTTTCTTCTGCTTTCTTCGTGAATTTCTCATGTTCTTCCTTGGTAACTCGCACACGAATCATAAGCTCTTTGTTGATTCTGTCACCATATTCTTTATAATAAGCCTTTGCAAGCTCATATCTCTCGTTCCATTGCTGCTCATAAAGAGTTGCACCATAACGGAAACCTATTTCTTCAAGCTTGGTAAGCTGCTCGGAAGACAATTGTTTTTTACGCTTACCTTCCGCTATCTGCTTCTGTTCATTCAGCCATTTATTGAGCCATACACCGCTCGCTACATAATCGAACGGAACATTCAGATCACCGTGTTCTTCGTAATAATCTTTTGCAAGCCGGTACTTTTCTTCCCAAGGATCTGATTTTTCAAGCTCGAATCCAATGCCTCTAAGCTTTTCTGCACGTTCATCCGACAGTTTCCCCTTTGCAAACATATCACGCTGATCACGAACCCATTTACCGAGATTGATTCCGTCTTCAGTTTTAAAATTGCACTTCACATCAAAAGTACCGTATTCTTTATGGTATTTACACAGAGCCTGAAAAGCATTCTTCCACCGCATTTCCAACTTATTCCCCCAGATCATGCTGAGAGAATCAAGTCTTGTTATCTGCTCATCTGTTAATTCACGATAGCCTTTCTCAGCTTTATCCAGTGCTCGGCGAAGCGCTTCAAGATAAGCAGATGCGGCATCCTGTACTGCTTTGCTCTTAGCGGAACGCACTCGCTTTTCGTATTTTTCTAAGTCCTGCTGATATGAGAAAATAGAGAGAATATACTTTGGAGGACTGAGAATGTTTCTGACTATGGACTCACCAAGTGTCATTTCACTTGCGATATTTCCGCCGAACAGTTCATCAGTCATATCACGCTGATTGTCGAGATAGCGGATAGCCGTTGCCGACAGACCGAGAACAGGGTTATTCGGGTATGCTTTCAGAACAGCATCCACACCTGCTCCCCACAGTTCAGCACCGCAGCGATGGAACTCATCGAGGATTATATAGTCAGGCTGTATTTCCGCTATTTCTGTCTCTGTCACATTCATCAGCTTTGCGTATGTGTAAAACTTCACGTTCTCAGGCTGATAACCACCACTTGTTTCTGCAAGATTTTCAAGCTGAGTCTGATATATGTATCGTGACGGAGAAAGCCATAATATCTTTTTTTCGGGATTATCCTCGCACAGCTTGAAGCCGATGAAGCTTTTGCCCGTACCGGTTGGATGGAATACGCTTCTTCCTTATATATCAGCAGTAGGCGGTTCGGTTGTCGGACCTGTTGGCACATTCTTCGGTGCAACTGCGGGAGCGGCAGTAGGTGGTGCAGTCGGATCAGTAGTCGGTTTTGTAGGCTGTCTTGTAAGTGAATAATCCTAAAAACCGCAGGAGAAAGACGGGTACTAATAAAGAAGTTTTAATTTTTCGAAGATAAGGTTGCGTAACCAAGCGGTTACGCAACCTTTCTCTTTTTGTCGTACTTCATACTGTCAGCAACGGCAGTCGTTACGGCAACGTTGAAACGATAGTGAATCTTGATCTCCTGTGTGCGGTGACCGCTGCTCTTATCGGGAGCATGAACAACGATCTTCTCGATAAGTTCGTGCATGATATCAGGAGTAAGCTCCGTGATATGCTCATACTTCTGCACCACGCTGATGAATGCGGTCACATCGGCGGACTTCTGTTCGGCGGTTTCGATATAGGCAGTAAGCTCTGTAACGCTTGCCTTTAGTTTCTTCTGCTCATCCTCATAGCCTGATGACATAACAGTAAATCGCTCATCGGAGATTTTTCCTGAAACATTATCCTCATAAAGCCTTGTAAACAGTCTGTCAAGCTCAATGATACGCTTTTCAGCTTGTTTCAGGGCTTTCTTTGCTTTTGTAAGTTCCGAGGACTGCTTCTGAACGGAATTGTCCATAGCCGCCTGCACAAACTCGTCCTCATGCTCTTTAACCCTGACAAGCAGTTTGTTCAGCTCGTTCAGCACGATCTCATTCAGTACAACAGTTCTGATGAAGTGAGCGGAACAAGCGTCCTTGTCTGAAGAATATGTGGAACACTTCAAATGCTCCTGATCTTCTGTCAGACTTGTTGCACGGCAAAGATACAGCTTCTTTCCGCAGTCAGCACAGTAACAGATGCCTGAAAACGGATTGACTTCCTCGTGTTTTGTCGGTCTGCGTTTATTCTTACGAAGCTCCTGCACCAGATCAAACTCCTGCTGGGAGATAATTGCTTCATGGGTATTCTCGAAGATCAGCCAATCCTCTTTCGGATTATCCACACGTTTTTTGTTTTTGTAGGACTTCACATGAGTACGGAAATTCACAGTGTGACCTGCGTATTCGGGCTTTTCGAGAATACCCGAAATAGTCTCCATACCCCAACGATTAAGGTTAGCATTCTTGACCGTTATCCCTGCCCTGCGACAATGCATAAGCTGTCGGTGTAGGAATTCCCTGTTCCGTTAAGATTCGAGCAATCTGTGCCGGACCATAGCCATCAATGCAAAGATGGAAAATCTTGCGAACAACTTCGGCGGCTTCATCGTCGATCAACCAAAGGTTCTTGTCCGTTTCCGAATGCTTATAGCCGTAGATCGGATTAGAAAGATGTTTGCCCGACTGTCCCTTAGCCTTGAAAACGGCTCTGATCTTCTTGCTTGTGTCCCTGGCATACCAGTCATTAAAAATGTTCTTGAATGCCATCAGCTCGTTTTCGGATTTGAAGGTATCCACTCCGTCATTTATCGCAATGTAGCGCACGTCATAATCGGGGAATACCATTTCAATCAGTTAACCGGTTTTCAGATAGTCTCTGCCGAGTCTGCTCAAATCTTTGGTAATGACAATTCCCACTTTGCCGTCCTCAATATCAGCAATCATCGCTTTGAAGCCCTCACGCTCCCACATCGTGCCGCTGACTCCGTCATCGACGTAGAAGATCGTGTTGTGAAAACCATTATCCTCTGCGTACTTCTTGAGGATAGCCTTCTGATTGGTGATGCTGTTGCTCTCACCCTGCAACATATCATCCTGCGAAAGGCGACAATATAATGCTGTGATCTTGTCTGTCATATTAAACCTTCCTTTCCGACAGATACAGCAAGCTATGTTATCATTATAGCGCAATACACCGTCATTGGCAATGCGCCGAAATTCCAAAGTTACACAGCCTGCTTCGTAGGTTCTTGTCCGGATTCACCGAGGAGTTTTTCGCTCTCCCGGATGATAAGCCTTTTCAGAATATCTGAAAGGCACTCCTTTGAAGCAGGGTTGAACACGGTAGTCACCGTGTAAAGGGTATGCCCGATCTTATACTCGGACGTTACATTAAAAGTAGTGTTTGTATTCATAGCGATCTTTCTCCTTTGCTTGTCTGTCTCTATGCATTTAGAGTGAGGGCATCGCTTTATCTCTCTTACCCTCATGATTGTTGTCTTATGATAGCTGTGCGGAACGGCAGATGCCGTCCCATTGCATAGCTATTTTTATTATCGGATAGTTTTAATCCTCATAGGGATTCGCTTTATCCGTAAAGCTCATTTGCTGTCCGAAGTCAGCAGCGAGATCAGTGGTATCGCTTTTCTCGTTATCCGTGTTTCCACCTCCGACCAGTTTCAGCAGCTCGTCATCGGACAGACCGCTGGCACGGAGTTTCTGCAACAGCGTATGCTCTGAAGTGATGATCTCATCAAGCTCACGAGGCTTGCAGTTGTATTCCTCCGCCATCGCCAGACGAGAAACTTCTTTCAGCTTGTCCTCCAGCGTTTTCTTCTTAGCCGTATCGCTGGCGATACGCTTTTCCAACCCTTTGATCTTCTCGATGAGCTGATCTCTTTTCTCTGTATAGATGCCCATAGAAAAATCACAACCTTTCATTTTTGTTCTCAGCAGGCGGAGCTGAGTGACCGAAGCTCACCTGCCATGATCCAATTATAGCGCGCTCTACATTTGAAATACAAGCCGCAATGCGCACAAACTTTTGTTCATACTTTGTCAACAAATATCCGGGGAATTTTTAGATTCAAAAAAATGAAATCACGCTATTTCGCTGTTTATGCTATCCGGTCATTTTGACGAAACGATTTTGAGCGAATATAAAAAATCTGAAATTGATTATTGACGTGATCGGGAAAGTGCGCTATATTGATTATGGGGAGCGACGATATAGAGAAAGTCGCACAGCTCCAATTCTCGGAATCGAGAAAAAGACCGAGCCGAAAGGCTCGGAAATGACATTCGCCCCACAGGGGCGAAACTAGAGTAGCAAGCACGGTACTATGTGGGCGCAAAATGCGACTTCACACATAGCACAAGGCTTGGCAGAGGGCGCTGCCCCTACGACCCCGAATTAAGAAAAATAAAAAGGAGAACAAGAAAAATGAAAGACGAAAAGAAGCGTACACTGTACCTGAAAGTCCGTGTCAGCCCCGAAGAAATGGCAGCTATCAAGAAGAAGTTTGCTAACAGCGGTATGAGCAGTCTCAGTGGATTTTTAAGAGCCATGATCTTTGAGGGATACATTGCTCGGGTTAACGAAAATGAGCTGAAGGAGCTCACACGCATCGCCAATAACGTTGCCAACAATATCAACCAAATCGCCCGCCGTGCTAATGTCACGAACAAGGTTTACAAGGAAGATATTGAGGAGATCAAGGAGCTTGGCGATAAGCTCTGGCGTCCGCTGATGTTTTTGCAAACAAAGGTGGCTCAGCTAAAGCATTGAGCAGAATATTATAATCGCCGTCAGGATAATTCCCGACGGCGATGAAATACAATATGTGCGCTATGAACTGGACTGGCTTTTGAATTGTGTCTATTATTGAGATCTGCATATTAAGTAATTCTGTGCGTTAACCCCCATATATGTTTATTCGGGATTACGGATTCTTTGATGTAATATCGTTACTTCTTTATAATTTAGCTCTGAGCTGATTTTATCATACAGAACAATTGTAGGATCTATATTTTTCATTATGGCACGACCAATCTCAAAGGAGATAGGGTTAGGGGTAGCAGGTATAAGATGAATTGTAACATCTTCACCGTGATTATTGCGTATCAAATCCAATACTTCTCTGAATTTCATTCTGAAATCTACAACCTGTTCATAAGATTTAAGGAACATGAAACCTGGCAAAGAAGCTGTAATACTGTATGTCGCATAGTTTGGAATCAACGAGTTATCGATTATTCCACTGATTTCAATAGTTAAGCAAACATTATCGCTTTTTTCTGCATTTTCAGGAATACTCATTGAATATGATTCGCCATTGTGTTTCTTCCATGTCCAACTTTGATCGTCTCGAAAGAATTGATAAGGCGTTACTTGAACTTTGTTTCCTATAGAGTAGCCTAAATAACATGCATACGGTATTTTTGCCATAATAAAAGCTGCATACTTTTTTTCCGGCTCCTGTGAAATGAACATTTCTACTTTTTTGTCAATTTGCTTTTTAGCATCGTCAATAGATTCGACTGCGGTTAAATCTATGTTTATATGTGATTCAGCCGGATAGTACGGCAAAATAGCTTGTAACTCTTGTTCCTCATTGATTTGAGGAGTTTGATTCTGAATTTTACTGATGAGTTCAATAACAGTAATAGAATAGTCTTCTCCTAACCCTGTTAATCTGTATACTCGATCTTCGTGTTCTTTCTTATAGCTTCTGAGAAGTTCAACGGGAAACTGATCAACATATTTTGGGTCATCTATCAGGTTGTTATGCACAGGACAAGTCAGCATAAGATTAGTTATATCTGTTGCAAGTTTTGGAGATTCAACTGCATCGCCTCTCGGACCATCTGGAGTCCAGCTTATTATATGTGCAATTTCAGAAGAATTTCTTCCATTCCCACGATAATAAAGAAACATATATCGTAGTTCTTTTGCTCCTTCGCCTTTTTCTTCCAACCACTTTTGTCAATCCATGAAGGAGTTGGATGCTTTTCTCTATGCGAATGCCATTCTCCTAAATAGCTTTTAATGCTTCCTGATTTTTCCCAGAGTTCATCCATAATAGACTGGTGAACGGGATCTTTTCTTACGAAGCGAAACTTTGCCTGGATATCTTCTTTTTGAGGCCATGTTATATCCGTAATAACATAAATATTTTCAGCAGCATCGTAATATCCGACAATAATACCGCCGTATTCGACTAAAAAGCTATTAGTGCTTTGAAATAATCTAAGAGCTTCATAAACCTCTGACGATATTTTCACTTCTATGGTAGATGTTTCTTTTTGCACACCGGGCACACCTCATTTGGTTCAAATGTTTTTTGTACGATACCGTTATACTTGGAAGAGGAGATAAGAGCTTTATAATAATCTGATACAACATAGCCATTGCTTTCTAGAGTTATTGAGTTGCCATACCATGATAATAGAGTGCTTGTATCAGTTTCTCCTTTTAAAACGGATATACAGAGTCTGCTTGTAAGCAGGGCGGTTTGCTGAGTATCAAGCGAAGAATACTCAACGTATGAGCCTGCACAACCAGATATAGTTTTTGAAAATATCTGACCTTCCTTAACAAAACTGGCTCTATAAGTAATAAGCTCCCCTGAGAATATGTCTGAGTATAAACAACGTAAACAGCCTCCGTTACTGACGTTTACTGCAATTGCGTGTCCGCCGATACCATAAGGTTCATTAAAACATACGATAAACGGAACGGATATATTTCGCTCGGTTAGCAGTTTGTTAATTTCAAGGTTTATGGTCGGTTCGCCAAGAGCGGAAATAATAAGATCATAATTCTTCAAACGTTCCGGAGATTTTAGTAGTTCACGAACATCACGATTGACATAATTCATAGGATCAATATCAGCAAAAGGATAATGATCTTCAAGGTAGTCGCGCATAAGGTCTGCTTTATACTTTAGTTTTGCTGCATCGCTGAAACCAAGAATATGCCTGTGAACATTCTCTACTGACAGAATATCATTATCAAGAATATCGATACAACACACTCCTGACTGACAAAGATTAGCGGCTACATATCCGCCAACTGAACCACAGCCAAGCAATAAAATCCTTTTATTCTTTAACTCTGAGGGAATTCCTGTTTTATGTGTCATGTATTCATAGTCAATCAATTGAATTGAAAGAGGGGTTACCTTATAATCATGTGTTTTTTCAAGCATCAAATTATTGTTTCCTGTATGACGTATGCTGAAACCAACGGGAATATCTCTATTCATACCAGAAATCATTAATACTATAAATATATGGAAAGATTTATACTTGAGTTTTAAGGCTTTTTTGAATATTCTATTTTGACTTGACGTAGTGTTTTGCAAAATAAACAGTCTTAACCATTTCCATGAATATACATCTTTTATTGGAATTGTAACATTTCTATTCAATTTAATAAAATACGTCTTTATACAGTATGGATTGCTGGTTCTTTTATCAAAGTAACTATCAAGGATTGACAAAGAAAGTTCTTTATTATCCGATAAAACAATCTTATGATCAATATATACTGAATCAAGTTGTTTGAAAGTGTTGTAATTGTACTCAGGAGTAACCATATGTAGAAATAGTACACTGCGTTCTGCCCAATACGAATTGAATTCTTTTAGTATTTCAGCTTTGTATATTTCGCTTTCCGTGTTAATACTTAGTATTTCTAATGCACGGTCAAAAGCGTTGAGCAGTAGTATGTACGGGTCATAAGTTTTAATCAGTAAAGAAGACTCTTCAAACAAGCACAGCTTATTTCCTTTGTCAACATGAGGATAAAACCTGTTACTGTTTTCAAGATAAAAGAAAGGAAACTCCATAGGAAAGTGATTATTGAAACTGATCCTTAGTTCAAGGCTATCGGTACCAATTGATACTTTTCCGTGAAATTCACCCGTAGTTTCTGGTACGGGTAAAAAATTAACATTTCTATCCCGATTCAGTTGCTCAATATATTTCTTTATCATAAATATTATGCCGATTCGGATGTTCCTACATAACTGCGTTCAGCGGTTATTGGAAAGTCTGTTCCAAAAATCCGAGCCAAAACTTTGCATGCTTCGGACTTCTTTTCTTTACTTTCTACTTCAGCTAACTTTGATTTCATAGTAGATAATTTGCTATGGAAATCATCTTGCTGGATTTCAGTCATCTTACTAAAGAGATTATTGTATGGTTCAATAGGAAGGTTTTGACTGATGGTGAAATGAACATTTCCATTTTCATCATAGTGTCTGGTGAATTTATTTAAAATACTCTGGACAAAGTTCTTAAGTGCCGTAAAATCGTCATATACTTTTGTTTCCTTAATAGTGTCATTTTTATATTTTGGAGAAAAGAGATTATACGCCAATATTGTAAGTGCTATGCCGGTAGGAGCTGCACTTCCAGATACTTCAAACTTTTCGTTCTTCCATTTTTTCATATACCGTATTACACGTTTAAACTGAGCCTGTTCATCTTCGTCGGAATACCTATTCTTTATAAGATTAATAAGTTCCTTTGGATTGCTAAGTTCCCAGATTCTGTTTTCTGTTTCAGAGTATTCCTTACCCTTGGCTATATAAAGCTTCTGATCCTTGTTATCAGCTGCATAGCAGGCGAAATCTACGTGGTAAATAGGTTCGTCATCTTTCTGATATGTTACAGTGACACAGGATCTTCTGATTTTTACGCTTTTTGTGTGTCCGTCTAAAGCATCCCTAACCCACTTCTTTATTGTAATTGGATCAGGATAGTCACCTTTATCTATGTCAAACTCAAGTCCTACGTCAATATCGTAGTCGCCATCTGTTGGTTTTATACCCGTGCCCATAGCATAACTACCCTGAACGAAGTGTGTATACGATGCTGTTTCAGCTGTTATTTTTTCTTTCAGCTTATCAAGAATAATATCACGCTTTTCACGAAGTTCCTCATTTTCATCGGATAACTTGATTTTATCATGAAACTGAATGAACTCAGACTGAATACTTACCATAATATAGTTTCCTCCAAATCATTCTGATTAATATGTGTCCGAACTTAGTACACAACAAATCAGTTCGAACCTTCACAAACCAAAAGATATCTGCTATATGAGCTGATACCTACGCAGCATTCCTCTGAATTTACAATGAATCATTCACAATATACGCATATAACACAACTTCATAGCTCCGCAATCAATGAGTTTTAGAAATTTAATGGTCATATAGTTTTCGCCTCGTGGAATTGTCAAGAAATGTGCAGTCAGAGAATACCCAAAATCTTGGATAGGCAGGAGTCAGGCGGCGTGATGAGCCAGCCCAGTTGAAGTCCTTAGTGCCACAGGTGAGAGACCGCCTTCATTGAA
>Ga0255344_1002063_pt1 | contig 25263 bp, 18 predicted proteins | sample wastewater_treat_5_FD_192414 | JGI IMG/M metagenome (GOLD analysis project Ga0255344, IMG submission 192414) | Wastewater microbial communities from Lulu Island WWTP, Vancouver, Canada - plant18 | ecosystem: Engineered > WWTP > Wastewater > Unclassified | place: Canada: Vancouver, British... | reverse complement strand
TTATATTCATAAACCTTGGAAGACCTGCGCCGGAACCTATAAAAACAGCTTCAAACTTTTCATGCGTTAGAAGTTCGTCTATTGTAAGTGTTTTTCCTATTATAACGTCTGTCTCTATTCTTACTCCCATCTCTTGTATACGTTTAATCTCTTTCCTCACAACTTTATCTTTGGGAAGCCTGAACTCGGGTATACCATAAGCCAGCACTCCTCCCGGTTCGTGAAGTGCTTCAAATATAGTTACATCATATCCCATGGCTGCAAGCTCCCGTGCACACGTAAGTCCTGCAGGACCGCTTCCTACAACTGCAACCTTATGACCATTCTTTTCCTTTGGCTGCATGGATTTTACATCATGTTCAAGCGCCCAGTCCCCAACGTACCTTTCAAGCTTGCCTATGGCAACTGGTTCAGATTTTTTCCCAAGAACACATCCGCTTTCGCACTGTTCCTCCTGAGGACAAACCCTGCCGCAGACCGCAGGCAGAGAAGTATATCTTGAGATAACCTCATATGCACCAGCAAGATCTCTATTCTTAATGTGACTGATAAATCCGGGGATATCTATTCCTACGGGACATTTACTTACACATAACGGATTTTTACAGTTTAGACACCTGCACGCTTCTTCAAAGGCCTGCTCTAATGAATAACCGTAACATACCTCAGAAAAATTTTCCTTTCGTGTCAATGGATCCTGCTCATTTACTGGAACTCTAGACTTATTCATTTTATCTCACCGTCCAGCCTGCAGCTGTGCTTTTCCTCATCTTTATATATATTCTGCCTGGACATCGCCTGGTCAAAATCTATCAGATGCGCATCAAACTCCGGACCATCAACACAAGTAAACAATGTTTTCCCTCCTACAGTCACTCTGCATCCTCCGCACATTCCTGTTCCGTCAACCATAAGAGTATTAAGACTGGCCACAGTTGGAACACCGTATTCTTTAGTCAGAAGTGAAACATTTTTCATCATAATCATAGGACCTATAGTCACTACCTCATCTATGTGCTCTTTTTCAAGCAACAGTTTAAGCTTTTGAGTGACCAGGCCTCTGAACCCTATGCTCCCGTCATCTGTACATATATGAACAGCTGCATTCAGCATTCTGAACTCTTTTTCCAGAATTATGTACTCTGCACTTTTAAAACCCAGTATAACTTCAGTTCTTATACCTCTTTCCGACAGATACTTTACCTGCGGATATACCGGAGCAGCACCAACTCCTCCTCCAACAAATACTATCTTTTTATCTTTCAGTTCTTCCAAAGTTTTGTGAACAAACTCCGACTCCTTACCAAGCGGTCCCGCAAAATCCCTTATATAATCAGATTCTTTCAAAGCTGTCAACTTGTTTGTAGAATGACCTACTGACTGAACAACAACACATACCCAGCCTTCAATGGGGTCGGTATCAACAACAGTAAGCGGTATTCTTTCGCCTTTTTCATCAATTATGAGAATCACAAACTGTCCGGGCTTGGCCGATCTGGCAACCAACGGAGCAAGGATGCGCATCTCATATATACCTTTGGCTACTTCATTATTATATAAAATTTTATACATTACTTCCTCCTTTTCAAACTTTTTATCCATATAAAAATATATCATAATATTTTGTTTTTTGAAACTAAATAAATTTTATTTTTTTATTAATATATATATTGTCAATAAAAAGCCTCCCTTTCGGGAGGCTTAATTTTTGAATCTTTACCTTAAGGTAGGATAACCATTGTTTTGGGCAGGATCAATCTTCCATATGTTTGTAAAGTCCCAGCCTACATAGGTTGCCTGATTTTTCATCTCAGCTTCTGTTTTCTTATGTGCCAGCTCTGCAGAAACATCAGAGTAAGTGTAATAATTTGAAGTTCCTGTACAGCCATTATATCTGTAGCTTATGAAAGTTTGTTCAGAGTAGCAGTTTTCAATTCTTGTACTTTCTGCATCATACGCAATCAAAGCACCTCCATATGATTTATTAGTAGAGGAATAACTGTTTTTAATTGTACTTGATTCAATCTTTCCGGCAAGTCCAAAGTTATAAGATGCGCATCTCTCTATCAAAGCTAAACTTCCCCAGCCACATACTCCACCGATATTTTTTGTATAATCCTTACCGCTGACTCCTCCTGAAAACTCTGATCCTATAACAGTACCTGATTGAATAATTCCAAACAGACCGCCTACATTTTTATATCCTTTAACTTCTCCAGTACAGGAAAGATTTGTGAAAGTAGCATCTCCTGTCATACCCGCTATTCCACCAGTACTGATATAGTTCACATCTTTTGTATTATCGAACTTTGACTCCACACCGGCAAGAGACAAAAGATTCTCAAAAAGACCTCCATATACTGTTCCGAACATCCCTCCAACATACTTTTGTCCTTTTATGCTGCCCTGTGAAGATAAGTCTTTTGATATGTTGTTAGGTTCATTAACAGGAATAATCGAGTAATAATATCCGGCAATTCCACCTACATACTCCGAACCATTCAAGGTACCGTTATACGATACATCTTGCATATTGACTCTTTCCATTTTTCCTGCAATTCCGCCGTTATACTGTCCGCTGGCTGCGGTAAGCTGAACCGTTGATTCAATATTGTTCATAGTTGCGTTGCTCGCTTTACCGACGATGCCGCCTGTATAATCTGTTGCGTTAATGATGCCTCCTGCACGGATATTTTCAATGACCGCGTACTTGGTGAAATCATTCTTATCCGCAACGGTTTCTCCTTCTATTGTTCCGGCAAGAAGTCCGGCATTTGATTTGACTGCTATATTGAAATTTTCTATAACAAGATTCTTTACAGTACCTTTTCCTATACAACCGAATAATCCTATTTCAGACACTTCGGAATTTTCAATAGTCAAGCCTCTTAATGTTTTATTGCTTGCGTCAAAGACTCCTATGAACCCATCTTTATTCTTGCCAATAGGTATCCAGTATGCAGTTGAAAGATCTATATCGTTCTTGAGGATATAATGCTTATCCAGTCTGAACCTCATAGCCATGAGCTGATCTGCTGTCGTTATTTCATACGGATTTGCTGCTGAACCGTCTCCAGCTTCAAACTTTACTATATTTCTTTCAAAAAACGGAAGATCTTCAAACATAAACCATACCTGACCAAAATCCCAGTTTTTATATGATGTCTTTAAAGCTATTTTATCCGATTCGATTACCTGACCGCCATTACCGGCACGTGTATTCTGACGTCGACCGTCCCAGTATGAATCAACAGTATTAAAGAACTGTCCTGAAAATCCATATATTGAAGTATCAGTTCCGGGTCTTGGACCATCAGCTCCGGTAACGCTTGCATAACAATAGTACGTTGCTCCGTTTCCTGAGCTTACAAAACCACTGGGTCCTACTGATGCGTTAATGTTCCATGTCATACTTCCTTTTACATAACTGTTTTGTATTGAGCCGTTAAAAGTGTCACACCTACCTGCAAATCCACCGGCCGCATCACTATTATTGAGAGCAGTAGCGTTTTGGAGATACCTTACACTACACTGATCTATAAGCTTTTCATTAAGTCCTACAAACCCTCCTACATACTTTCCGGCGGTTACATTTGTACTGGCAACATCACATCTTCGGATTGTTCCGTTGTTATAACCCACAAATCCTCCGTTGTTTTCAGAAGTACTTGATGATAAAACAATTCCGTCAACTATACTGTCGGTTATTGTTCCCTCATTATAACCAACCATTATTCCTACATTTTTTTGTCCTGCAATTTTATATGAGTTGTAACTGCCGGTGTTTATAGTTACAGCACAGTTCTCTATGGTTCCTTTATTTATTCCGGCAAGACATCCTACGTTTTCTTTTCCCTGAACTAAATTAAAGCTGAGATTGAGATTTTTCACAATCCCATCTGCTCCTATAACTCCGAAAAAACCTACATTATCTTTATCTGATATATCCAAAGCTGATGAAAAATACAAATTCTTTAAACTTCCTTCAAAAGAGCCTGTAAAAGGTACTTCAGCTGTTCCTATGGGAGTCCATTTAATCCCGTTTGGAACACCGATAATCAGAACATCTTCAGAAATTTTAAAATGCTTGCTTGGATTGTCTTTTACTTTTTCAAGCTGTGCACATGTTTCTATAATATATGGACTTTCAACGGTTCCAGAACCTACCCATTCAACTATCGTCACTCGTGCGCTTACCATTAGACTCATAGGAGGCTCTGTGTTTTTTACATTGGCCGGGAGAGTAAAGGTCGCGCTAGCATCATAAGTTCCTTGAACATTGAGCTGACATGATGAAAGATCCCATGTAAGATCTACTTCATACTCGTCATTCAACGTATCAACTATGGTTGTTTTTCGGCCGAGCTTGTTTTTAATATCTGCTTCGTTAAGTCCTGCAGAAGCTTGAATATCTTTTACCGGATTAATTCTTTTCAGTTCACTTTTTTTAACACTTAGCATGGTATTAACAGTTTTTGATACCTCGGTATTGTCCTTTATCTGTACAGGAACATCAAATGTTGCCGATGCAGGATAATCTGCTTCTGAGTTGGCATTGTATGTCGAACATACCCAGTTCTTAAGTTCAACCGTATATTCTCCCCCAAGCTCATCTTTTACTGTCGTGCTTGTCGGCAGCTTAGTCATTGCTGTTGCTTTGGCTGTTCCAAGCGATACATAATACCTTTCATTAAGAGCCGTAACTGACTTCAGCTGCGGCTTAAGCACCTGTATCTCAACAGTTACCTCAAGCGGTATTGGAGGTGTCTTCTGTGATACTCCTACAGGCAGTGTAAAGCTTCCCTTTGCACTGTATGTTCCTTCTGTATCTTTGTCATATCCGTTTAATGTCCATGAAGCTGTTATATCGTAGTTTTTCCCTTTGTTATCTGTTATCGTTACTTTGGTTGGAAGTTCTTTTCTTACATCTTCCTCACTCGTTCCAAGAGCTACCCGTACCTTGGCTATCTGTTTTACCGAATCAATAAAGATAAGTTCCATCTTTGGCCCGCATGAACCCAATACTACTGCTAACATTAAAAATAACGAGAACAGCTTCGTTGCTTTCTTCACATTGCGCCTCCCTATAAAATATTAAGAAAATATAAGAACATTATACTCAAAAATGATATACAAGTAAATTGTTTGTATAAAACATTAAAAAACAGTTACATATTTGGCTAATCATGTTACTTAAACTGATAAATATAATATCATATTACTTTTTGAAATATTTTATTATTACAAAGTACTTTCTTATATATTCAAATGAACAAATCAATTATTATAAATGTAATGTTTGTTGTATAACTCTTTTGAAAAAAGTATTTCGATAACGTTGTTACTGCTCTTTATATTGATATAATAGTATTGGAAGATATAATTTAATTTTACTGTGTGGAGGACGGTGCTTTACGTGAAGATATGCATTGCTTCGAGTCACGATATTCCTGACATTGCAAAGGTACATGTGGACGCTTGGAGAAGTACTTACAAGGGAATACTTTCAGATAGCTATCTTCAGCAGCTTTCATATGAAAAATCCGCTAAGAGGCTTATGGGGATCTATGAAAAAAATGAGAGCATAATTCTTATGGCTGAAGATGGAGATAACGTTATAGGTTTTCTCAATGGAGGAAAAGAAAGGAAAAATGATCCTGTTTACAAGGGTGAAGTCTATGCTGTATATATACTCGAACAGTATCAAAATAAAGGCGTAGGCCGTGAATTGATAAAATTCTTCACCAAGTATCTTCTGGAAAATGGAATTAATAACATGATAATATGGGCTTTTACAGAAAACAAGTACCGTTGTTTTTATGAAAAACTTGGTGGTAAAGCTCTCAGAAATGATTCATATACCATCGACGGTAAATCACTCGGAGAAACCGGATACTGCTGGGACGACATCAGCAACATACGGTTTTGACTAAAGGGAGGAAAAGATGAAAAAAATATTTCTTGAGCTTATTGTATTGTTCTTTGCACTAGTGTGCAGCGCAGTAACAGACGTACTTACCGAACCGCTGAACCTTTATGGAGCTGACCATACCAGTACAGGTAATTATATGGTACATAACAGCGAGGTTTCAGCAGTTCTTGATGAAAAAAGCGGATTCATTACGGCCGTTTTTTTTAACCGCAACAAGATAAATATTGTTGATGCTATAGGTCCGTCATTAAAAGACGAAAATCTTATTCTTTCACAGATACAGCCTATACAGGATGGTTTTTTGGTTTCTTTTTTATCCGAGAGTTTTTCAGTTCAGACCATACTTCATCTTTCAGGGAAAACACTTTTTTTATCTACTGAGGTAAAAAACATATCGCAAAATGAAAAAAGTTTTTCATACTACGATATATTTGATTTTAAGAACAGCAGTCCCGACTTTTATGCTACTAAGCTGTACGACAGATACTTGCTTAGTGTATCACAAACAGGTATCTCACTAGGTTTTTCAACGGAAGGGGAAAATATCTCCAAAAGAGTTCTTGTGAACAACAGAACCGGTGTGGTATATGCTCCTGTCAAAAAGCTTATCCCCGGTGAAAGTATACTGCTTGAAAGAGTTTTAAGAGTTGAAGAAACCCTTTCTGACCTTCAGCAATACTTTGGAGAAAGATACGGTATGCCGCTCAGAAAATATACAGGAAAGCTTAAGGAAGGATATACAGGAGTAAAGATCGTAGCTTTTACACCTTTAAAGCAGATTGTTTCAATAACCAGAACCCTTGATGATGGAAGCTTCCAGTTTATGCTAGATGAAGGAAAGTATCTTTTTCAGGCAGAACTGGGCGAAATAAGATCCGAACTCCGTGCACCTCAGGAGAATCTTATTGAGCTTGAAATCGGAAAGATTCCTGATCCCGACTTTGTTTACCACCCTTTCCTCACGAGTCACAGTCAGGGAGAGGTAACCGTAAACTTCAAGCTCAACATGCCTGTTCCGGCATATGTGCTACTGTACGAAAATGGCGTTCTTAAAGAAAAGTCTGAAGAGGCACCTTTAAGCGACTTGTACCATATCAATTTCAAGAATTTTGATCCTAAAAGCTCCTATACTTATGAAACTGTTGCAGAAAACTTTCATGGAGAGATAACTCTTAAAAGCGGCAGGTTAGAACTTAAAAATCCTGCGGATTCTACTGATGACTACTCTTTTGTTGTATACGGAGATACACAGAAGTATGTGAATATGCACAGCAGAGTAGTACAGAGAATGTACGCCGAAAATCCATCCTTCGTGATACACTGTGGAGATCTTGTAGAAAAAGGTGACTCAACACAAGACTGGATTGACTTTTTTAAGAGCATGCGCCCTCTTGGTCAGAAAGTTCCATACTATACTGTTCTTGGAAATCACGAATACAATACTTTTAATTACTACTCTGCCCTTTCACTACCAAAAGGAGGAGGAAACTATGAAAAACGCTGGTATTCTTTTGAATATGGAGACATATTCTTTATAATGCTTGATTCAAATATTCTTACAGGAGATCCTAACTTTGCCGCTCAGACAGCATGGCTTGAGGATCAACTTAAGAACTCACAAAATAAAAGATACCGATTTTTGGTATTTCATCATCCGTTCTGGACAACTTCCCAGGAGTACGGCCCAATGAAGGAAAATCTTGCGCAGGGGCATGAACTTACTGAATTTTGGTTTGACCTTTTCATAAAATATAATGTTCAGGCTGTTTTTAACGGTCATATACATGGTTATGAACGATATTTCAAGGACGGCATAATGTTTGTTACCTCCGGTGGCAGTGGAGGTCCTCTTGATACAAAGCATACGGCAGAAAAACTTCCCTGGAGTAAAGTCGACGTTACAGGTCACTGGAACTATGTTTTAGCTGAAGTTTCACCTAAAGGGATACTATTCACCGTAAAAGGAGTGGCCAAATCCTTAAAACCTCTTGATGAAAATGCTTTTGAAGAGGAAGACATTATTCTTGACAGATTTTTTATTCAGTAGTTGTAAATTTCTGTAATACACTCCGGTGCTCCAAAGTCTTTGGAGCACCGTGACTTTATATAAAGTCCATCTTTATCATACCAGAAAAAAGCTTTCCAGAATATTGAAAAAAAACCATCCGGGGTTACTTCAATCTTTATGGCATTTACTTTTTTCCCATTTATTTGTAGTTCTTCCATTCCTTTATTTACAGCATACATTTTCATGCATCTCTCTCCATCAAGGGATACCAACCAAAATCTTTTATCTTTATTTCCGGAAAGTACCAACTGAGCAAGCGAAAGCTCTATTGACTGCTCCCATCCGCAGTCATCAATTTTAAAGTTTTTAATGATTTTTTTGTTTTGATCTTTTCCGGCTACCTGAATTACATAACCGTTTCTAACAGCATCATACGACAGTCCGGTTACTTTATTTTCATAACTGAACTCGGTTGTGAAGGTATTCATGTTAATTATCTTATAGTACTCATTTTCACTTTGTTTCTGAGCAATAACCCTGCCATTCTCGCTTGTAATAATGCTTATGGTAAGTATGGTTCTTTTCCCGTTTATTTCTTCGGTATACTCCATTATTTCAGACTTTTGAGAATGAACTGTTAAAAACATATACAGTATAAGAGCCACAGTTACCGCCCTTTTCATTTCAGCCCTTCCTGTTCTGCCTGAACCAGCCTACAGAATCTTTTATACTCTGTTCAAGGCTTCTTGGAGAAAAACCCAGCTGTCTCCTTGCTTTAAAATTACTTATATTACTGTTGCTGTTCAGAGTATATAACGAATATGGTGTAAGAAGAGCTTTAGTTTTGGTCAGCCAGTAATATGAACAGGAAAACAATGAGGCTACGTATGCCATGGTTTTTCCAATATATCTTTTAGGTCTTTTTATTCCAGTTATCTCTTCAAGCTTATCCAAAAGCTCATCAACCGTTATCTTGTACCCAGAAAGAATAAAAACCTCACCATTTTTGAAATTTTTTTCCGCATTTATAAGCCCTTGAACCACATCTCTTACATCTACAAAATCATACCCGCCCTTTATGTACGTATGCATTCTCTTTGCTGCATATCTTACCATCAGCTCCCCCATTTCGGACACTCTGTGGTCATAAGGGCCTATAACCCCACTCGGACACAAAACCATCGCTTTTATAAGACCTTTTGTTGACGCTTCTAAAACTTCCAGTGTGGCAAGGGCTTTAGTTTTAGCATAATTCCCGACAACTTTTTCGGGATCAAACGGGGTTTTTTCATCGATCACCCTTCCTTCCTGCGGCTCTGAAAAAGCATGAACTGAACTTGTATATATCAGTTTATCCACTTTGTTATATATACAGGCATTTATAACATTTCTGGTGCCAATAACGTTTATATCAAAAAGCTTTTTCTTTTTGAAAGGCATTATTGATATGTACCCTGCAAGATGATATACCGTTTCACAACCTTCAAAAGCTCTGTTCAAAGATTGGACATCTCTTATATCCGCCCGGACTATCAGCGCTTTGGTATCGTTTATGGGGTGTGCGCTTTCATACGGTGGAAGTATGGCACGAACCTGTACTCCCATTCCGCACAACTCACGTACAAGAACATTTCCTATATGTCCAGTTGCTCCGGTTACAGCTATCATAATACCACCCCTTTCGTTTTAAATATTAATAATCAAATCATTTAACTATTAATATTTTACACTATATACCGAAGCATAGTCAAATTCACAGAACAATGCCATAGTAAAGCAAAAACAAATAAAAGCCCGGTTATCTGGAATATTCCAGAATACCGGGCTTTTATACAAAAGAATTATTTTTACAGTTTAAATTTTTTAACTATTTCAAAAAGACTTTCAGAAAGTGTGTTGAGCTCCTGGCTGTCTGTGCTCATCTGCTGGGCACTCGAACTCTGTTGAGCTACCGCAAGACTCATTGACTTGGCCTGGTTGCTTATATCTTCTATCATCCTTACTGCGCTTGTCATGCTACCCGCCATCTCTTCTGCCGCCGCACTCTGCTCCTGTGCGCTTGCCGATACGTTCTGTATCATGGCTGAGATATCTTCAACACTGTGGAGAATTCCTTTTATCTTTCCCTGTGTCTTTTCGGCTTCTTCGTTTATCTTTTTTATGTATGAGTCTATTACCGTAAATGCTTCTTCTGTCTGTACTGAATGTCTTCTGGTTTCTTCGAGTATGTTGGCTATGTTCTGCGTGGCTTTTTTGCTTTCTTCTGCAAGTTTTCTTATTTCATCTGCCACTACCGCAAAGCCTTTTCCTGCTTCTCCTGCTCTGGCTGCTTCTATCGCAGCATTAAGCGCAAGAAGGTTGGTCTGTTCGGTTATGCTGTTTATGGATTCAACTATCTTGCCTACGTTCTCTGTGTTTTCTGATAGTTTTCTTATTACTGTTTTGGTATGTTCTGAAGCTTTTCCTGTTTCATGGGCTATGCTGACTATGTTTTCAACAGACTGTTCTCCGTCTTTGGCTGCCTGGGTTACTGTTTCGGAGTTGGTCGAAAGTGACTGCGATGCTTTGGAGACATTCTGTGCACTTGACGCTACCTCTTCGACGGATGCCGACAGCTCCGATATCGCTGCTGATGAGCTCTGGGCATTTCCTGCCATGCTTTCTGACTGTGATGCAAGCTCTTCACTTGTGGCTCCGGTTTCTTCAGATATCGCTGCCAGACTTGAAGCTGATGAGTTCAGATCCTTGGCATGATCTCCTATGGTCTTCATGGAGGTGTTAACCGATTCTATCATCTTCTGCACCGCTTTGGTAAGTGTTCCGAACTCGTCTTTCTTTTTCAGCATATCTTCGTCGACTTTGAGCGAGTAGTCTCCTTCCGATACTTTGAGAAGGAAGTTCGTAACCCTTTTTACCGGTTTGGATACGCTGTTTCCAATTAGTATTGATATGAGGATCACCATCGCCATAATGGCTACTATGATGATTACTATATTAAGTGTCAGCTGGTTGACTGCTTTGTTTAAAAATTCAGATGTGACAGATACTATAAGCGACCAGTCGGGTGAGTTGGGGATATTCGTATAAAGTATGAGGTTCTTACTCTTATCCGGCTCTGTTATCTCTCCGAACCCTGTTTCTCCTTTTATCATCTTCTTTCCAAGCTCTTCAAGTCCTATATAGCCTGCTTTGGATGAATCTGCAACATTAAACTTCATAACCATTTCTGTATCCGGATGGGCTATGACCATTCCTGTTCTGTCCACTATTATTCCATAACTGTCTTCCGTCTTCATTTCGCTTATTATCTGAGATAATGTGGTAAGCTGCACCGATCCGCCAAAAAGTCCTATAGTCCTGTTATTATCATCTTTTATAGCGTGAGCTATATTTACTATTGCAGCATTGGTCGCCTTTGATATAACCGGATTTCCAACAAAATAATCCTTTCCCTGATTAACTATGGCCATGAAGTAATCACGGTCACTTATGTTTGCTGTTCCTCCCGTAGTATTCCATGAACTGCCTTTAAGATCAGCTACAAAAAATATATCGTATGTGTCCTTTCTGTCCTTTGCGGCCTGAATGATGTCATCCTTCATCTTTTCCCAGTCAAGGGTCTGTACATCATCCCTTTGTGCAAAGCTTTTCACTTCATCTATCTTTCCCTGTATCCATCTTCCGACTTCATCGGCACGTGCTCCCGCAACACTGAAAACAAGCTCTTTGGTCATAGGAACCACATTGTTTTGTATCTGGTAAGCCAAAAAGAACGCCATGAATACAAACATCACGAGCATACTCGCTATAAGCGAGAGTAACAGTTTTCCCCTAACGCTTTTCATATTATGCTACCCCCTAACATATTAAAAAGTTCTGAGCCCATACTAATAATTATAACACTTTAATTCTATTTTGTAAAATATTTGTTTACAACAGTTATTAAATTATGACTATTTAATAGCAAGGCGTGATTTCAGGAAGGGTTTTTAACGATCATTTTGTTGCATATATGAGATATATTAACTTTTATTATTACCGCTTAATAATACTTAGAACCTGCCAAAAAATTAATTTGTAAACTTTAAATGTACTAAATTCTCTATGGAGGTGTCCAATGAATAAAAAGGTATTATTGATTCTAGCTTTGATTGTTATGGCAAGCATGGCATACGCATCGGTAAAATATCTTTTCCTGTTTATAGGAGACGGTATGTCCATACCTCAGATAAACTCAGCCGAGCTTTACCTTACCGCTCTTGATGGCGGTTCAGCCGTAAAAAAACTTACCATGAGCACCTTTCCGGCACAGGGGGTAACTACAACTTATGACGCAGACTCTTTTATACCCGATTCAGCATCAGCAGGAACTTCTATAGCGTGCGGAGTAAAAACACATTCCGGAGTAGTTGGAATGGATATCACCAGAAAGAATCCGGTAAAATCAATAGCAGAGATTGCCAAGGAAAAAGGAATGAAGGTTGGTATTCTGACAAGTGCTTCGCTTGATCATGCTACTCCTGCGGTTTTTTACGCTCATCAGGCCTCAAGAAGCTCTTACTACGATATAGCTAACGATCTTGTAAAAAGTGGCTTCGATTATTTCGGAGGCGGCGGCTTTCTTCAGCCTAAAGGAAAGAATAAGGACAAAACAGATATATATGAACTTGCTGCCAAATTAGGCTATAAAGTTGTTAAAACCTCCGCTGATATGAAAAAGCTTTCACCATCAGACGGAAAAGTCATAGTTGTAAATGAAGTTCTTGCACCGAGCCAGGCTTTACAGTATGAACTTGACAGGCAGTCATCTCCCTCTCTCGCCGATTTTACCGAAAATGCCATAAAGATGCTAGATAACCCTAACGGTTTTTTTATGATGGTTGAAGGCGGTAAAATAGACTGGTCATGCCATGCCAACGATGCAGCATCAACTATAAACGATGTAATTGCATTTGATAACGCAATTAAAAAGGCCGTTGAGTTTTATAGCAGACATCCTGCAGAAACGCTTATAATCGTTACCGGAGACCATGAAACCGGCGGTATGTCTATCGGTTTTGCGGGAACAGGTTATTCGACTTATCTTGATAATATCCAGAATCAGAAAGTTTCGTATGAAAGCTTCGACAGTATTTTTTACTCTTTAAAGCAGTCTTCGCCAGCTTTAAGCTTCAACGATGTTCTTCCTCTTATAAAGGATTATTTCGGTCTGTGTATCCTTACCGAAAAGGAAAAAACTGAGTATACGGCACTTAGCAATTCTGGAAGTAAAGAAGCTTCTGATAAGTTAAGAATGAATCTTTCCGGTAGCGACCTTAAAAAGTTGGAAGATGCTTTCAATATGTCTATGAAGAAGTCTTCCGAAAGGCCAAACGATGATGATACCTATCTTCTTTACGGCGGATATGAACCGCTTTCAGTGACATTAACCCATATACTCAATCAGAAGTGTGGAATATCTTGGACTACATACTCACATACCGGGTTACCGGTAACAACCTTTGCCCTTGGAAACTGTCAGGAGCTTTTTAACGGATACTACGATAACACCGAGATATTCAAAAAAATGGTTTATGCGCTGAACTGATGAGGGTGTATGCTTAAAAGAATTGCAAAGATGGATCTGCTGTTCGTGGCTTTTTTGATACTTGCCACTGCTGCAATGTTGCTTATTCCATCTTCGTCAGAACTTAAAAAGAATTACTCTTATTACAAGGCAAGAATCGTAGAAACTGACAACAGTCTGGTAGGTCAGTACGGACTTATACGCCAGGGCACTCAGGAGCTTAAGCTTGAACTGCTGAATGGACCTTACAAGGGAAAGAGGTTTGAAACTTCAAACAATCTTATAGGCAAGATGGAACTTGATAAGTTCCTTAAAAATGGAGATATAGTACTTGCGGAAGTATTTGAAACTCATGGAAACGTTTTTGTAAATGTCACGGATTACTACAGATCCAATTCGGAATTCATTCTTTTTGCTGCATTTTCTTTTATACTGATATTTTATTCCGGATGGACAGGTTTTAAGGCTCTTATTTCTTTTGTGACCTCGCTCGTTGGAATATGGAAAGTTCTTATACCGGTGCTGCTCAAAGGATACGATCCTGTTTTATCGGCTTTTATATTCATCTGTGTTCTTACAGCAGTCATTGTATATCTGGTCGGAGGTTTTACCAAAAAAGGAAATGTCGCATTTCTCGGTTCTATATCCGGTATTCTGTTTTCTCTTATAATAACAGAACTTTTTTCAAAACCATTTCATATAAACGGTGCGATAAAACCTTTTTCTGAAGCTCTTTTGCATAGCGGATACGCTAATCTTGACCTGAACAAGCTTTTTATAAGTGGAATATTTATAGCGTGCTCAGGAGCGATAATGGATATTGCGATGGACATATCGGCATCAATGAACGAGGTTATGCTCAAAAAGCCAAGTATTTCAAGGAAAGAACTTTTATACTCAGGTCTTAATGTGGGGCGTTCGGTTACGGGAACTATGACCACTACACTTCTGCTGGCGTACTCGGGCGGCTACTCCACATTGCTTATGACCTTCATGGCCCAAGGAGTAAGCACATTCGCAATGCTGAACATAAATTATATTTCTTCCGAGATCCTCAACACCCTGGTCGGAAGCTTCGGACTTATTCTCACAGCACCTCTCACAGCTTTAATAGGAGCTTTTGTATATAAACCTTTAAAAACCAGTGTCTACTCTGAAAGTGTGGAAAAAGAGTTTTAAGAATTAGAGTTTCCCCTATGAATTTAAGCCGTTAGCCGAAAGAGTCATACCCTTTCGGCTTTTTTTATTTTTAAAATACCTTATATATAAGTTAGCGGCTCATTTCTTTTTTGACCATGAAAAGCATCGGTATTGAACAGAGCTGCATTATGACAGAGAATACAACAAGCATCATTATGTTGTTATCATAAAGAACTCCCATGAGTGTGCTTCCAAGAAACCAGAACAGTCCAAAGCCTGTATTGAATATACCGTAGGCTGTTCCTCTTTTTCCTGACGGAACCATAGTGGCAATGGCAGCTTTAAGAATTGATTCCTGCGCACCCATGCCTATACCCCACAGTATCACTCCAAGGGTTGCAAGTATGAGCTGATTTGATCTGAAGTTGAGAAAAACAAGCGGTGAAAACATGGCTGCAATTAAAGATGAAATCATAAGCACAGGTATTCCCTTTTTGTCAAAAAGTCTTCCAAATACGAGGGCAGCAAGCGCATCAACTCCCATTGCTATAGCATAAACCACTGGAATAAGGGAATCTGAAAAAACTCCGGTTGTCTTGAAATGATAGGCCATGAGCGGAAAATCAGCAAACCCTGCCGCAATAAAAGCAATAGCTCCCATGTACCACCAGTATGTTTTGGTAAGGTTTTTATCCGTCTGCTCTGATTTTTTGGTTTCCAGTTCCGACGGTCTGGGATACATGAATCTTGCAACAAGAAGTATGGCTATGGTTATAAAGGCCGGTATGGCAAGAAGCATAAAGCTTTGTTTATAGTTGTCTATCAGCTTAGGATCTCTGCGTACCATAAGAATAAGGGCTACAAAAACAGGACCAAGTACTGCCCCCAGCTGATCAAGAGCTTCTTCTACGGCAAAACCCCACCCTGCGCCAACTTCTTTTGCCGCATATGATGTCATTGTATCTTTGGCCGGTTTCCTGATTGCTTTGCCAATTCTTTCCATAACTATGAGGGCTGCTGCGTACTCCCATCTGTTGGCAAGTGCAAATGCCGGTATTATAAGAATGTTGAGTACATAGCCTATAAAGGTAAGCGTCCAGTATTTTTTAGTTTTATCAGTAAGCCATCCCGTAAGAAGTCTTAAAGCATATCCTATAAACTCTCCAAGACCAGAGATAACTCCCACTGCTGTGGCGCTTGCTCCCAGAAGTGCCATATAAGGCCCGGTTATACTTCTTGCCGCCTCATAGGTCATATCTGAAAATAAACTTACAATGCCCATTATAACAATAAACTTCATCGCTGATTTTTTCGGCATCATTCTTCCCCCCGTTTTATTTTTGTTCTTCTGTTATTTCTTTTGTAAGCTCAACTACCTTTTCTTTGGCTTTTTTCAAGATTTCTTTTCCTTTTTCTGTAATCATATAGTACTTTCTTATCTTCCCGGACACAAGAGTCTCTTCCATTTTGAGCAGTCCGTCCTGCTGCATACTTGCAAGCAATGGATAAAGAGTCCCAGGTCCAACTTTGTATCCGTGTTCCTTGAGCTCCTGCATAATCCAAACTCCAAAAAATGGCTGCCTGTCTGCATGATAAAGTATATGAACCTGCATGAAGCCTTTATATAGTTTATCCAGAATTTTTTTGGTAATGATATCACCTCCCGATATCAGTTTTCGATATGTATTATACACATTATATTTTGCTTTTATGTAAACACCTTTTTCTTGTAGATAAAGTACTTATAGGGTATAATTTAAAAGATGTTTTTTTTGAGGTGAGAAAATGTATAAAAATCTTGAATGGGCAGTACAGGAGGTAAAATCATACTTTCCCCTTGCTGATGATTTTGAGGGATTTATGGGGGTATTTATAAACCGCTATCTGCTCAAAAATAGTATAAAAGATGCCGGAATACTTGAGATGACACAGATGTATTTTCCATATTCTGAGAGTACATACCAAAAACACTGTCAGGATATCGGCAACATATTCGACCGGCTGGACTGTTGGGAAAAAGACGATATGCTTTGTTGGGTATACCAGTATTATGGCAACGACACAAGAAATATGTCCAAAAGCAAGTTAAGAAATAAGGCACAGAAAAAAGAGCTTATCCATGCAAAGATATACACGCCGTTATGGATTGTGGATTATCTTACCGGCGGAGCGTTTGCTTATTATGGTTTAAATGAAATGAAAGCAACAGAAATCAAAAAAATCCGCATACTTGACCCGGCATGTGGAAGTGGAAATTTTCTGATTCGGATATATGACTATCTTATGCAGTTGTATACTGATAAGGGAGTTGAAAAAAATCAGGCCTGTAAATTAATACTTGAAAAAAATATCTTCGGGTGCGATATTGATAGTTACGGTATAAAAATAGCAAAGATAATACTAGCCTGTAAAGCATATAAAGATGGTGCCGATAAGCCTGTAAAGATTAATCTCTCGTGCTTTGACGAAAAAAACATAAATCTGAAGACGGCAGCGGAGTACAGAACTCTGGGAAGTCTTTATCCTTTGGGTGACTCCAAGTTTCTCAAAGAGGAAAGCTTTGATATTATATTAAGCAATCCTCCATATACGGATTCCTCTGATTATTCTGCCGAACTAAAAGCTAAAATTGACATGTACTATAAAAATTACAGAAAGAATTTGTATGCCTGTTTTATAATACGCAGCCATTCTCTGCTCAAAAAAAACGGTATATGTGCAATGATTACTCCTCAGACTTTCATGTTTATAAGCAGTTTTAAACAGACGCGTTCGTTCATTCTTGACAACATGAATATAAAAGAGTTCGTCCATTTCGGGCTCGGTGGGGTGTTTGATAATGCTCTGGTTGACACCTGCGCCTTTATCCTGAAAAAAGAAAAACACCTGTCATCTGTAGCAAGATATATAAAATTAGACGGAACTGCTGCCTGCGATAAAAAAGCTACGCTTCACAGAGTACTTGAAGGGAAATTCCCAGAGTTATGTTACTTTTCAGATCAGAATGATTTTGAAAGTATTCCCGGAAAACCTTTTGTTTATTGGATTTCCCAGGAGTTCAGAGATATTTTCTCTAATCCCACGCTAATGGAGTTTGCAGATGTCCGCCAGGGAATAGCAACAGGTAATAATAAGAAATTTTTGAGATACTTCTGGGAGGTCGAAAAGAACAGTATAAGGTTTGATACGTCTGATAATTCAAAAAAATGGGTGCCTTATGCCAAAGGCGGACCTTACAATAAATGGTACGGAAATCTCTGGTGGGTAATCGCTTTTGACAGTCAGAGCACCGAAATTTTACAGAATACGGGAAACAATCTTCCGAATAAAGAGTATTATTTCCGAAGTGGAATAACCTATTCAATGACAACATCATCTGGTTCAACTTTCAGATACCTTCCGCAGGGTTTTCTCTTTGATTGTAAGGGAAGCTCTGTTTTTTGCCATGATGACTCTCATACCTTCAGATTTCTGGCTCTTCTGAACAGCAAACTGGCATTTTTTATTTATGGGTTTATAGCCGGAAGTGTGGATCTGGAAGTTGGCGATCTAAGAAATCTTCCGGTTCATAAGGATCTCTTAGAGGAAAACAGTCTGTCTTTGAGATTGGACAGAGCATCTAGACTCCTCACAGCCATAAGAATGAAAAAAGAAGCATACAAAGCCACAGATATGAACTATAAGCTTTCTGAGATACACCAGGTCATAGACTTAGGCAAGGGCTTTGATATACAGGTTCTTGAGAATACACTTGAAAGAAGAGATTTTCTAGACCTTTTTATCTCTGTTCTTGAAGGTATGATAGAAGAATGTATTTTTCAGATATACGGTATCTCCAAAAGCGGAAGAAATGAAATACGTTTTCATGAGGGCGCCCCTTTGTGTTTTGTTCCGGTTTTCTACAGTTGGCTAAAGGAGTTTTCTGCCTTATGTCTGAAGTATCTTAATAAAAATGAGTTTGGAACAGTTCTGACTGCCAGAGATGACTTTGAAAAAGTCATGCAGGATGTTGCCGATTACATACAAACACTGGATAAAACAGAAATCGAACCCAAAAAAGATGCCGTTATATCAGGATATTGTCTCAGCTCAGGATATGAGTACGATAACCCATTTGAAAGAATTCAGAGAGAAGCAGGTGCAAATCCGCTTGATGCATTTTTTATGCTTTACAATAACGGCAAACCAGTTCAGGAGATCATTAATTGCCAAAGAACGGAAGATATGGTTTTTTGGTTTTTGGATCACGAGGTACGTTCAATTATTTCTCAGACAGGCTGCGGATTTATTGCTCTGATGAATGAAACAGGTAAAAATGCATCCCTTATAAACATTTTAGAGTCTCGATTTAAAGTATACAAATTAAAAAAAGATACTTTGGAATTATGTCTAGGAAGTTCGTTGCAAGAATATCTTATTAATGAATATATACGCTGCCACATAAAAATGTATAAAAATGTGCCGGTAATATTTCAAATAGGATCTAAAGAAACAGGAGACTGCATCTTCGTTGACTTTCAAAGCCTTGGAAAAAGCACTCCCAGGACAGTTATTTCTTCTTTTATCAAGCCCATGGTGAGCAGACTTTACTATACGGAGAAAATTAAAAAAAGAGGTGTTTACGAAAAGAATCTGACCGATCTTGAACTGCTTCTGAAAGAATGTGAGAAGAACGGTATATTTAATCCCGAAAAAGAAAATATTCAATCTTTTATTGATGTTGCAGAGAAGTATAAACTTTTTTTTGGTCTGTAAAAGGGAAAGCTATTAGGCTTTCCTTTTTCTTTATTTTTTGCACAATAGAAAAATAGTCTCATTTCATTAATTTTGTTGTTATACTAAGTATAATCAACATTTTTTTATTTAATCTCTGATATTTTTTCTTAATCAGAGAAGATTACCCATAATTAGTTTTGGTTAAGAATGTAAAATTATATAACATGGAAATAGTTCCATGAAAAATTAGAGGTGACAGCTTTGAAAAGCGGAATAAGCATACGGGATGTGGCTAAAGAAGCAGGTGTCGGAGTAGGAACCGTTTCCAGAGTCCTAAATGATGGAAGTGTAAATGAACTGACCAGATCCAAGGTAATTCAGGCCATGAAAAAACTTAATTATGAACCAAACTTCCATGCAAGGATGCTTTCCATAAAAAAAACCAACAGAGTACTCATAATAGTCCCGGAGTTTAAAACCGAATTTCACTGGAGGATTCTCAAGAGTTTTGATAATATACTTGACGAATCCAATTATGAGTCCGTTCTTTACCCGCTGATATCAGAAAAGCGCTTGACCAAACTTAAGGAGGACAAATCGCTTATTAATGAATCCGATGCGGTAATAATGTGTACCCTCTCGTTAAGCAAAACATTTGGGCTTACTCCCAGACTTAAAAAACCTCTTATACTCATGGAAAACAGACACAAAAACTTTGACAGTGTTTATGTCGATAACTTTTATGGCGGACAGCTTGCCGCAAAAATGCTTTTGGAAAATAACTGTCATGATTTTTTTGCTATTCAGACCAAAGAAACCCTTAACCTTATGGTAAGCGGTGTAATGGACGAAAGGCTTGAAGGCTTTTTTAACCTTCTTCAGGAAGAAAAAGTTTCTATAACTGAAGATAATATTGTATTTTCGGATCTCCTGATAGGACCGTCTACCCAAAAGATTGCTCAGATACTGAAAAAATTCAGAAAACCCGGAATTTTTGCTCTTACAGATACATTTGCCCTTATAGTTCTTCAGGTGGCAGCCAGCCTTGGAAAAATCCCAGGAAAGGACTTTTTTCTAGTCGGTTTTGATAATCAAAGCTGGACCAACCAATATGGTCTTTCGACCATAGGTCAGCCTATAGAGGAAATGGGGGCAAGGACCGCTGAGCTTGCGCTTGCAAAGATAAGCAATCCGGCTATGAGTGTTCAACACATAAAACTCATGCCCGTTGCTATAAAGAGAAGTTCTGCATGAAAAGAACATATCAACTGTACGGGGGTGTTATAGGTGAAGAAACTGATTTTAGTTATGTTGGTTGCTGTCATGGTGCTTTCATTGTCTTTTGCCAAGGTTAAGATCACGTACTTCGGCGATAACCAAGCTCAAAGCGTAGATGCCATTCTTACACAGATTTTCAACCAGTCACAGGACGATATTGAAGTAGAGTTCCTGCTTCAGTCATGGTCGACTGATGACAAACACACGGCTCTTGTAACCAGACTTGGGGCAAAGGATAAAAATCCTACGGTTTATCTTGGCGATGTCATTTGGCCTGCGGAGTTCGGAGCAGCTGGATGGGCTTTGGATCTAAGCCCTTATATGACCAAGGATGAACTGGCCAAGTTTATTCCCGGAACTATAAAATCATGTACTTACAACGGCAAGCTTTATGCCATTCCTGCTTTTACCGATGGAGGTCTTCTGTACTACAGAAAAGATCTTCTTGACAAGTATGGTTATAAACCGCCGACGACATGGGATGAACTGATAAAGATAGCCCAAGATGTTTCAAAGAAAGAAAATATTCATGGTTTTGTATTCCAGGCCAATCAGTACGAAGGACTTGTATGCGATATGGTTGAATATATTGCCGCCAATAACGGTGAAATAATCAATGACAAAAACGAAGTAAAGATAAATACGCCTGAAGTTATTGAAGCTATGCAGTTTATGCAGGATATGATTCATAAGTATAAGATAGCTCCGGAGTCTGTAACAACCTTCGGCGAAGAAGATGCAAGACAGGTATTCCAGCAGGGTAAAGCTGTTTTTATGAGAAACTGGCCTTACTGCAACTCAATAACCAACCTTGGCAGCTCAGAATCAGCTGTAAAGGGAAAGTATGGAATGGTTCCGATGCCAAGGGGTCCGAAAGGAAAAGCCGGCGCAGCTACTTTGGGAGGGTGGAATGTATTTGTAAATCCTTTCGCTCCTAAAGATGAAAAAGAAGCAGGAGTTAAGTTTGCAAAATTCTTGACATCAGAAGTGGCACAGATTCTTAGGGTAATTGTAGCAGGCAACTCTCCGACCAGAGTCGATGTTTATACTAATGCCGCCGCCCTTAAAGCCAACGGCGATCTCACAACTTACTATCCTATAATGATAAATGCCGTTCCCAGACCTGTTACTCCGTACTATGCTGAGATAACCCAGATTCTCCAGAAGGGTTTCCATTCTGTTGTTACCAACAAGAGTAAACCTGCAGATGCCGCAAAACAGATGGAAGCTGAAATAAAGAAAGTATACCAATAATTCAAACAAAGGAAATGTCTCCCTTTGCATAAAAGGGAGCGTTTCTTTATAAATAACGGAGGGATTATAATGTCTTCAAGAGTAAAAAGGGATACCGCAAGGGGCTTTTGGTTTGTTTTACCGGCTGTAGCTGTCATAGCACTGGTAACCTTTTTCCCCATAGCACGGACTTTTATTCTTTCTCTTTATAAATACAATCTCAAATTTCCGAGTATGAAAGCTTTTGTAGGTGTTAACAACTATATAAATCTTTTTCAGAATCAGGATTTTTTAAACTCTCTTACTGTCACTGTATCCTTTACCCTGGTTGCCGTGAGTATCGAAGCCGTTGCAGGGCTTCTCATCGCATTGCTTATAAACAAAGACTTCAAGGGCAGAGGGATGGTCCGTGCCTTCACTCTTATTCCTTGGGCAATTCCGACAGTCGCTTCTGCACAGATGTGGAGGCTTATGTATTCCGACCAGTTTGGAGTAATAAACGATATCGCTAAAAAAACTGGTATAGTACATGAGTATATCAATATAATAGGTCGCCAGCCTCAGGCTTTCTGGGCTATGGTATGTGCCGACGCATGGAAGACCATACCTTTCATGGCTTTGCTGTTATTGGCAGGACTTCAGACTATTCCTCCTCAGCTATATGAGGCCGCCAGAGTAGACGGTGCAAACAAATGGAAACAATTTTGGGCTATAACTCTGCCGATGCTTAAGCCAACACTTCTTGTAGCACTTATATTCAGAACTCTTGATACCTTTAAGGCTTTTGATATAGCCATATCTCTGACCAACGGAGGACCTGCATCAAGCACTGAGCTTCTTTCGCTCTACAACTATAAAGTTATGATGAATCAGCTTAACTTCGGAATGGGCGCTACTATTTCCATAGTAATATTTATATTTACAATGCTGATAGCTTTTCTGTTTATAAAAGTACTCGGCGCAAATCCTTACGGGAAGTGATGTCATGAAAAACAGACATAAAAATATCCTTGGAAAGGTTTTATTTTTTGTAGGGGTTGCCTTTGTAATATTTTTCATGTTTTTTCCTTTTTACTGGCTTTTTATATCATCACTCAAGGGAGATCAGGAGCTGTATAAGATGCCACCCAACTGGCTCGCACACAAACCCTTATGGAATAATTACATCAAAATCTTTACGGAGCACAACATAGGAAGAAATCTTCTCAACTCGCTTATGGTATCGACCATCACAACATTGGTCAGTCTTGCTATAGGAAGTTCCGCCGCATATGCACTTGCTAAGTTTAAAATGCGCGGGAAAAATTTTGTGCTTTCGCTTATACTTTCTGTATCTATGTTCCCCGGAATTGTTATTGTTTCGCCACTTTATATTTTATTTCAGCAGATGGGAATTATAAATTCTTTCGCATCTTTGATTCTTCCGTATCTGACTTTTTCCCTTCCGCTTACTATATGGACACTGCATTCTTTTTTCCAGCAGATTCCGGACGAGCTTGTAGAGGCAGCTTCAATAGATGGAGCATCACCTTTTAAGACTTTTATAAAAATAATAACTCCCCTTGCTGCTCCAGGAGTTTTTACCGCCGCCATTCTTACGTTTATAGGCGCGTGGAATGAACTGCTTTTTGCTAAAATTTTTATAACAGATTCAAAAAAATTTACCGTTCCTGTTTCTTTGATTCTTTTTCAGGGACAGTATGATTCTGCATGGAACCTGATAGCAGCTTCTTCGGTAGTTATAACTCTTCCTTTGATAATAATGGTCTTGTTGCTTCAGAAATATATAATTGCAGGTTTAACCGCAGGTGCAGTAAAAGATTAAAAACTGCCGCTAGTTTAAGCGGCAGTTTTTAATCTACAGATTTTGACCAGTTTTTCATAATATTTCATTACATGCCTACTAGTCCATAGACACTTGCAACATTTACTATGCAAGCTCTGGGTCGAGTCATAAGAAAAGCAAGGAAGGCTTTTGTCATGTACAGTGCTCCAAAAAAAATTTATTCCCAACGTCCATTCATAGAGTTCATACTCGCTTTCGCACACCATTCCGCTTGGTGCAACTCCTGCATTATTTACAAGAATGTCTATATCCCCAAAATCGTAGATCTCTTTTTTAGAAAGTTCTTCTACCATCTGTCTTTTTGATATATCGCACATAGCAACGCTGGCTCCTTCACAGGCGGCAGAAACTGCCAGTGCCTGTCCAATACCAGATCCGGCACCTGTTATAAGCATCACTTTATCTTTAATTTCCGTATACGCCTCCGGTTTAGCTTATATCTTTTATCATTGTTGTTATACTGTTGAAACCGATATCTTTGTAAAAAAGTGATTTTTCTGTCTTTATAGCTTTAAAACCGAGTTTTTCATAGAGCCTACGCGCATTTGTATTCGTATCTATAACATCAAGTCTTATACTTTTGAATCCAGTAGCTGTTGCATAAGAGAAAAGTGTTTTAATCATTCTACTTCCAATCCCCAACCCTCTTGCAGTCTTTTCAACCGTTATTCCATCCATCAAAAGCTCTCCATCTTTATGTTTGCGGTAATAAAAACGGCATGCGACACACTTGGCTGTTCCTGCGAAAATTCCATATCTCTTTATAAAATCACGAAAATAGAAGTTCACAAATCTGTATTTTCCATACTGGAAACCGCATATCCCAAGCAATTTTGAATTCTCATATGCTGAAATACAGTAATCAAGATTGAGACCTGTGCTTATAAGATTCAGAAAAGTACTCTCGTTTTTTACAGTATGTCGGAATTTTTGATAGAAAGCATCCATGAATAGCTTTCCAGCCTGGAATCTATCCTTGAGGCTTATTCCCTGTCTTATTATTATTTTTTCCATTTTATCACCCTAAAGAATTATGCACTATTTTTTAAAAAAAATCTTATCCAAAATTGCTAAAAAAATTCCGCATTCTCCAAAATAATGCGGAATTTATATTTCCAGCGGAACTCTTATTTCAATATAATGCTTTTGATCTTTACTTTTTCTGTAAAACTCATAAACCGGAGCATTTTTAAGTTTAACCCTTTTTTGTAAAGGCCATATTAAAAATACCCATTCATAAGCTTTTATAAGCTTTTCGTAATTGCCACAAAAATCAAAACATGCAAACATACCCCTTTTAAGTATCTTATCGGTACTACCGGATTTATATATATCCTTAAAAGTGCATTCCGAATTTCCGGAATTTTTAATAAAGCATAGATCGAACCTGCACTTGTCTGCAGGCGTAACCTGCGGATTATCGTATATAATGCCAAATGTTTTTTGACACACTTCGCTGCAGCTTTCACAAAAAACATCATTTTTCATAACCTCGGTGAGAATACGGTAATCCATAAAAAAACGTTTATACCGGTAAAAAATAT
>Ga0255344_1002060_pt1 | contig 25283 bp, 23 predicted proteins | sample wastewater_treat_5_FD_192414 | JGI IMG/M metagenome (GOLD analysis project Ga0255344, IMG submission 192414) | Wastewater microbial communities from Lulu Island WWTP, Vancouver, Canada - plant18 | ecosystem: Engineered > WWTP > Wastewater > Unclassified | place: Canada: Vancouver, British... | reverse complement strand
GCCGCTTCCGGATATTCCTGCATTTCACGGTCAAGCTCTGTGCGCGCGGCCACCGCATCAATTATCTCGGCCAGGTAGCGGGAAACAAGCGCCAGACACTTTTTTCTGCATTCGTCGAGACGAAATTTTTCTTTTTCCTCCCCGCTCAGGGTAAGGTTTTTTGTGCGCTCCATGACTATGTCAAGTGTGCTGCGAATCCCGCTCATATTGACCTCCACAAAAATAACGGTGAGAGTTCGTGCCTCTGCCGATCAAGGCGTTAATTGGTTTGTATCGGCGTCTCCTCCATTTGGGGCAGATGATACATTTCCATATTATTTAGCGCAAGAGCTGAATCGCAGTTTATGGTGACGAAGGTAAAATGTCCTTATTGCCGCACATGAGTTGCCAGCAGCGGCGGTTCCGGTTGCCGCGGGTATTTTTTCCGGAAGCGGTAAGGGAAACAAAAGAAGTTTCATGTGCTCCGGAGTGCTTGATAAAAGACGGATTATCTTATATCTTCGTTTCACTTCGGGGTTGTGTCGGGCAAATTTGCCGCCCGGCCGCCGCTCAGGTAATCATTTAAGCAATTCCCTCCGTTGGCACGGAGTGAGTTGTCATTTTTCATGGGGGCAAGATGAAACAGTTCTTCCTGACACCCGCCGCGGGCAAGAGGCTGATCGCAAAAGCGATCGCAAAACACACAGGCGTGCTGAGCGCCCTTAGAGGGGGAAAGGTGGTTGTGGTTGCGGGCACGACCAACGGCTTAGTGGCCTCGGAATTGCTGGAAATAATCGGGCAGGCACAGGATTTCACGAGACGGCGCTTTTTCCGCGGTATAGTGCTGCCGCCTGCGCAGCGGGTGACGAAAACAGGGATGCTTGCCGATAACACAGGCTTTCCCGGAGATGTCGTCATCAGTGATGGTGTCTGGCAAAAGGGAAAAACTATTTTCGATGTGGCCGATTCGCTTAAAGAAAATGATGTCATCCTAAAAGGGGCAAACGCCGTCAGTTTGGAGAGCAGGCGTGCGGCGATACTGATCGGGGACTCGCGTGCCGGTACAATCGGTGCGTCACTTCCCGCCTATTACGGCCGGCGGGTACGCCTCATTATTCCGGTCGGACTGGAAAAACGGATCTACGGTAATATTGATGAACTGGCGGCCGCCGTCAACGAACCAGGCGCTCACGGCCCGCGGCTTATGACCGTGCCCGGTGAAATTGTTACGGAAATCGAGGCCATCGCCATGCTTACAGGAGCCAGTGCCCGGCTCATCGCCGCCGGGGGAGTTGCCGGTGCAGAAGGAGGCATCCGCCTGGCAATCAGCGGTACGCCCTCCGAGGAAGACAAAGCGCTGACTCTTTTGCGATCCGTCGCCGGCGAACCGGCTTTTACTCTATGATTGAGGGCCAGGTTAGGCATGAACGGTCAACACCGCGGTCTTGCCCGCTGTCGCCACATACCACAAACTTACAGCTCTGAACGCGCCCGCGGGCAAAGAACAACGAATGGATGTCTGACAGATAAACCACCCTACGAGAACTTTCATCCTTTAGCCTTTGTCCTTTGTCCTTTAGCCTTTGTCCTTTAGCCTCTGGCCTTCATCCACGAACTACGAGCCATGAGCTATTTGCTCCTTATGTTCTGGATACCGGCCTTCGCCGGTATGACGACATTGCCGGTTACGCAGGGGCTGCAAAACTCTCCATACGACATATGGTATATTTTTGCTTGACAATGACTATATGTAGTGGTATGGCTGTCGGCAAATGAAGGGCTGAATTTCAGTCACAAGTTTACGGCGGAACAGCCGATAACATATATGAGGCGAACTTCAGGATAAGCCGCCGGCCACGGGACGCAAAAAGGGTGGCGGCCGAGCAAAGTGTAAACCTCACAACACAACTTTTAGCCAGGGGCGGATCAACGGGATCCGTCCCTTTTTTTTCACAACATGCTTGTTATCTCTTTTTCAGCATAATCCGCGAATCGGCGATGATGCACTCCTTTTGGGTGCACATCACCGGGTTCAAATCTATCGATTCCACCAGATCCTGCATGCTCATCACGAGGTGTGAAAAGTCGATGAGCGTTTTCGTCAAAAGCTCTAGATCGACAGGCACTGCTCCACGGTAGCCGGAAAGGAGTCTGCCGGCGGTGAGGCCCTGTATCATACATCCGGCATCGGCCTCGGTGAGCGGCGCCATGCGCAGGGACACGTCTTTATAAATCTCAACACCCACACCACCCATGCCCAGAAGAACCATCGGCCCGAACTGGAAATCATTTTGCGCACCGATGATGAGCTCCAGCCCCTTGACCATTTCCGCAATGAGCATGCCGGCGAAACCTTCTATCCGGGAAATACGCCGGAAGGCATCGGCAAGCGAGAGATCGTCCCTGATGCCGACAACCACACCTTTGACGTCGGACTTGTGGATCACGGTGGGGGAAACTATTTTGGCCACCACGGGATAGCCGATTTTTTGCGCGATGGCCATCGCCTGTGCCTCATCCGTGGCCACGTCATATTGCGGTGTATGGAAGCCGTACAGGGAAAAGATTTTCTGCGCATCCGGCTCCGTCACCCAGCCCCATTTTTCGTGCGCGGCTAAAATGTCATTCACTTCTTTTTTCAACACGGCTGCCTCCCGGCCAGAGCCTTCGCCATCAGCACCGCTCCCTCGATGGAGGAGGAAACGGGGATGCCGTTCAGCTCGAAGCCTTCAATGAGCATGGTGTATTTTTCCACCTGAGGGACGTAGGCGATAAAGGGCTTTTTGAATTGACGGCTGACGCTGCTAAGCTTGACACCGATGTCCAGCGTGATGCCCGGAAGGTATGGAAGGAGCAAAACCAAAACGCAGTCGATTTCCGCCGATGCCCCCATCGCTTTGGCGCAGGCGACAAAGTCTTCATCCACCCCGGAGCCGGTGAGATCGGCCGGGTTGGCCAGTGACGCGATTGAACGGATGCTCTCTGACAGGGCACTTTTTATCTGCGCCTGAAGCTCGCCCGACAGTGCCGGTGTGGAGAGTCCGGCCACCACACAGGCATCCGCCGCCATCGCCCCGTGTCCGCCACTGCCGGTGATGATACCGATATTCCTGCCGATGCCCCTTTCGTAAGCGCTCAATGCTTCGCAGAAGGAAACAAGTTCCCTCTCATCCGCCGCTTCAATGATATTGTGCTGCGCCATCGCGGCGGCAAAGCTTGCGTAATCTCCGGCCAGCGACGCGGTATGGCTGGAAACGGCGCGGTTCCCGGCCGCCGTTTTACCTGATTTCATAATTACGACCGGTTTGGGGCAGGCATCGGCCGCCGCGACAAACTCGCGGCCCTGGCCGGGGCCGAAACCCTCGACATAGAAAGCGATGACTTTCGTGGCCGGGTCTTGGGCAAGCCAGGCGAGCATTTCCTTTTCTCCGATAAGCGCCTTGTTCCCGACACTCACGGCCTTGGCCATACCCACGCCCTGCCCGGTGAACTTGATCATCTGATCGACTAAAATGCCGCCGCTCTGGCTGACAAAAGATACGCCGCCCGGTTCCGGCTTGATCATGCGCTCGATCGGCAGAAAAAAAGTATCGACCTTAGCGGGGACATATAAGCCCAGGCAGTTCGGCCCGATGAAAGGCAGATCCGCTTCACGGGCGATGCCGACAATCCGTTCCTGAAGGTCCGGACGCCCCCCTTCAGCAAATCCGCCGGAAATGATGGCGGCGGATTTCACTCCCGCCCGGACGCAGTCGGTCAGCACCTGTGGCACCAGCTCGGCGCGCGTCGCGATGACGGCGAGGTCTATTTTTTCCGGAATGTCCGCCACACCTGCATAGATGGTTTCACCGTGCCAGGCCCCGCCCCTGGGGTTGACCCCGTAAACTTCAACCGGGTAGCGGTTTTTGTTTTTGGCATAAATGACATTGGCCGGATGCCTGTCATTGGTGGCGGAAATGCCGATCACCGCCATGGTCTGCGGTTCAAAAAGCGGTTTAAGGTCCATAAAACAGCCTCCTCCCGTGTAATGGCTATCAGTGCAGGCAGTCCGGGCCATCTGCAAAATAAGTCCGGTACACCGATCCGCTTTTGATCATCATGAAATTTATCTGCCGGCCGGTGATGCCGCCGGAGCGGCGGTATGAGAAAAACGCGTCTGTCCGGCAGGCCGTACACAAGCCGGATGCCTCGATGTTGCCTGCGGGAATGCCGCTTTCGGTAAGCTGCTGCCGGTTGGCCTCCACCAGATCGAGCATCCATCTGCCCGGACGTGTACCGGCGGATAAAAACTCTCCGGCACGTGCAAAACATTGAAAGGCCCGGGCCACCTCCCCATCCACCTCATAGCAGCACCTTCCGATACAGGGGCCCAGTGCGGCCAGCATATCTCCGGGCAGTGAGCCGTACTGTTGTCTCATGAGCCGCACCACTTTCGCGGTGATTTCCAGCGCCGTGCCGCTGCGGCCGGCATGAACGGCGGCAATGACTTTTTTTACCCTGTCCACGACAAACAGTGGCACACAGTCGGCTGTTTTAATACAGATCGCCAGATTGGGCCGGTTGGTGACGACCGCATCGTAATTGAGCGCCTCGCGGGAGGTGAAATACTCACCGTGCGGCCCGATGACCAGAATATCGTCGCCGTGCACCTGATTGAGCACCAGGAAGTTGTCCAGCGGTATGTCAAAAGATGTGGCCAGCTTGTCCCAGTTGCCAAGCACCCGAAACTCCTCGTCACCCTCCTCAAAGCTCATGTTCATGCTTTTGTAGTCGTCGCGGGATAAGCCGCCCACCCTGGTGCAGAAAGCGTGAGTTAAAAAATCACACGATTTCAGAAGCGGTGATTCGAGATAGGCGATGGAGTTCTTTTTACTGACGGAAAACATATTTACGCTTTTAGCCTATCGCCGATGGTTTGTAAACCGGATTTGCCGGTGGGCGAAACCGTGAGACGGAAAAGCTCCACGAGCCTTTTTATGTCATCGGGAAGCGGCGCATGAAAAACCATCCTCTCCCCTTTTTCCGGATGCACGAACGACAGGGCGGCGGCATGTAGAGCCTGACGTGAAAAAGCCTTTATTTGCGCCCTTAACTTCGTGTCTTTGATCAAGAGAAATCGGGAAGCGCCGCCGTAAACACTGTCCCCCACCACCGGATGCCCCATACCGGACAGGTGCACACGAATCTGATGAGTCCGACCGGTCTTTAATTCTATATCCAAAAGCGTCGCCGTGATGAACCTTTCGCTCACTTTCCACAGGGTGAGGGCGTCTCTGCCCCGCCTGCTTTCGGTGGACATTTTTTTGCGGTCCACCGGGTGGCGTCCCACCGGCCTGGCTATCTCGCCTTTTTCCTCACGGACATCCCCCCAGACCAGGGCGGTGTATTTTTTTTCCACGTCACGCTTTTCAAATTGGGCGCCAAGATGACGATGCGCCTGCTCGGTTTTAGCTGCAACGATCAACCCCGATGTTTCCTTGTCCAGACGGTGGACGATGCCCGGCCGGAGAGCATCGCCTCCGCCGGCAAGCTCGTCGCAGTGGTGCAAAAGAGCATTCACCAGCGTCCGGTCGGGGTTGCCGGGCGCCGGGTGGACGACCATACCGGCGGGCTTGTTGATGACAATCAGCGAGGAATCCTCATAGACGATATCAAGCGCGATATCCTGGGCGACAGCCACCGGCACGCGCGCAGGCTCCATGTGCAGCTTAACCTTGTCTCCCTCTTTGAGCAGAAGGCCGGCCTTCGGTACACGGCCATTGACCCGGACATCGCCTTTTTCGATGGCGCCTTTTATTTGAGACCGGGAAAAGGACGGGTCCGCCTGCGCCAGAAAAATATCGACTCGCATCCCGGCCTCGGCCGCCGCGACGGTCAGGGACAGGTCTGTGGCCTTTTTTTCTTCCGCCATGGCAGAGGCGCTCCCCTATGAAGCGACGAGTTTGAGTGCGTCTGTGATGAAGCCGAATTCCGACTCCGTCACCGTGCGCAGATCGATCAATATTTCATTTTCATCCACGCGGACGAGCACGGGAACCGGCGCACGGCGCAGCCCCGCCTCCAGCCTGGCCGGCGTCAATTTATCAGAGCGGACACTGACGACAGTGGAAGGGATGTTTTGCGCCGGCAGGGAACCGCCACCGGCAGCGGCCACGGCTTGCCCGAGCCCGGCCGTGATGCCGGGAATACCGGCGCGCCTGATCTTTTGCAGCAATTTGCCGGCTCGTTTTTTAACGTCCGGTGCCGGCTCGGTCAGGGCCTTCAGCGTACGGAGCTTCGTCGCCGCCTCCTCCGGAACGAGGTAGTGCATAAGCGTCGCCTCCAGCGCGGCCAGTGTGAACTTGTCGATGCGCAGGGCGCGGTTGAGGGGATTTTTCTTGATGCGGGCGATAATGTCTTTTTCCCCCACGATGATGCCCGCCTGCGGCCCCCCAAGAAGCTTGTCGCCGCTGAAGGTGACCACATCGACATCCGTTGCCAGCACCTCCCGCACCGTCGGTTCGTGCTCGAGTCCGTAGCGGTCCAGATCGACCAGGCAGCCGCTTCCCAGATCGTCGAAAACGGGGATGTTGTTTTTTTTGCCCAGAGCGACCAGCGAAACAAGATCCGCCTCTTCGGTAAAGCCCACGATCCGGTAATTGCTGGTGTGTACTTTCAGAATCACACCCGTGTCCGGCCCGATGGCTTTTTCATAGTCGGACAGCCTTGTGCGGTTGGTTGTGCCGACCTCCCGCAGGATGGAGTTACTTTTGGCCATGACCTCGGGAATGCGAAACTCGCCGCCGATTTCAATAAGTTCGCCGCGCGAAACGATGGCTTCCCGGCCATCGGCCAGCGTGTTGAGAACCAGCAGAACCGCCGCCGCATTGTTATTCACGATAAGCGCGTCCGGGGCGCCGGTCAGACGGCAGATAAGCTCACCGACGTGGTCATAACGAAGTCCCCTTTCTCCCCTGGCCAGGTCAAACTCGAGGTTGGAGTAGCCTCGTCCCACCTCGACAATGCGCTCGATGGCTTCCGGGCACAGGGGGGCGCGCCCCAGGTTGGTGTGCAAAATAACGCCGGTGGCGTTCACCACCTGACGCAGTTTATATGAATGCAGATCATCGATAATTTTTTGTGCCTCATCTGCCGCCTGCTCATCCGACAGGCCCGCCGGCAGCTCCCTGCCGGTCGCGTTAAGGATGCGTTCCCGAAATTTTTGTACAACGGTGCGGCACGCGTCACGCACAATGTCATGCGAGGCCCTGCCATGGATGCCTCTTTTTTCCAGCAGGCTGATAATGTCGTCTATTTTCGGAATGGTCTTTAGTAATTCTTTTCTTTTCTCATCCATACTATACCTATGACAAAATGTTGGACGGCCCAGGTATGACCGTGTGTCAGGGAAGTTTCACACCGGCGGCCTGCCTGCGGCAGTGGTCGCGGAAGTTGTTCACGGCTATGAAAAACTCCCTCATCATGATCACCCAGTAGTATCTTCCCCAGGGTGTGAGATGAAGATTCGGTGAAAAATACCGGAAAGCACCGGCCAGTGTAAAAGCGGCCATTTCCTGCCAAAGTGTTTTCAAAAACCGTCCCTCATATTTTTCTTCAAGCTCCCGGACGTTGAGACGGGTGCTGAAGAGTTTCATCAAAAAGTCATAGCGTATCCGGTCGGCAAAGTCGAAGGTTCGCGCCGCCTCAAGCGGCAGACGGCCCTGCTCCAGCTCCTGGATGTAGCCTTCGATATCGAACGTATTTGCATAACACACGCCGTTTACATAACCGATAGCGCCGCTTCCCAGACCCGCGTACTCGTCAAAATCGACGACATATTCATCTATCAGTGACGAGCCGGTTTTTTTACGGGAAAAGCACCAGGCGGATGAGGAATCGTAATCCGCCTCGAGGCGGCGCAGGATCTGTTTGAAAAAGTCCTTTTCGCGGCGAAAGTTCACCTCTCCCATTTTTTCCTTCATCAGGCCCTGCGTCAGAGACGACACCATCAGGGGATAAAAAGTGATCTGCTGCATTTTAATCTTTTGCAGAACGTCCAGGTCCTCTTCCAGCATGGCAGAGGTCTGGCCGGGAAAGTTAAAGATCATGTCGGCATTGAGTGTGTCGAATTTACCCGACACCTGCTCCAGGCGAGCGGCGATTTCTTCGCCCGAGCCGTATTTATCGTAGCGGGCGATTTGCCTGAGCAGACCGTCATCGAATGTCTGCACACCCACCGAAAGGCGGTTCACGCCGGCCTGCCTGAGGATTTCAATGTTCGCGTCCGTGAGGTGATCAGGATTGGTCTCCACGGAAATGGAATCAATCGGGAAAAGCGCCCGCGCCAGCCTGAGAGTTTCTGCAAGCTCCCCGATCAGGACGGTGGGCGTGCCACCGCCCGCGTAAAGACCGGTAAAGCGGTAACCCCTCTGGCGGTAAAGGGCCATCTCCAGCCGCAGGGCGGCATGGTATCTGAAGGCCAGATCTTCGTTCAGCCGGACGCGGTGAAAGGAGCAGTATGGACAAAGCTCCTCGCAAAAAGGGATGTGAATATAAAGCAGGCGCGGCCTGACGTCGTTACACGACGGCAGATCATGCACCGCCCCTTCGTCAAATTTCAGGGCGCGGTCGAATTGTTTCCGCGCCGCTTTTGTAATAATGCTGTTAATCAAGATACTTCCCCATTGTTCGTGCCTGTGTAACGGCCCTTACTTCTAACAAAAGACATGCTGAAATTGCAAGCTGCGTTTACTTGAAATTGACCCCGATAGGTGTTATAGACCCAAAAAAAAAGCGAGGAAAACATAGCCGGTGGCGCCCAAAAGAGTCTTAACGCTTTGGAATGATGAAGGCATCGACGATGCCGATACATCCGTGCTGCGTAAAGTCTCCGCCGAGTGCCAGGCTCCCTTTGACAAGCAGACGCAGGAGGAGATCCAGGCGCTTATCGATTCCTTCATCTGCCGCGACGATGCATCCGGCCTGGCCGCGCCGCAGATCGGCATAAACAGGAGAATCATCATCTTCAGAAACAAGACTGCCGAGGATGGGAAGAAAAAACTCACGCTCGCCGATTGTGACGTCCTGGTCAACCCGCGGATTACTCAGTCACGCGGGGACAAGGTCGCGGCGGCGGAAGGCTGCCTGTCGTGCCCCCACATTCAGATCGAAGTCGAGCGGTTTCCCGAAATAAAAGTCCGCGCCTTGAACGCACAGGGTGAAAAGATCACGAAGCGCTACCTCGATTACACGGCGCGCGTCGTCCAGCATGAAATCGACCATCTCGACGGCAGGCTCATCGTCGATTATGAGGGAAGCCTCTATTACCCGAAAAACAAAGAAGCTCTCATCAATAAGCTCTTCAAGCAGTGAAATCCACACCGGGCGGAAAGCATGAAAAAAACCCCTTTATATGAAAAGCATCTCGCCCTGAACGCTAAAATCATCGATTTCGGCGGGTGGGCGATGCCTGTCCAATACACGGGGGTGATCGCCGAGCACAACGCAACCCGCAATGCCTGTTCCGTTTTCGACATCTGCCACATGGGAGAGATCAAAGTCACCGGCACCGGGGCACAGGCGCTGCTCCAGTTTGCACTCACGCGCGATCTGGCTGGACAAAAAGCAGGCCGGGTCAGGCTCGCTCTTCTGCTAAACGACCACGGCGGCATCATCGATGATCTCACCGTCTATAAAATGGCCGACGATCTCTTCATCCTGGTGACCAACGCCACTCGAACGGAAATGGTCCTCCACAGGCTTCGGTCCATACTGGCCGCAAGGAACTTCGACTGCCGCCTTGAAGACTTAAGTCATAAAACCGGCAAAGTTGACCTGCAGGGCCCGAAAGCCCAGGAGCTTTTACTCACACAGACGGATGCGGATTTAAAAAGTCTGGGCTTTTACAGTTTCTTAAAGGCCCAGGTCGCGGGAATCAAAGCCGTTATTTCCCGCAGCGGTTACACCGGTGAAGACGGATTTGAAATTTATGCTGCGTCGGAAAAAATCGGTCTCATCTGGGACCGACTGTTGGCGGCTGGCGCGGACTTCGGCCTGCAGCCGGCGGGGCTGGGAGCGCGCGACACGCTCCGGCTGGAGTGCGCCATGATGCTAAACGGTGAGGACATGACCGAGGACACATCGCCTCTGGAGGTCACCTATGGCTGGCTTCTGGATTGGGACAAGGACTTTGCCGGCAAAGAGGCGGCGGCCGCGCTTCGCGACCGGGGAATCGACAAAAAACTGGTCGGATTTGAAATGACCGGCCGCGGCATCGCCCGCCACGGCTATAGTGTCTATCACGGCGAAAAACCGGCAGGCTTTGTTACTTCCGGCAGCTTCTCTCCCACTTTGACCAAAGCCATAGGGCTTGCGATGCTTGATATACCCTGCGCCGCCGAAGGAACGGACCTTTCGGTCATCATCCGCGACAAGCCGGCCTCGGCCAAAGTGGTCAAAATACCGTTTTATAAAAGAGAAAAATCCTGACGCCGGGCGCTGCGCCTGCACGGAAGTTTACCACGGGCCTCCGGCGTTTATTTATCTTTGCAAAAAAATAATTCTAAAAAAGGAGATACAGGGATGCCCAAACCGAACCCATCCGACAGATTTTATTCCAAAGATCATGAGTGGATCAAAGACCTGGGCGACGGAACCGCCCTCATCGGGATTACCGACTACGCCCAGGAGATGCTCACCGATATCGTCTTTGTAGAACTTCCGGAGCCAGGCAAAAAAATCGCCGCCGGCGAGCCGCTGGCCGTGGTTGAATCAGTCAAGTCGGTCTCCGATGTGTACGCGCCCGTCGGGTGCGAGGTCATTGAAGTGAACACGGAGCTCGAAGGCGCACCCGAGCTGATCAACTCGGACGCTTTCGGAGCGGGCTGGATCGCTAAAGTGAGGCCGGATGACGCGGCTGAGCTGGGGACTCTCCTCGCCGCGGCCGATTACAACAAACTGATCAGAGAGGACGGGCAATAGCTCATGGACTACTGCCCCCACACCCCTGAAGACATCGAGCAGATGCAGGCGGCCATCGGCATAAAAAGCATCGACGAGTTGTTTGACGATATTCCTCATAAATACCGACTCAAAAACATTCCCGGTGTTCCTTCATCACTTTCGCAGCAGGAGACGCTTGAGCTCCTCAAGGCCATTGCCGCCCGTAACGAGGTGCCAAAGCTTACACTCACCGGAGCAGGCGCCTACGCCCATTTCATCCCGCCGGTCGTGGGACACATCGTCGGACGGGCCGAGTTTTACACGGCCTACACCCCTTATCAGGCGGAGATCAGCCAGGGCATCCTGCAGGCGATTTATGAATATCAGACGATGATCGCCCATCTCACCGGCACGGAAATCGCAAACGCCTCCATGTACGACGGGGCCTCGGCAATGGCGGAGGCGGCCGTCCTCGCCTCGAAAATATCCGGCCGGAATAAAATTCTTGTCGCGTGCTCGGTTCATCCCCAGTACCGGCAGGTCCTCTCAACCTATCTGTGGGCAAACGGCCTTAACATGAGCGAAATTCCCTACACGCCGACCGGCCAGTTCGATACATTAGCTTTGTCAAAAGAGCTTGACGACTCCGTTGCGGCGATTATCATACAGAATCCGAATTTTTTCGGCTGCATCGAGGACGTCCGGCCCATCGCACAAGCCGCGCACGAGCGGGGGGCGATGCTTATTGCGGTCCTTGGCGATGCCACCAGTCTGGGCATTTTAGAACCGGCAGGCGCCTCTGGCGCGGACTTTGTCGTTGGAGAAGGACAGAGCTTCGGCAATCCCCTTTCTTACGGAGGCCCGTATCTGGGGATTTTCGCCGCGCGGGAAAAATATCTCCGGCGGATACCGGGCAGAATTGCCGGTGCGACTGTCGATAAAAACGGGAAAAGAGGCTTCGTCCTGACGCTGCAGACCCGCGAGCAGCACATCCGCCGTGAAAAAGCGACCTCGAACATCTGCTCGAACGAGGCCCTGTGCGCGCTGACCGCCTGCGTTTATCTGGCGGCCCTGGGGAAGAATCTGCGCAGCCTGGCGCTTCTGAATATCTACAAGGCTCAATACTTAAAAACCAGGCTTTCAGAACTTAGGGGCTGGCGTCAGATTTTTTCCGCTCCGGTCTATAACGAATTCGTTTTTGCCTGCCCGGACGCAAAAGCCGCCAACGCCAGGCTCCGTAAAGCCGGCATGACAGGCGCCTACGAGACGGCCCGGGATTACCCGGAGCTGTACAATACTCTTCTTTTTTGCGCCACCGAGCTGCTTTCCAAAAAGGACCTGGATCGTGTCGTGGAGACACTAAAAGAGGGGGAGGGCTGATGGAACTCATTTTTGAAAAGAGCAGACCGGGCAGGGCCGCAGTGGATGTGCCGGCAAGTGACGTGCCGCCGGTGGATTTGAATGAGGCGATCGGTGAAAAATATCTCCGCCGCGATCTCGATCTGCCGGAAGTTGCCGAAATCGATCTCGTGCGGCATTTCACCGGTCTTTCCAGAAGGAACTTCGGCGTGGATCTGGGCTTTTATCCGCTTGGTTCCTGCACGATGAAATACAACCCGAAGCTAAATGAAGACGCGGCCGCCCAGCCGGGCTTTACCGCACTCCATCCGGCCTGTGATGAGAGTTTCGCGCAGGGCAATCTCGAGCTTATGTTTTCCATGCAGCGCCTGCTCAGTCATATTTTCGGCATGGCCGATTTCACTCTTCAGCCGGCGGCCGGCGCTCATGGCGAACTTTGCGGCGTAATGATGATCAGAAAATATTTCGAAAGCAGGTCCGAGAAGCGCCGCATTATTTTGATTCCCGATACGGCACACGGCACCAATCCCGCCTCCGGTGCGCTTTGCGGCTTCGAGACGGTGAATCTGCGCTCCAACGCCGAAGGCGGTGTCGATCTGGCGCACCTCGAGTCTCTCATGAATGACGAGGTGGCGGCGCTCATGCTGACCAATCCAAGTACGCTGGGCCTGTTTGAGCGAAACATCGAAAAAGTCGCCTCACTCGTGCACGACCGGGGGGCGCTCCTTTACGGAGACGGGGCCAATGCCAATGCATTTTTAGGGAAGGTCAGGCCCGGAGACCTGGGCTTTGATGTCATTCAACTAAATTTGCACAAGACATTTTCCACACCCCACGGGGGAGGGGGGCCCGGAAGCGGGCCGGTCGGCGTCTCGGCAAAACTGGCCGATTATCTGCCGGTGCCCAGGATCGTGAAACGAGGTGATGGCTACGCCTGGTCGGATAACTTTCCCGAAAGCATAGGCCGGGTGCGCTCTTTTTACGGAAATTTCTCCGTGGTGGTCAAGGCCTATGCCTACATCCGCTCGCTGGGGGCCGAAGGGCTCAGGCGCGCCGCGGAAATGGCCGTCCTCAACGCCAATTATATAAAAGAAAAACTAAAACACCACTACGACCTTCCCTACGACCGGGTGTGCATGCACGAGTGCGTTTTTTCCGGGAGCCGTCAGGTGGCCCAAAGCGGCATCCACACCTCCGATATCGCCAAAAGGCTCATCGATTTCGGCTACCATCCGCCGACGATTTATTTTCCGCTCATCGTGCCGGAGGCAATGATGATCGAACCTACGGAAACGGAAAGCAAGGAGACACTCGATTCCTTCTGTGAGGCGATGATCAACATAGCCGAAGAGGCGAAAACAAATCCGCAACTGCTCCGTGACGCGCCCGTTACCACACCGGTGGCGCGGCTCGATGAGGTGCTCGCGGCGAGACGGCCTGATGTGGCATGGAAAAAACCATAAGGGCCTCTGCGCGACTTTGACAAGCGATGGATTTACCGCAAAAAAACACTTATCTGCGAAAGCCTCCCTGGCTTAAGGTGCGCCCGCCTTACGGCGGGGAGGCCCGCAAAGTCAGATCTTTTCTGGCCGGTCTTTCCCTCCACACAGTCTGCCAGGAAGCGGCCTGCCCCAACATGTCCGAATGCTTCGCCTCCGGCACCGCCACTTTTTTAATCCTCGGCAATATCTGCACGCGCGGTTGCCGCTACTGTAACATCCGCCATGGCGTTCCCAGAGATCCGGACGAGCGCGAAATTGAAAACCTCATTGCCGCCGTGCAGGAAATGAACCTAGGCTATGTGGTGATCACCTCCGTGACCAGAGACGACCTGCCCGACGGAGGTGCCGGTTTTTTCGCCGACTGTATCCACCGTCTGCGGGAGGCTCTGCCATCCTGCAAAATCGAGGTTTTGATTCCGGACTTTCAGGGCAGTGACCGGGCGCTTGCCAAAATAATCGAAGCTGCGCCCGATGTCATCAATCACAATATCGAGGTCGCCTTTCCTTTCTATTCACAGCTTCGTCCCCGGGGAAGTTACCGTGCCTCTCTTCGGCTTCTGACCAATGTGGCCAGGGCGGGCCTGGTTTCCAAAAGCGGGTTCATGGTGGGCTTCGGGGAGGGGAAAGACGATGTCATAAATCTGCTTCGTGATCTGGCCGGCGCCGCCTGCCGGCGGGTGACGATCGGCCAGTACCAGCAGCCGACGCTACACCACTGGCCGGTGGCTCGCTACTACCACCCGGACGAATTTGCCGCCTTCAGGGAGACAGCCCTGACGCTGGGATTTGAACAGGTGGAGGCAGGCCCCCTGGTCCGCAGCTCCTACCGCGCGGCCCGGCAGATTCAATGCGCCGGGAAAAACCGGCCCGCACAGGAACCGGTATAGAGTCATACTATATTCTTATGCCGTCATTTACTGGAACAGTTTCCGTATCGCGATTTTGTTGATTTTACCGACGCTGGTTTTGGGAAGGGCATCGACGATGCGCACCTTATCCGGCACGCCGTATTTGGGAATTTTTCCCTCCGCGGCGGCCTGGACAAGAAAGTCGCGCAACTGTGTCCCGCTTACACTTTTTTCATAACCGGGCTTCACGACGACAACCATGAGAGGCCTCTCTCCCCATTTCGCATCGGGGATACCGATGGCTGCGGATTCGACAACCGCTTCATGCTGGCTCATGATGTTTTCCAAATCCAGCGATGAGATCCACTCTCCGCCTGTTTTTATTACGTCCTTGATCCGGTCGGTGACCTGCAGATAGCCTTCCTCGTTTATATAACCGATATCGCCCGTATGCAGCCATCCGTCACGCCATAGTTCTTTGGTGCGCTGCGGGTCTTTCCAGTAAGTCTGTGTCAGCCACGGAGCGCGCAGGCATACCTCACCGGTGGAAACCCCGTCGTGGAGCACTTCTTGCCCTGCCGGATCGAAAATCCGCACATAGACAAAAGGTGCGGGAAGACCGGTCATGATGAGCGTATCGACGAGCTCCTGCGGCGGCCGGCCCAGCATGTGGTTTTTGAGATTGGCCCTTGTGGCCAGCGGACAGGTTTCCGACATGCCGTAGGAGGCGTATATCTGTATTCCTTTTTCCATGGCCGCCAGCGCCAGCCCCTTGTTGAGGCGGGCCCCCCCGATGATCACCTTCCAGCGCGAAAGATCGGTTTTTGCCGCCGCCGGATGCCCGAGGATCATCTGCAGGACGGTGGGGACGCAGTGCGAGTAGGTGACCTGTTCTTCTTCGATCAGCCTCAATATCGTTTCCGGCTCGTAGCGGCCGGGATACACCTGCTTTGTTCCCATCAGCGTGGCGCCGTAGGGCACGCCCCAGGCGTGGACATGAAACATGGGCGTAAGCGGCATATAAACATCGTTGGAACGGAAGCGACAGACGGACTCGAACGCTCCCTGGCTGATGATCCCCGCCTGCGTGTGCAGCACGAGCTGGCGGTGTGAAAAATAAACACCTTTGGGAAGGCCCGTGGTGCCCGTGGTGTAAAATGTGGTGGCTCTCGTGCGTTCATCAAAATCAGGGAAGTCGTAGTCGGGACTGGAGGCGGCAAGCAGAGCCTCGTATTCGCCGGCAAACTCGATCGGCGATTCGGTAATACGGCCGTCGTCCGTGATCAAGATGAATTTTTTCACCGTGGTCAGTCTATCGAGCAGAGGCTCCAGCACAGGGAGAAAGTCGGCATGGACCACGACGACTTTGTCTTCGGCATGGTTCATCGTATAGAGGATCTGATCGGGGGAAAACCGCCAGTTTTGCGTGTGCAAAACAGCACCCATCATCGGAATCGCGAAAAAGCACTCCAGATAACGGTGCGAGTCATAATCAAAAACACAGACAGTGTCGCCGAATCCGACACCGAGGCCGGCCAGCGCATTGGCCAGTCTGGCGGTCCTGGCAAAAAAATCCCGATAGGTCAGGCGGACCCGGTCGCGATAGATAATTTCCCTGTCCGGCGAGTAAACACGGGGGCTTTCCAGAATATGCCTGATGAGCAGCTGGTAATCATAACTCTCGCCCGGTGCGTATGTCTTTTTGCTGCCGGTATCCATCCGCCAACTCCTCCGGCACGGGTGGCCCGCGCTCGTATAAATGAAAACGAGACGGGCGGCACTGTTTGGCCGCCTGTCCCGTTTTGGCTTACTAGATCAGTTTCAGATAATGTTTCACCAGGTATTCGGCAGTCTGCAGCGCGCCCTTGGCCGCACCAAGCTTGGTGTTGTGCGCCAGACAGACATACTTGATTCCGTTGGGGATGACCGGGTCCTTGCGAATACGCCCCACCGTCACGGTCATGCCGCCGCCTTTGTCGCGATCAACACGCGGCTGCGGACGGAAGGGGTCGTCGGTGACATCGATCAGATGAGGCGGGGAGCTCGGCAGGTGCAGCTCGGCAAAGTCCCTGCCATATTCCATCATCGCCTGCTTGACCTCTTCGGGGGTGCAGGGTTTTTCCGTCTGCACAAACGCGCATACCAGATGGCCGTCGAGCACGGGCACGCGGTTGCAGGCGGCAGTGATGCCGAAAGGCGCGCTGATGATTTTGTCGCCCGACAGGCGGCCCAGAATTTTCTGCGGCTCCGTCTCCACCTTCGGCTCCTCTCCGGATATGTAGGGGACGACATTTTCCATCATATCCATGGCGGACAGGCCGGGCGTGCGGCCCGCACCCGACATGGCCTGCAGCGAAGTCATCATCACCTGTTTAACACCGAACTTGTCCAGAACAGGTTTCAAAGAGACAACCAGCCCCGCGATGGTGCAGTTGGATTTGGGAGAGATGAAGCCCTTCCAGCCGCGGTTTTTCCGCTGGACATCCAGCAGTGCCGCATGTTCCATGTTGACGCCGCCCACTAAAATCGGCGTGTCCTCCTCATAGCGGAATGCTGAAGCGGTGCTGATGACCGGTGTGGTTTTCGCATATTTGGGCTCAAGATCTTTTGCCGGCCCGGCATCCATGGTCGAGAAAATTACATCGACAGATGTCGGGTCGAAAGAGGCGGCCTCTTCCACCATCATATCGGCAATGTCTGCAGGCAGTTCTTCCGGACACCACCAGCGGATCGAGCCGTTGGCATCGCGAAGTGCGTCTATATATTTTTTCCCGGCGGAACGTTCCGATGCGACGAGTTTCAAGATTTGAAACCAGGGATGCCCCAGAAGGCTCACGATCGCCTGCTGCCCCACAATGCCGGTCGCGCCCACAATGGCAATTTTTAACATAAATTATTCTCCTCCACTTAATTTGGTTCGTTGTCTTTCAGAATTTGTCTTGCTTTTTCCACATCCAGCGTTATCTGGCGCTTCAAGCTTTCGGGAGAGTCAAACTTGACGATCTCCCGCAGTTTCTCCACGAAAAGCACATTTATTTTTTTACCTCTTAAGTCTCCTGTGAAATCGAGCAGAAAGACTTCAAAGGTGGATGAGTAGTCTTCAAAGGTGGGTTTGGCGCCGAGATTGAGGGCCCCCATGTAACAGCTGCCGTCAACCATGACAAAAGCGGCATAAATGCCCGGCGGCGGCAGCAGCTCTTTTTCCGGCTCGATGTTGGCGGTGGGAAAACCCAGGCCCTCACCGCGGCCCGCACCTGAACCTACGGGGCCGGCGACATTGTAGAAGCGCCCCATCAGCTTCGCGGCCGTTTTCACATCTCCTGCCAGAATATAGTTACGAATCAGTGTGCTGCTGACGATTTCACCGTTTATTTTAAAGGCTTCGATAACTTCGACGGAAAATCCGCAGATCCTCCCCTGCTCGATCAGATAGGCGTCATTTCCCTGGCGCGCCTGCCCGAAAACATAATCATGGCCGATGATGACTTTGGACACGCCGAGTTTTTTGCACAAAAACCCCTGCACGAACTCGGCGGCAGTTGTTTTGGAATAGGCCAGATCAAAATGAATGACCGCCACCGCATCAACTCCGCATGCGGCCAGACGAGCCATTTTTTCTGCTCGTGTGGTAATCAGATAAAAAGGCCGGATATTGGGGTGCAAAATCATTTTAGGGTGGGGGTCGAAAGTGATGACCAGAGATTTACGGCCGGCTTGTTTTGCTTCCCAAGCCAGCTTGCCGCAGATATGCTGATGGCTCAGGTGTACACCGTCGAAATTCCCGATAGTGACAAACGCGCCGCGGAAATCCCCGGTTATTGCTTCAATGCCTTCAAATTCAATCATTATTCTTCCATCAACCAAATCCGGCAGCGATGCACAATAGCATTTTACACATTAAATTCAAGCTCATTTTAGCTTGACAAGAGGCATGCTTCGGTATAATCACGGTCGCGTGCCGAAGTGGCGGAATTGGTAGACGCGCTAGGTTCAGGGTCTAGTGGGCGTACGCCTGTGCTGGTTCAAATCCAGTCTTCGGCACCATTTTTATATCCGCATCAATGTGCCTCCAACCGGTCCACTCATTTGAGAAAACCTGGGACCGGCATACTCCCTGACTGCCGACCGACGGTTCGGGGCCTTGAAAAAACCGATTTACGCAAATGATTGAAACTCTGACCGACAACCTCGCCACATATTTAAACAGCTCTGTCATTCTTTCTTTTGCCGCCGCCTACCTGGGAGGCGTGGTAATCAGTTTTACCCCCTGCACCTACCCCCTGATCCCCGTCACGGCAGGATTCATCGGTGCGCAGCAGGCAGGCTCGAAGATGCGCGGCTTTCTGCTTTCGCTGATTTACGTAGTGGGCATGTCCGTGACGTATGCCGTGCTGGGAGCAGTGGCGGCCCTCTCCGGGAGACTCTTCGGCCAGATGCAGACGACACCCCTTGTCTATTTCGTCATGGCCAACATCTGCCTGCTCATGGGTCTGGCCATGCTCGATGTTTTCAGGATTTCCCTGCCCGTCCCGCAAAGTATCATGAAATACACGGGCGGAGGCAAAAAAGGGTTTATCCCGGCTTTCCTTCTGGGTGTAGCTTCAGGTTTTGTCATCGGCCCCTGCACGGCGCCGGCTCTGGGCGTGCTGCTGGGTTTCGTGGCGCTCAAGACTCATCTTCTGCAGGGGATTGGGCTTTTGTTAACTTTCGCCTTCGGTATGGGTACGCTTCTGATACTGGTGGGAACTTTCACCGGATTTATTGCGGCGCTTCCACGCTCGGGCGCCTGGATGACGGTTATATCGAAAATTTTCGGCATTATTTTAATTGGCGCTGCCGAGTATTTCCTGTATAGTGCGGGAACTCTCGCGTTTTAATCCAAGGAGCAACATGCAGAAAAAAATCAGTATTATCATAACCCTGGCGCTGGTTCTTTTCTTTGGCGGTAAGACCGTCTCATGGAGCCAGTATATTCCCAATGCGCCTTTCAAGCCAAAGGTACTGGTAGCACCGGATTTCAGCATTAAGGATACCGAGGGCAAAATATTTAGCCTCTCCGCACACCGCGGCAAGCCTGTTTTGATTTTTTTCGGCACCACCTGGTGCCCGGGGTGCCGCGCGGAAATACCAGTTTATAAAAAAGTTCACGAAACTTACTCCCCGCGCGGACTGGTCGTGATATATATCGATATCATGGAGCCGGCAAAAAAAGTCGCGCGCTTTGCCCAGACCAATTCGATTACCTACCGGGTGCTTCTTGATGAAAACGGCGAGGTAAGCCGCGCCTATAACGTCGTCGGCGTACCGATGATCATTCTGCTTGACAAAGACGGTATTGTAACCAAAATCGGCCACAGTTCTTCGGAGATGCCTCTGGAGAAAGTTCTGACGGATCAGTGATATCCTCCGGATATCGGCCTTGACTGCACAAACACAGACTCTATCAAAAGCTCATCGTTTGACGATAATGCTCATCGGAAAACATAATTGCGGCACCCGATCTCCGGATGCGGTATTGCAGGCGAAAAATTGTGCTGTTTGTGCAACCGGCCATAAACCGGCAGAGTGAGCGATTCAAACGGAAAGGCTTTTCGTGCAGGTGATCAGAATTGATAATCTGGCCGTGTACAACTCGCGGCCGGAGCAGGGCAGGCATCGTCCCGTTCTTTTCATTCACGGCGCGGGCGGCACCGGCCTGTACTGGAGGAACTACCTTTCGTATTTTGCCCGCGAGGGCAGGGAGGCCTTTGCCGTCAGCCTGAGAGGTCACCATCCATCACAGCGCGAAGAGGGTTTGGCCCATGTTACATTGGAGGACTATATCGAGGATGTGGAAAAAGTCATCGCGCGTCTTGGCATTCAAAACTGTGCGCTCGTCGGACACAGCCTCGGCGCCATCGTCGCCCAGAAGACGGCCGAAAATATCTCGCGCGTCGGGGCGCTGGTCACCATTGCCGGGGCTCCGCCTTTCGGCATTCTTCCTGCGCCGGACGAATTCAATGTCGATCTGCCCTATTCCGGAACTCTGGTCAGAACAATGTGGGGAGCAATGAGCGCCAGGCCGGTAAAGCCGACATTTGCCATGGCAGAAAAAGCCTTTCTCAACAATATCGCAGCAAATGAGAGAAGGGAGGTTTTCAAAATGTTTGCAGCCGAGTCACTCGTTGCCCTGTACCAGGTTGCCCAGGGGTATCCGGTTTATCCTTCGCGGATCAAATGCCCGCGGCTGGTGATCGGCTGCGCCAGGGACGTCCTGGCCCCTCCGTCTTTACAAAGAAGACTGGCCCAATACCTGGATGCTGATTATATTGAATATGAACAATTCGCCCATCTGCCGATGCTGGAGAGCGGATGGGAAAAATCGGCCAGGGACGTAAGCGAGTGGCTGAATGAAAAGGACCGTAGTGCTTTTGCAACAGGTATGCTCACAAAAGGCGGTATGCCGGCGGTGGAAAAGTGAACTTTAAACTGATTTTAATGAAGGACGAGTGTTAAATGAAATACGGGGACGATATCTACATTTATGAGTGGGCGAACTATTTTGACAACAACTGCAACAGCTATTATATCGGCGGCGGTGTCAAGGCTCTGATTGATCCGGGCCTTACTCGTTATCTGCCCGATCTTCTCAACCGGATGGACAATGACGGGATTAAAAAAAATGATATCAGGTATGTGATCAACACTCATTCCCATCCCGACCACTTTCAGGGCTCCGAGCTTTTTGATCCCGGCGAGGTCGGCATCGCCATGCACCGTAAGGAAGTGGAATTCCTCAAAGGAGTCGGGGGCGAGTTGTATGGCCTGTTCGGGATCACCGTGCCACAGATGCAAATCAATATGGAGCTCGAGAACGGCCGGCTTGAGTTGGGGGATGAGGTATTTAAAGTGATCTGCATTCCCGGTCACACGCCCGGCTCTATCGGTCTTTACTCCCCCGGAAGAAAAGTGCTTTTTTCCGGAGATGTCGTGTTTCAGCAGAACGTCGGACGCACCGATTTCCCGGGGGGCAGCGGCCAGCTGCTCAAAAAAAGCATCGTCACACTGTCCGAACTCGACACGGAGTTGCTTTTGCCGGGACATATGGGTATCATCGACGGTCATGACAATGTGCAGGATAATTTCAACATAATCATTCAGAATATATTTCCTTACATTCAGTAAAAAGACGGAGGTGTCGCCCGCGATGGCCGGTGAGGGGAACAAAGTAATCTATTCGATGATCGGAGTGAGTAAGGTCTACGATACCAGGCCGGTGCTCAAGGATATTTACCTGTCATATTTTTACGGAGCGAAGATCGGCGTCATCGGGCTGAACGGCTCCGGCAAGAGCTCGCTTTTAAAAATTCTGGCCGGCGTCGATCAGAATTTTCTTGGTAAAACCATCCTGTCCCCCGGCCATACAGTGGGCTATCTGGAACAGGAGCCGCAACTGGACGAGACGAAGACTGTCGGAGAAATTGTCGCCCAGGGCGTTTCGGAAATCATGGACGTCGTCAATGAATACAATGCCGTCAATGAGAAATTTGCCGAGGAAATGTCCGATGAAGAGATGACCAGACTCTGCGACCGGCAGGCCCGGCTTCAGGAAAAAATGGATGCTTTCGATGCCTGGGATATCGACTCACGCCTGGAAATGGCGATGGATGCCCTGCGCTGCCCGCCCGCCGACGCACCCGTCGGGGTCCTCTCCGGCGGCGAGAGGCGCCGCGTCGCCCTGTGCCGCCTGCTTTTACAAAAACCGGACATACTTCTTCTGGACGAACCGACCAACCATCTGGATGCTGAGTCCGTCGCATGGCTGGAACACCATCTGCAAAAATACGAAGGGACCGTCATCGCCGTCACGCATGACCGTTATTTTCTCGACAATGTCGCCGGTTGGATCCTCGAGCTCGACCGCGGGCAGGGCATACCCTGGCAGGGTAATTATTCCTCGTGGCTGGAGCAGAAGCAAAACCGCTTAAAAAATGAAGACAAGGCGGAAAGCCATCGCATCAAGACACTCGAGAGAGAGCTGGAATGGATCCGCATGTCACCCAAGGGAAGGCATGCCAAATCCAAGGCGCGCATCAGGGCCTATGAAGAGCTTTTGAACAAAGACCATCAACGTGAATCAGGCACAAGGGAGATTTTCATTGCGCCCGGCCCCCGCCTGGGCGATCTGGTCATTGAGTCGCAGAATGTCGTCAAGGGATACGGCGACAAGCTGCTTATAGAGGGGATGAGTTTTTCCCTGCCGCCCGGTGGCATCATCGGTGTGATCGGCCCCAACGGAGCGGGCAAAACTACCCTGTTTCGCATGATCACCGGGCAGGAAAAACCCGACTCTGGAACGATCCGCATCGGCGAAACGGTGAAGCTCGCCTACGTCGATCAGAGCCGTGACTCACTCGATCCGGACAAAAGCATCTGGGAAATGATCTCAGACGGCCAGGACACTATCAGCCTCGGCGGGCGGCAGATAAATTCGCGCGCCTATGTGTCACGCTTTAACTTCTCCGGCACCGATCAGCAAAAGAAAGTCGGGACCCTTTCCGGGGGTGAGCGAAACCGTGTCCATCTGGCGCGGATGCTCAAGGAGGGGGGCAATGTCCTTTTACTTGACGAACCTACCAACGACCTGGACGTAAATACGCTGCGTGCTCTGGAAGACTCACTGGAGAGCTTTGCCGGATGCGTGGTCGTAATAAGCCACGACCGGTGGTTTCTGGACCGCATCTGCACCCACATCCTCGCCTTTGAAGGTGACAGCAAAGTTCTCTTCTTCGACGGCAACTACACGGAATACGAGGAAGACTACAAAAAGAGATTCGGCTCGGCAGCCGGCCAGCCGCACCGGATTAAATACAGACAGCTCACAAGAAGATAGGCTGAATCTTTAACCGGCGATCCCCGGTGATGATTTTCGTTGCGGATCTGTCAATCAGGGAAGCTTGATTTTTCGTTTTTCCCGCTCGGGATGCGCGCGGTAAAAAATGGCCACATTCCCGATCATGCCGACCTGCTCGCTTTTCGTCCGGGCGGCTATTTCTTCGGAAAGCTCCTTTTTCGAGTCTTTAAACTCGCCGAATTTCACCTTTATCAGCTCATGATCTTTCAGCGCCAGATCGACCGAACCCACAAGCTGCCCGGTTACACCTTTTGCACCGACAATGACCAACGGCCTTAAATGATGCGCCAATCCGCGCAGATATTTTCGTTGTATTCCGGTTAGTTTGTCCATCTGACCATTAAATTAAAAAGTAGTAACGTATAATTCTTTTCTTGCATTAAAGAAGCAGCCCTCGATCTGGCAGAGCTTTGTTAACTGAATAAAAACAAATACCATCAGGAAGGCTACATCTCACAATAGCAAATCATTCTAGGAAAACAAAGTGATAAAAGCGGGGCAGATTATTCCGATCGAACAGGAACAGTTAACCAGTCACTCGGATAAAGTTTATAGAATGAAGCCACAATATAGAAATTTTAGCATTGTCCCGACTTTGACAGCAACTGCGGATTTTGTCGTAAAAACATACATAATATCAACGAAAGGGTTCTTGGTTTTTCAAAAGTGTAGTGAACAAAGTAGCTGTTGATATCATACAATATATTGTATTTATCTATAATCGTGCCAAACAGGAAGCATGTTTATCAAGGCGACAACCACGTTGGACAGACCTACTACCACCTTGTGGAGAGCTATAGGCAAAACGGTAAAGTTAAACACCGCACCCTGCTGTCGCTGGGCAAGGCCGGTGAAGACCGTATGGATGAGCTTCTTGCCGCCATCAGCAAACATAAAGAAGTCTTGAGCATCCTGGAGATGGCCAAAAGTATTGACGTGAAGGACACCTATATCCTTGGGCCGCTTTTGGTTTTGGAGCGATTGTTTGAAAAGAGCGGCATCAATGCAATTCTGGAAACCATCACGGCCTCACATTCCAAATTAGAATTTGATTTACGGGGACTTGTTTTTACCATGGCCGCCGCTCGGTTTGTGCGTCTGTGCTCCAGGCTCAAGGTTTTCGAATATTCGCGGAAGCGCTTCTACCCGTGGTGACTCAAAATATTGGACTTCATCAATTGTATCGGACCCTCATCGGACTCAAACAACCGCCCAAGCTCCTTCGCATTACAAAAAGTGAAAATGTAGTGGCACAAGCCTGAAGTGTGTCTGTAACCTGCTATTTTAACTGAATATTATATTTTATGCTGTCAAACTCGGGAGAAGCTTTTAACTTTGTAATTTCGGGCGTATCGTTCGAAGCATTGCCGCAATTCGTAAGCCGGCAAGTAATCCATGATCTGAGCAAATATTGTTCTCCCGGAATTCATTGGCCATCTCCTCGCCGTTTAATACGAGACTATGGCATCTTGAAGAAAAATATTTCAAATCGATAAATAACTTTTTATTGCTTTTTCTCATTGTTTTCTATATTTCACGTCGTCTGTCAGCTAAAACGTTGGGACAATAGTCACAGTACATAGCAATTTATCGCATCTTATAAGAGGCTTACATTTTGTCAACAACGGCAAAAAGCAAAATTTTATTTCTTTTGACCCGGATGGCCACTTGAAAATCCCCCACCTGTGGCCGGGTCAAAATCCCCCACCCCAAGGTCGGCAGAACGGGTGGTAATTTAGTTTTTTTTCTTTTCTAAAGCAAGTCTTTTAGATGCCTCCTTGA